>Ga0180301_10001831_pt1 | contig 16680 bp, 14 predicted proteins | sample GuaBasSediGuay16_FD_121797 | JGI IMG/M metagenome (GOLD analysis project Ga0180301, IMG submission 121797) | Subseafloor sediment microbial communities from Guaymas Basin, Gulf of California, Mexico - Guay16, Core 4569-2, 12-15 cm | ecosystem: Environmental > Aquatic > Marine > Hydrothermal... | reverse complement strand
GCATCCGAATGAGGCATTCCTGGCGATTTATCTGAACACAAAGAACGAAGTGGTTGACTACGAGACCATACATGAAGGGACACTTGACCGGGCCATCATCTATCCCCGTCGGGTTGTTGAAGCCGCGCTGTCACGACACGCAGCGGCGCTGGTGCTGGTGCACAATCATCCGAGCGGACACGCGGACCCATCGACTGAGGACGTAGAGGTCACAGGTGCTATTGCCCGGGCGGCGGCCGCCCTCGATATTCGTGTGCTGGACCACCTTGTGGTGGCCAGGGACGGCTACCTCAGTTTCATGGAGAAGGGGTTGATGCCGGAGTCATAGCCATGAGGAGGTGGACTGGCGGCGCCTGCAGTGGAGACACGGTTGGCCAGACAAGAGCCGACAGCACCTGCGTTGCTGCCGTGGGGGGTCGGAGGGGCAAGAGGCTAGACGACTTGCCGGAGCGACCGGGCCAGAGATAGAATCTGGACAGAGCAAAAGAGAATAGTGGTTGGAGGAGGGCTAGTCTGTCTCAGGCTAGCCCTGAAGGTGTTTGGAGCAGAACGGTGGATATTTCCGGCCTGATGTCAGTGGCGGAGGCCATGCCGGCTTTGCGGCAGCTAGCCGAGGATCTGGCCGGGCCGCAACCTGACCGCACCGTGGTAGTGGCTGGTGCAGCTCAGCCCTTTGTGGTGGCCGCACTGCACCGGTGGCTGTCGGTGCCGACCATGGTCCTGGTGCCAACGTCAGAAGAAGCCCGGAGGTTCCACAGTGAGGTTGCCGCATGGGCCGGTCAACAGTCAGAGACACTGCTGTTCCCCGAGCCAGACACTTTGCCCTATGAAGACCTGACCGTGGACCCGTACATAGAGCACCAGAGGCTGCGGGTTGTGGCTTGCCTGGTCAGGGCAAGGGAAGCACGTGGGAGAGGTGACGACTCCCCTATCATCGTCGCCTCGGCAGGTGCTGCTGCGCGGAAGACCATCTCTCCTGAAGGGTTCGGGACAGCCGGCCACGTCATCCGTCGGGGGACGTCCGTTCCACCGTTCGATCTGGTGGCCAGGTGGGTAGACATGGGCTACGAGCGCACCAGCATGGTGGAGGTACCGGGCACCTTCGCCCAGCGTGGTGGAATCCTCGACGTCTATCCTCCTCACACTGGATTGCCTGCCAGGATCGAGTTCCTGGGCAACATGGTGGACAGCATCCGCCTTTTCGACCCGAACACCCAACTGTCGGTGGAAATGGTGTCAGAGGTGGATGTGGTGCCGGCAAAAGAGGCGGCTGGCGGTGGTGAGGGGACCATTGCTGACTATCTGCCGCCGGGTTCGCTGGTGATCGAGGTCGAGCCACGTGGCGTTGAAGCGGCCTTGGAAAAGCTGGACGTCCAGGCGAGACAACTGCGCGCCGCACACGGTGACAAGGCCGAATGGGGTAGGGATTCTCGGGTCCCCTACCTGCTTCATGGTGAGCTGGAGGCCGAGCTTGGCGGGATGCGGCGCGTTACCTTGGCCAGGTGGCCGTCTGGAGAAGGCTCGGAGCACCGACTTGGCTTCGGGGCTGCGCCGAGCTACGGGGGCCAACTGGACGTGTTCGTGGAAGAGGTGAAGAGGCTGCTGCGGAGGAGGCGCACCGTTGTCATACTGTCGCACCAGGCAGCCAGGCTGGCAGAGCTTCTGGCGGAGAATGACGTCCTGGCCACTCCTGTGTCCCAGATTGATGCGCCGCCTGAGGCAGGATCGCTGGTGCTGGTGGCGGGGTCCGTTTCGGAGGGCTGGACCGTAGGCAGAGAGGTCTTCGTGCTGACCGACAAGGAGATCTTCGGCTTCGTGAAGCAGGCGCGTGCGAAGAAGGCGCGGCCGGTGGAGCACAAGGCCCTGCTTCCCGATCTTTCGCCGGGGGACTATGTGGTGCACGTGGAGCATGGCATCGGCCGGTTTGTGGGCATGATCCGGATGCAGGTCGATGGGGCTGAGAGGGAGTACCTCAGCTTGCAGTATGCCGCGGCGGACAGGCTGTACGTCCCCGTTGACCAGGCAGACCGTGTTAGCCGTTACCTGGGCTCAGCGGGGGGAACCCCGACGCTGACGCGGCTGGGGACGCACGAGTGGGAGCGAGTGAAGCGCAGGGTGAAGGAGTCGGCCCGGGAGATGGCCCGGGAACTTCTGGCCCTGTACGCCACCAGGGAGGTTGTTCCTGGTCTTTCTTTCTCGCCCGACACATTGTGGCAGCAGGAACTCGAGGCTTCCTTCGCGTATGTCGAGACGCCCGACCAGATGGAGGCGGTCAACCGGGTGAAGGAAGACATGGAGAAGCCGAAGCCCATGGACCGGCTGGTCTGCGGCGATGTGGGCTATGGCAAGACGGAGGTGGCCCTACGCGCTGCTTTCAAAGCGGTGATGGATGGGAAGCAGGTGGCTATGCTGGTGCCGACGACGGTGCTGGCCCAGCAGCACTTCGACACGTTCACCGAGCGGCTGTCTGCCTTCCCAACCAGAGTGGAGATGCTGAGCCGCTTTCGTTCCATCAAGGAACAACAGGCCATAATCGAGGACCTGAAGAACGGCAGCATAGACATCTGCATCGGCACCCACCGTCTGTTGCAGCGCGACGTGAGCTTCAAAGACTTGGGCCTGGTGATCATTGATGAAGAGCAGAGGTTTGGAGTGGCCCACAAGGAACGCCTCAAGCGGATGAGGAGAGAGGTGGATGTGCTCACCCTCAGCGCTACGCCCATCCCCCGCACTCTCCACATGGCCCTGGTGGGGGTGCGGGACATGAGCACCATGGAGACGCCGCCGGAGGAGCGTCTGCCGATCAAGACCTATGTATCGGAGTACAACGGGTCTCTCATCCGTGAAGCGGTGATGCGGGAGCTGGAGCGCAATGGCCAGGTCTTCTTCGTTCACAACCGCATCCACAGCATCCACCGCATTGCCCAGACTCTGAGAGAGCTGGTGCCGGAGGCTAACATGGCCATTGCCCACGGACGGATGAGCGAGGAGAAGCTGGAGCAGACCATGCTTGATTTCACCCAGGGCAAGGTCGATGTGCTGATCTGCACCACCATTATTGAGTCTGGCCTGGATATACCCAACGTGAATACCCTGATAGTTAATGATGCGGACAGGCTGGGGCTGGCGCAGCTATACCAGTTGCGTGGAAGGGTGGGGCGGGGCAACCACCGTGCTTACGCCTATTTTCTCTATGGCAAGGGAAAGCGGCTTACTCCGGCGGCGGAGAAGCGGCTACAGACTATCTTCGAGGCGACGGAGCTTGGGGGTGGCTTTCGCATTGCGCTGAAGGATCTGGAGATTCGAGGAGCAGGTAACTTGCTTGGGCCGGAGCAGAGCGGGCATATCGCGGCGGTCGGCTTCGACCTGTACTGCCAGCTTCTGGCAGAGGCGGTGGAGGAGGCCAGGGCGGGGTGGTTGGGGGCCGAGGGCGCTAGGCCAGTGATGGCGCAGGAGGCGCTGCCGTCCATAGACCTGCCGCTGTCCGCCTATATCCCCGAGGCCTACGTGTCTGACATGGGCGTCAGGTTGGACCTGTACCAAAGACTGGCCAGGGCCAAATCGCTCGAGGAGGTCACTGGGCTGGCCGAAGAGTTGAGGGACAGGTTCGGGGCGCTCCCACGCGAGGTGCGGCACCTTTTTTACATCGTGGAGTTGAGAGTTCTGGCTGCTCAAGCGGGAATAGAGTCCATATCGAGGGACGGGGGAGAGATAACCGTCAGGACCAGGGAGGGTCAACTGGTAGACCTGGCACGTGTGCTTGACCAGCGGCGGGGGGTGAGGGTATGCAGCACCCAGGTACGCCTGGACATGGGGCTGGTGGGAGGTGGTTGGCGCGGCGTCCTGCGTGAAATTGTGGAAACGCTGGCTGTGCATCGACGCAGCGGTCCAGGCCACGCTGTCCTGGCGGGCGGGCCGCATCATACGTAATGGACCAGGTCCACCAGGCTAGTGATGCGTGGGCAGGAGGTGATGTGGCCGAACAGGTCGAACCGGTCGAGAAGAACGCCCTGCATGCCCGCTTGTTCGGCCGCGAGGACATCTATGGCATGGTGGTCGCCGACGTAGATGGTCTCGGAGCCTTCCGTGCCGGTGTGCTGCAAAGCTGCCTGGAAGATGCGCGGGTCAGGCTTCTCATACCCGGTGTCACGTGAAGTGATTATCAGATCGAGGTAGGGGGCCAGGCCCAGCTCCTGGCAGACAGGGACTAGGTCGCGGTCAATATTGGAGATAACGCCGAGTATCAGTCCCCGTTCCTTGAGCAGGTCAAAGGCAGGCAGGACGTCCTCGTAGAGAGAGAAGCGCGTATCTGCGAACACTTTGGCCATTTTCTGAATGATGCCCAGAGCCTGGTCATCTGAGAGTTGCACACCCGCTTCTCTGAGAGCGATGTGCTCCATACGAGAGAATATGGCCATCTGCTCTTCAATGGGCCGCTGCTTCACCGGCGAACGCTGGTTCTCGTCGACATAGTAGTGATCGGCCAGGAGAATGCCAGGGGACAGCCTCTCCTTCGCTACCTCGATACCTAGGGCGCGGCAGGCGTCGGCATGTGCCTCGTGGCGCGGCGGATCGTAGTCGGCCAGTGTGTTGAACCAATCAAACAGTACTGCTCGCGTCACCACTAAACTCAGCCCCCATTTTACGGTATAATCGACTTAGATACAAAGGCGCTAATGCGGGCTGCTCGGATATGCCACATCTAGGCAAGCGAATAGCTGACGATATTTACTGCTACATATGGCAGGGTCGGGGCAACAACTGTAACACGTACGTGCTGGCCAGTCTGCTACGGGGCAAGCGACCACATGTCATCATTGACCCGGGGTTCCTGGTTAATGAGCTCGGGGAGCGCTGCTTCGATTCGCTGGTCAGAACGATGCAGGCAGATGGACTGCGGGCAGAGGAGATCGGCCTGATAGTTAACACCCATACGCATCCGGACCACTGCCAGGCAACTGAGGCCATAGTGGAGGCAAGTGCGCGGAGCGGGGTGGATGGGGGGGTGGGGCAGGCTCTGACTGCTCTGTCTGTACCAGAGGCAGAGTATTACAGCGCTGTGGGAGAGAAGATGTTTGCCATGTTCGGCATGAACGCGGCAAAGCTGGACCCGTGTATATACCTGGTCGAGGGCGACTTGGTCCTGAGCAACGGCAACAGGAAGGTGGCCCTCCGGGTGTTGCATACGCCGGGACACTCTCCCGGGTCGATCTGCATCTACTGGCCGGACAGGAAGGTACTCGTCACTGGTGACGTGCTGTTTTATGCCAGCGTGGGCAGGACCGACTTTCCCGGAGGCAGCATTACAGACCTGAAGCAGAGCATCGAGAAGCTGGCTCAGCTTGATGTGGAGTACGTCCTGCCCGGCCACTCCACGGAGCTTGGCAGCGTAGTTGAAGGTAGAGAAAAGGTCAGGCGCAACTTCAATGCAGTGCGGATGTTCTTCTAGTGTGGGTGGCCACCAACCAGAGTCGACTTGAGGACTGGCGTGATGGAAGAGCAGGAAAGGATCCGATACGCGGCGGAGCACACTGAGGTTATCAGACCTCCGCGGCAGTCTCTGGCGACCTTCGGGGTAACCAAAATCCACTACTACATGCTCACTGAGCCGGTGTATGCGGAGATGCTGGCTGGCGAAGAGGAAACGGTGGTCAGGGAAGGAAAGGTGATCGCCGAGAGGCCGCAGATAGTGACTCCCTACTACCTGCTGAATCTCTTCGAGGGGTTCGAACACGGCAGGGAGTTTGCCGAGTACCTGTTCAGCGAGTATGGTGCCAACGAGCCCGGGCTGCTGTATCGCTACAGGAACGAGCCGAAGGAGGTCAGCATTCTGTCCACCCCTATGCAGGAGGTGATCGCGAACCTCAATCGGAGAATAGACGAAGGCGGGGGCAGCCTTGCGGCAATAATCAAGGGCGTAGATGAGCTGTGGGATATATCGCTGATGAAGTTCATCTACGATCTCACGCGCCGATCACTGCGCAGCAACGTGATGGAGCTGGGTGCAAGAAGGCTGCTCGATCCGGACGCCGATGGCATTCCGAGGTATGCAAGGCGGACGATCGAGCGGCTCTTTCGCGAGGCCAAGGAGGAAATGTCCAGAGTGGGTGAGTTGGAAGCTGAACTGCGCAGGTGGGGGCTATTCGAGGAGTACCAGGACAGGTTCCTTGACCTCTTCCGCAGACGATAAGGCAGCCGTGGCGAAGATCGGGTAGCGAGACGTTGTGGGCTTACTGGCCATTTAGCACAAGGTGCGGAGTGAGAGGTAGCTGGCTGAGGAAAGCGGCTGGTCCCATGCTTTGGGTGACAGAAGAAGGCGCACCTGCCGTAAAGGATGTTGCTGCATGACCGAGATGGGAGGAGACCTGGCAAGAGAGATCAGGCGTGCTGCCGACTTGATGCTGTCGGCAGAATATGTCGTTGCCTCGACGGGGGCTGGCATCTCGGTTGAGAGCGGAATCAGACCGTTCAGAGGGCCGGGTGGCCTGTGGACTGAATATGGCGAACCTCCCATGGACGGGTACCAGCGCTTTCTTGACGATCCCAAGAGGGAATGGCAGAGGATGATTAAGAGAGAAGGTTATCTCAAGGGACTGTTCGATGCCTTTGAGCGGGCAGAGCCAAACGCCGCGCACTACGCTATGGCCGAGCTGGAGCGGATGGGGATACTGAAGTGTGTCATAACTCAGAATGTGGACAACCTCCATCGGGCCGCCGGCAGCCAGAATGTCGCGGAGATTCATGGCAACTTCCTTCTGGTGAGGTGCATCAATTGCAGTTCAAGGTACCCTCGCGAAGAGGTCTCTCTGGAGGAGTTGCCTCCTCGTTGCCCAAAATGCGGTGGGATTGTGAAGAACGACGGCGTCTACTTCGGTGAACCCATCCCAGCGGATGTGCTGCAGAAGTGCCAGGAGGAGGTCTCCAGGTGCGATTGCATGCTCCTGGTCGGTACCTCTGGATTCGTTTTCCCGGCGGCTGGGTTCCCCAGGATGGTGAAGAGGAATGGCGGCTGCGTTATCGAAGTTGGGCCCTATGAGACCGACCTTACCCACAGTTGTGATGTCGTTCTGCGAGGTAGGGGCGCAGAGGTGATGCCCAGGCTGGTTGAGGAGGTAAAAAGCCAGGTCAGGCTGAGGCAAAGCTAGGCGGTGGCCGTTGCGAGTAATTATCTCAGCATGGCAACATAGCTGCCTACAGGTACCCCAATCGAATCAGCGATCGGCTGGCACTTGGCCATAAGACAGTGGAACACCTTTCCCTGGGCAGGTAACTCCGACAGCGTTTCGTAGTTTCCCATACCTTTGGCAAATACCAGGTCGGCCATGTGGAAGCGGGCCCTGAACTCCTCGGAGCATGACGGCAGGTGAGTGCCGACGGCATCTGACCCGGTAGTGGTCACCTCGCCCACCTGTTCCAGAAGACCTGCCCGGTGCACATCTTCCAGGGTGAGGTCGTTCTGCACCGGCATGCCTTTGACCACGTAGACTACTCGCGTCAACTGGCGCATCTTGCTCAGCAGAGGCAGGTCAAAGAAACACTCCCCAGCATTGTCCGCCAGATAGAGCACCAGGCGAGCATCAGCCAGCCTGGCCTCGAGCTGGTGTATGTGGTCTATAGTGAACTCCACGGGCTTCCTGATATCCGCGGACACTGTCTCTGCGTCCTTGAAAAAGTCAATGGCATTTCCGGCTGTGGCCAGCCTCACCAGGGAGCGGAGGTCTTCGCCGTAGTACCTTCTCACCTCGCGGAACAGCCTTTCGGCCATCTCCATTTCGGCGACCTTCATATTGTGGTATATGTCCTGGTTTCCGGTCACCTTCTTGATGGCGCGATGGCACGCGGTGGCGATGTCCGGGGCTACTCGATCGTAGGAGAAGGTGCGGTGCAGCAGGGCCAGCGCCGCGTCGACGGCTCTAGCTCTGGTTTGCGGGTCGGGGGTGGAAAGCTCTGCTGCCTGGTACACCAGGTTCTCGAGACATGGACGACACTGGAAGCTGACTCTCATGCCCGTGCCTGTCATAGATTCTAGAGGATGCAGGGGGTGAAAGCCAACAGGGGGGCGTGCGGGTGGGTAGGCGCTGGGGTCATTCAGTAGCGGGGAGCGGCCAAGTGAGGCAGCGCTTGAACAGGTCTGCACTGCTGGTCAGGAGCATATCTCAGCCACCAGGAGGTCGAGGGCCAGCGTGTCCTTCAACTTCCCAGTCTTGATGGCGAGGTCGGTCTCCAGGAGCTTCTGGTACACCAGGCTCAGCCGTGGCAGATTGTATCTGGCGCTCTGCCTGGTGAGTCTGTTGATGGGGTAGTTGGGTGCCACGCCCAGTCGCTCCAGCTTCTCTGCTGGCGAAAGCCCCTGGCTTGCCATCTCGCGGGCCTGGACTATGAGCCTGAATTGACGGGTCAGCCAGAACAGTAACTGTGGTGGGGTCATGCCTTCAGCAAGGAGCTGGTGCATGAGCCGCATGGCTACGGCGCTCCTCTTCTCAGCAAAGGCGTCTGCCATGGCAAAGACGGTGGCCTCTCTGGAATAGCTGGTGACCTGATGCACGTCCTCCTCTTGGATGGTTCTGCCCCGGGCATAGAGGCACAGCTTGTCGATTTCGTTTGACAGCGCCCACAGGTTATCGCCGCCTGTCTCGGTGAGGGCACTGACTGCCCGTGGCGATATCTTGGCACCCTGCGCACGGACCCGGGTCTGGACCCATTTGTGCAGATCGGCCCCCTTCATGGTGGGGAATTCCTCCACCTTGGCCACGGGGAGGAGCTTCTTGAGCAACTGGTTCTTCTTGCTGAGTTTGCCATCGGTCAGCACGAGAGCAGTGGTGGCAGGCATCCTGGTCGCGTAGTCGGCCAGGCGTTGCCACTCACGCAGGCGATTGGCGGGGGCTGCCTCTCGTTGCTCGAACTGGCCGAGCAGTCCTTCTACAATGACCAGTCGGATACTTCCCAGGAAGGGGACAGCGTCGCAGACATTCCTAAGATCGGCCATCTCCAGTTGCTGCGACTGAAGGACGGTCGTATTCAGTCCCAGCGATTCAGCATCATCCCACTGTTGCCTCAGCTCTTGCAGCCTGGCTTGGCGGGAGTAGTCATCAGGCCCATACAGTATGTACAGCAAGGGTATTCAACTCCTCAGCGGCAATTCGTGCCCTCTGCCGGACTCAGTACCACGTTCGGGCTCATTCCGTCCGCCCCGCGTGCTGACGAGGCCACTGCCTGGTCATTCGGCCGGGCCTGGTTGCGCCGTTTTGTATCTCGCTCACGGGCGTCGGGTAGACACACATCGCTCAAAGGGCCGTAGCGTCTTGTAAGAGCACCACACTATCATGATAACATGATAATATGCATCACCCGGGCATGGCTGGCAAGTTGACATTGTGTTACCATCGGTGCAACAATGCTGCCGTAGTCAGCGTGTGAGATATGATCCACGGCTAGGGATTGCGGCGAATGTCCAGCAATGACGGTTCGTCTCAGGCACAGCAAGGGGAACACCCGATGATCGTAGCTGCGATACCGTGCTTCAACGAAGAACGGTTTATTGGCAGCGTGGTGCTGAAGGCGAAGAAGTATGTCGACAGCGTTGTGGTCATCGATGATGGGTCGACTGATGCAAGCGCCGAGGTCGCTGCCGAAGCCGGGGCTATGGTGTACAGGCACCCGGAAAACCGTGGCTACGGAGCCGGGGTTCGAAGCGCCCTGGAGAAAGGCAGAGAGCTTGGCGCTGACGTCGTGGTAATACTGGACGGAGACGGTCAACACGACCCGAAAGACATACCGCGCTTGGTTCAGCCCGTTCTCGATAAGGAGGCGGATGTGGTGGTAGGCTCTAGATTCCTCGGGCATGGCCGGAGACCGCCTTTGTATCGTCGGCTGGGACAGCATGTCTTGACGGCGGTCACTAACCTTAGCTCGGGGCATGTCATCACCGATTCGCAGAGCGGGTTCAGGGCTTATTCTTCAAGGGCTCTGAGGCAATTGACGCTGGTGGAAGACGGAATGGCGGTCAGCTCTGAGATGCAGTTTGCCATAAGCAAAGCGGGGCTCAAGGTGGCTGAGGTGCCCATAAGCGTTTCCTATATGGGCAAGGCCAAGAGAAGTCCGGTGGGCCACGGGCTGAGCGTTCTGAGCAGGATACTGGTCCTTGTCAGTCTGAGGCAGCCTCTCTTGTTGTTCGGTGTGCCGGGGGTTGTACTCATGGCTAGCGGGTTGGTGTTGGGGGGCCGTGTGCTGGCAATATACGGGGACACCAGGGAGCTGGCCCTGGGCAATGCCTTGGGTGCTGTCATGCTGTGTCTGGCAGCGCTGCTGGCGCTGTTCGCAGCCTTGATGCTCCAGTCGATGAAGGAGTTGCTGCGGAGGGAGTGGGAACGCTTTGAGAGCAGCGGGACCACATTGGCTGAAGACGGCGAGGAGAGCAGAGATGCCGGGTCGGCAAAGAAGTGAGCTGGCTAGTCGGCCAGAATCAGAGAGCGCAGCAGCTACGCAGGATCAGGGTGCTTCCATCATGAGACGAGGCATGTCGCAGCAGAGCCCGGGGGACGGTGACTTTGGTGCTGGGAGGGCGCGGGGCAGGGTGGTGGTGGCGATACCCTGTTTCAACGAGGAGCGCTTCATCGGCAGCGTGGTGTTGAAGGCCAGGGAATATGCAGACCAGGTAATGGTCATCGACGATGGTTCAAGTGACCGGACTGCCTGGGTAGCCGAGCAGGCGGGGGCCACGGTGATCAGGCACGAGTTCAATCAGGGCAAAGCTGCGGCCGTTAACACAGCGCTGGAGTATGCTCGGAACTCAGACTGCAACATCCTGGTGCTCCTCGATGGTGATGGCCAGCACGAACCGGCAGACATACCTTCTCTTCTGAAGCCGATAACGGAGGGAGAGGCCGACATCGTTGTCGGCTCTCGGTTTCTCGGGGTCAAGAGCCATATCCCGAGGATGCGGGCCCTGGGACAGCGGGTGCTCACCTTTGCCACTAACGTGGGAGCAGACGTCAAGTTGACTGACTCCCAGAGCGGGTTCAGGGCCTTTTCTAGGAAAACGGTCGAGGCATTGTCCTTTGGCCAAAAGGGATTCTCGGTGGAGTCGGAAATGCAGTTTCGGGCCAAAGAGTCCAACCTGCGGATGCGGGAGGTCCCGGTAGGCGTAGCATATTATGGCAGAGGGAAGCGGAGCCCTGTAGGCCACGGCACGATGGTCCTGGGGGGTATACTGAGGCTGATAAGCGGGCGGATTCCGCTGGTCTTCTTCGGCGTACCAGGTGGGGCTCTTCTGGCGATAGGCGTCCTTCAGGGATGGAGAGTGGTCCAAGGCTACAATGCCACCGGCGATTTCTACATGGGTCCGGCCCTGCTGGCAGTGTTGTTCTGCATTCTGGGTAGCCTTTCTCTGTTTACCGGCCTCATATTGCACGCCATCAAGTCGGTCATCAAGTGAGGCTATGGCGCTCACCGGTCTGGCGGCTTCGGTGACACCTCGCCGGCCTTCTTGTCTCTAATACGCTGGCGCTATTTGACAGGACGGTCGTACTTGTGCGACCATGTATTCGGTGAAGGCTGTAAGACATAGTCTCCGGAACTAGTCTCCTTCGCACCTTCAGCGGTTAGACCGGTTTTGTAGCTGTGCACAGGCCAGGCTGCTCTTGTAAATAAGGATATGGCCTGATTCACAAGAAGGCCGAACTAGGCCAGGGGGGGTGCTGGAATGAAGCCTGTTGTTCTGCTGGTGGTTCTCTTCTTGTCTGTCGTTGCCTGTATTGGCTTCTCCGTCTCGATGGCCGATGCCGCCACAGGCACTGTTACCCCAACCGTTGTTGTCAGCAGTACTGCCTCTCTCAGTATAGACGATGGCGGGACTCTGCAGTGGGGAAGCGTGGGTGCAGGGAGTAGTGTGACCGGCACAGTAACGGCCAGCATAAGCTCCAACACCGACTGGACACTCTGGGTGCAAGCGACCTCTGGCTACGCCGGAACCAACGAGCTCGCCAGTGATAACCATCGAATCCCCGCCTCCTGCTTCACCTTCACGTCAGTAGCCGGGACTCCTGCGCCCCCGGGTGGCAACGGCGTCGCCGATCCCACGCCATTCGATGGTGACAATGCGATCGCAGTATGGTCTGGGGGGACAGCCACCTCTGGCTGTGGTGTGAAGGTCGTATATCAACTGGAGGTCCCGGCAGTTCAGCAGCCGGGCACCTATACCGCGACCCACACCTATACACTGGTTCCATCGTAGGCTTCGGCCATTCGTTTCTTGAGCCAGGTACCGCGTCTCGTGTTTCGCTCAGAACAGCAAGGTGCCCCCAGACTGGGAAGGGCGTCCGCTGGCTTCATTGTACTGCCGGCCAGGATGCTGGACCGGATGGGGAAGGCAGTGCTGATAGCTGTGCTTCTCTTTTCTCAACTCCATCTGCTTTCCATTCCTGCATCAGCCCAGTGGGCGCTGAGGGTTTCGCCTGCTACGATCGACCTGTTGGTCCATAGAGGCGAGACGGTTGGGACGTTGATCAACGCGGCCAACACCGGTGATGCTCGTGTTACGGTCCGCGTCTATCCCATGGACTTCCGCATCGGCAAGGGCGGCGCCTTCAGCTTCTCCGAGCCAGGAGATGAGAGCTATTCCTGCGCTACGTGGCTCAACATAGACCCAGCAGAGTTTGAGCTTTTGCCGGGTGAGACCAGAGGAGTGGAGGTCGCCGTGTCGGTACCGCCGGAGGTGGAACCCGGTGGGCACTACGGGGCGCTCCTTTTCGAGACCATGCCAGGGCAACGGGAGATGGGGTCGCCGGTGACCAGCACCACCAGGATTGCCTCGCTCTTCTATGTCACCATCCCTGGGGTTACCGATGCAGATGTATTCACTGGGGTGGAAATTGTCTCCGTTCCAGTTCCCCGCTGGGTGCGTGGGGCGCCGGTGGAGTTGGGTGTGGTGGTGCATAACACTGGGAACGTACACCTGGTGGCGGCTGGTAAGGCATACTTGACTGGCTTCTGGGGCAGGAAGATCGGGGAGGTTGGTCTGGGAGAGACGGTTGTCTTGCCTCAGAGCGAACGGGCAATGAGGGGGACGTGGGAAGGAACGCTCTTCCTCGAGAGGGTGAAGGCCAAGGTTGTTGTCGGCTACTTTGATGAGCGGGGCGAACTGGTCAATGAGGCTGCTATGATGAGCTTCTGGGTTGTCTCCTGGCAGGCTGTGGGTGTACTCGGTAGTAGCATCGTGGTATGCGCTTATTTGCTGTGGCGGAGGAAGCGTCGAAGAGGAGGAGCCGTGGCCGCGGTTTTTGGTCCCCGGATTCGCCGCCGATGAGGTGTGACGGCGCAGGCGCGAAGGGTGCGGAGCTCTTGCCAGAGATGAAGGGCGCGGAGGGCAGCTTGCGTGCACGACGGCTGGGTGGTATATTACCACAGCGTCAGTCTGTTGCTGGGGTACAGAGGTAGGTGATGGCAGAGTACGAGGTTGTCATAATCGGCGGGGGGCCGGCTGGGTTGACTGCCGGCCTGTACGCATCGCGAAGTGGCCTGAGGAGCCTGCTTCTGGAACGGGGCGTCCTGGGAGGGCAGATGGTCAACGCCAGACTGGTGGAAAACTACCCTGGCTTTCCTGGAGGCATCTCCGGCTTTGACCTGGGGTCAGCTATGCACCAGCAGGCCATTCGATACGGACTGGAAACCCGCGTGACTGAAGTCAAACGTGTCGTGGCGGGACAGACTCTAGGTGTGGTGACCAGTGAGGGTGATTGCGATGCTGAATCAGTCATAATTGCCACTGGTTCAGAGTACAGCAAGCTGGGTGTTCCAGGCGAGGAGAAGCTGGTGGGGCGTGGTGTGTCGTACTGTGCCACTTGTGACGGTTTCCTGTTCCGTGACCAGGAAGTCGCTGTGGTGGGCGGGGGCGACACTGCGATTTCTGATGCCCTCGAATTGAGCCAACACTGCAAGAAGGTATACGTCATACACCGTCGGGCGCAACTTCGGGCTTCCCAGGTTCTCCAAGAGCAGGCCTTCTCTCAGCCGCAGATAGAGTTCATCTGGGACACGGTGGTGACTGAGGTGCTGGGTGACGGCCAGGTGGACTCACTTGCTTTGCGGAACGTGAAAACGGGGGAGATGTCCCGGCTTCACGTGGGTGGTATCTTCGTGGCGGTCGGGCTGAAGCCGAATAGTCGGTGCTTTGTGGACCTTCTGGACTTGACTGAGGCAGGGCACATCATCACTGATGGAGAGATGGGGACCTCAGTGAAAGGTATCTTCGCTGCCGGTGATATCCGCCACAAGTCGGTCCGTCAGATTAGCACTGCCGTGGGAGATGGTGCGACTGCTGCCATGTCTGCGTTCAGGTACCTGCGCGGATAGGCTGCGACACTAGGGCGGCTGAGGATGTCCTACCGTCTTCTCGGGATGATTGCTACCTTGCGGACCTCCCCTTCACCAATACTCTGGGTGGTCACGTCAGGGTTGACCGACAGGGCAAGATGGACTACCCGCCGTTCATCTGGTGGCATGGGCTCCAGCGTGGTGGACCGGCCGGTGGCCTTTACTTTCTGAGCCAGGCGGAGAGCCAGGTCCCTCAGCACGAGGTAACGTCGCTGCTTGTATCCTTCTACATCGATGGCTACCGGAACCTTGGCCTTCTCGTGTCGGGCCACAATAAGGCGGACTATGTACTGTAGAGAGGCCAGGGTCTCGCCTCGCCGTCCGATCAGTATCCCCAGGTCTTCTCCATTGACCTCGAGGGCAACCGATCTTTGTCGTGGGGAGTCTCCCTCCGGAGATGAAGCACGCAATTCCACTTTGGCATCCAGCTTCATCAATTTGAGGAGGTCTTCGAGAACCCCCTTGGCCAGTGTGGCTACATCGTCCTGTGCCTTCGGCTGCTGGGGCAACGGAGTGACTCTGACTGTAGCGTCTTCTGCGCCCAGTCCCAGAAAGCCCGGCTTACCTTTCTTGAGGACCTCGACTTCCACCTCGTCTCTGCTGAGTCCCAGTTGCTCCAGAGCTCGTTGAGTTGCTTCTTCCACTGTCCTTCCGCTTGCTTCCTGAACTTCCATGGCTTGCTCCTTCCTGCGGGTTAGAAGGCTGGTCAAAAGGCGATAATGCTCGCTTCAGATCGCTCAGGTTAGGTAGTCTTGGAGCCCCTTTCTGCCCTCCCGGCCGGACAAAGGGATTGCGCCATCCGTAGACAAAGGACTGGATCACAATGCCCAGGGCGGTAACGACCACGAAATAGAGTCCAATGCCGCCAGGAAGAGTCATGGTAATGAACCCGAACATCAGCGGCATCATTACCTGCATCATGTTCTGCATTGACTGCTGCTGTGGGTCCGCCGAGGTGGAGCGGGCCGTCATCCTCTGCGATATCCACATGGTTCCCATAACCAGCAAAGGCAGTATAAAGTACGGGTCAGGCTTGGCCAGGTCAATCCAGAGGAAGTGGCCCGAAACCGGGAGTGCCTCTGTGACTATCGGCCACGAATAGATGCTCTGGGACAGTCCCAGCAAGTCCTGAGGCGTGACCGCCAGTGCCTGAATGATGGACCGATACAGGGCAATGAAGATAGGTATCTGGATGATGAGGCTCACCAGCATTGGCGAGGAGAGGCAGCCGAGAGGACTTATGCCAGCCTCCTTGTATAGCTTCATCTGCTCCTCGCGGAGCTTCTGCGGGTTCCTGGCGTACTTCTTGCGCAACTGCTGTAGCTTCGGCTGCAAGCTGGCGGTCGCGTCCTGCATCTTCTTGGAAGCCTGGAGTTGCTTCAGCGTAAGGGGTGCCATAGCGCCACGCACTATGATGGTGAGCACAATAATGGCCAGGCCGAAGTTGTCGAACAGCACGTTGGACAGTAACAGCAGGAAGTTCAGTATCGGCCTATGAACAATAAGGTCCCAGATTTCCAACGCTATTCCTCGCCGCTTGTCGGGTAGCTTCCCAGCGTGTCACCTGTCCTGGCGTCCACCGCATACAGCGTATGGGTGCCGTCCTGGGCGTGTATGTATAACACTCCTGTCTGCTGGTCGACACACATGGGTGCCAGTACCGGTGCATTGAAGTTGGCCAACTGGTTGCTGCTGTTTGTTCCCCCGTGCGGGTCAATGGAGTATACGCCGCCATCCTCTGAGCCGACGAAAATGAGGCCCAGTTCCTCCATCAGGACAGGCGGCGTCTGGATCATTCCGTTGGTCTGGCAGACAACCTTGTAGTCATCGAAATCATTCTCGTTTATGGCATATACATTGCCGTCAAGCGAGCCAACCCAGATCCTACCGTCGTAGACGAGCGCCTGCGTCCAGAACCAGTTCTCCGCGTGGGTGAACACCTGCGTCGCCTCTCTCAGCGGAGCGGGTTCGCCCTCGGCCCTCTGGGCCGCCTCAGCTCGCTCGGCCTCGGTGGCAGTCTCGATGGCATAGAATTTCCGGTCGTTGGCGCCGATGTATACGTAGCCGTTGGCAATCGTTGGGGTTGACGTGATTGGGCCTTCCGCACTGAAGTGCCATATCTCCTTGCCAGTGTCGGCGTCTATGGCATACAGCTTGTGGTCAGACGAGCCGAAGTAGACCACTCCGTCGTGAAACGCAGCCGTGCCCCATATCTTGTCTCCAGCCTTGAAACGTGCGTCCCACTTCTCGTTCAACTGTAGATCGAGAGCGAAAAACTCTCCGTCAGTGTTGCCAATGAAGATTGTGTTG
>Ga0180301_10001830_pt1 | contig 16684 bp, 19 predicted proteins | sample GuaBasSediGuay16_FD_121797 | JGI IMG/M metagenome (GOLD analysis project Ga0180301, IMG submission 121797) | Subseafloor sediment microbial communities from Guaymas Basin, Gulf of California, Mexico - Guay16, Core 4569-2, 12-15 cm | ecosystem: Environmental > Aquatic > Marine > Hydrothermal... | reverse complement strand
GTGATTCATTATGAGCAGACGCATCATTATACCTTGGGATGAGAGAGGTAAAAAGTCTTTAGCATTAATTCTTAAACCTTACGAAGCAACAGTAGTCTCAAAAAACGTTCTGATAACGTTGCTTCCTCGTGAAATAAAAGTTGTTGATGATGTAGATAGGTTTTCTGAGGAAGAATCGTCTAGGAAAAGGTATGTCAGAGTATTTTTTAGGAAACCTATAGAACCAATTAATGAAAAACCTGAGAAACATTATGAGGGAATATTTGAAAATTATGAGGTAAGATTTACGAACCTTGGTTTTTCAAAATACTTAACAATAATTGTTCCAGGAAGTTTTCTTTACAACTATGTTGTCCTTTCCGAAAACAGCGTTTCGATCGAATGTTCAGTTAAGAAAACCGTTTATTTCGAAAAGACAAGGTCTTCACTTACCATATATTTCGTTTAGTTTACTCTCAATAGTCTTCTTGGCTTTTCTTATTTCGTCAGCATTTATTGTCAATACCTCTCCGGAATCCATTATAACCTCTCCCCTAACTATAACAGTCTCAATGCTTGCTCCGGAAAACAATATTGCCTCATAAATGTTTGAAGTCCTTGGCCATCCTCTTATTCCTGTAAAGTCAAGCACTACGATGTTTGCATCGTATCCCTTAGCTATTTTCCCATGGTTCTCTATGCCCTTAAACTTCGCATAATTGCCTGTAGCCATTTCTAATAACATATAGGGCGATATTCTAGAAGGCACACCATAGAGCGTATTTGTAGTGTAGTATGCTAATCTAGCTTCGGAAATTACATCCCATGACGGGTTTATGTCTGTTCCGAAACCTACTCTAACATTTTTAGATACCATGTCAACTAGTGGCATACTGCCTGAAAGGAGAATGTTGTTTGATACCGGGCAATGTGCTACATTCGCTTTAGACTTCGCTATATAATCTATTTCCTTTTCAGTGACCCATACTGCATGTGCAATAATGGTGTTCTCTGATAATAATCCGTAGTCTTTGAGAACCTCAATAGGTCTCTTATTGAATTTTTCCTTAACCCTTCTTACATCGTCTAAAGTTTCAGATGCATGAACATGCACTCCTATGTTCTCCTCCTTCGCTATTAACGCTATTTCACTTAGCTGTTCTCTTGATAAATACCTTAGGCAGCAAGGTCCTAAGTATACGTTAATTCTACCATTATCTACACCGTTCCATTTACGGTAAAGTTCAATGTTTTCCTTTAATGTTTTTTCGTAACTGAAACTTCCTGTTTCGAGTATCGCTACTGAGAGGTTTGCAATAAGCCCGGATTCTTTAGCTACCTTAGCTACAGAGTCCATGTTAAAATGCATGTCTGCGAAAGCTACAACACCATTCTTTATGAAAGCGTAAACCGCTAGTTTGGATGCGTAAAGAGATTCCTCTGGTGTTAATGTACTTTCATAAGGCCATGCAACTGTTTCTTCCCATTCACTTAATGTTAATCCTAACCCCATGAATCTCAGTGGGAAGAGACTTAAATGGGTATGATAGCTTACAAATCCTGGAAGAACGACTTTATTCTTCAAGTTCAGAACTAAATCAGAATACTTGTACTCGTAAGGTAGCTTATTTACGCTACCAACATCGATTATTTTACCGTTTTCTATATATACGAAGCCTTCCTGTATTATTTCGTTTTCACCATTCATGGTTACTACTGTTGGGTTTAGAAGAAGAATGCTAACCAATTCTTTAACCCCTATCAATGTTGCGGTGAAGAATACTTTATAGAACCAGACATAAAAAATTAGTGTTTTTAGAACTCAGTTTACTCCGACAAAATTTCCTTAATTCTTTCTATTTTCTCCTTATACTTTGAAGTCTCCTCCTTCAACTTCTCATTCTCGCTACGTAAACTGCTAATTTGTTCTTCTAGGTTTTTCACCTTTTCCTCCAGAGATTTCTTCTCCTCTTCAAGTTTCTTTAGTTTCTCATTAAGTTCTTCAACTTCTTTCTTGTACTTCTCTACTTCAGGTGGTGGAGCTAATTTAGCTACAGCCTCTGGAATTTCTATTCTTACGCCTTCCCTTAGGAATCTTTGATATGTTTCTTGAATTAGCTTTCCAGCTTTCGTTTTCGCTTGTAGATGGTTCCTTATGGTTCCTTCGCTCCTACCAAGTTCTTCAGCAATTTGTGAAACTGTCATACCTGCTTTTGATCTTGCAAATGCTGCTGCAGCTACGGCTAAGCTATCTACCCATGTAAGTCTTTCTTCAGCCTTCTTTATTTCCTCTATAACATCAGGTCTGAGCAGTGTTGCTATGAGTAATGCAGTTTCTAGCTTATGTATATCCTGCCTACCCACAGGTCTTAAGGGTATTTCCTCTGCCATCCTATTCACCCCGAATATCTAATATTTAAAAATCAGTATTTAACTAAATCTCAATGGGTTAATATTGTGAGTAAAAACGGTTCAGAAGTTAAGGTAGAAGTTGTAATAAGAAACATTCAGAAGCCTAAGTTTAGGGAAAAAATACTTGGAATAGTTCTAGGCAAACATAGCATCTTTAAACTCACACTTGTATGTAAAGAGGATATACCTAGTGGAAGAATTTTTGAACTCTACTTGGTTGTCGATAGATTTGATGAACTAAGAAATGGTAAATACTTTGAGGCTGAGGGAGATATTGGATATGCTAGCGTAGAAGGCTCTTCAGAATTATTCAATATCATTAGGAGATTTATAAGCGATATCAAATACTATGTTAGCCCGTGGAACACGATACCAGCGCTTATATCCTATGTTGAATGTAGAAGTTTGACAAAAGATGAATTTTTAAGAAGAATAAGCTTGAAAGACAATAGATTTTCCCGTGGGTGGTTTAACTTTTTTAGCAAGTATGGGGTCGTAGATTTCGAGAACCTAATGGAAAAAATTAGAATTAACCTTAGGGTGAAGGTCATTTAGATTTCCTTGCCGTCTCAAGTTATTAGGTCTTTTTCAAGCTTCGACTTTACCTCCTTAAATATGCTAAGCACCTCTTTCTCATACGGTATGCCATTACGAGCTCCTTTCCTTTCAACTTTAAGTCCTGCCGCAACACTAGCGAATAATGCGCTGTCCCATAGGCTTAAGCCTTTAAGTAATCCTGCTGTTAGAGCTGCTGCAAATACGTCACCCGCACCTGTTGTATCAACAACTTTCTTTGGCTTATACGGTGGTACCCGTATTCTTGCTTCACTAAGTACTAGGTAGGATCCTTTAGATCCCATTTTAACTATCACTAATTTAGGTCCATATTGGAGAAGCTTAGATGCTGATTCCGGATCTTTACTTCCAGTTAAGCATTCTAGTTCTCTAAGGTTAAGGTAAAGTATTTTTACGTGAGAAAATATTGGCTTTAATTCCTCCAAACTATACTTGCACACTATTGAGCCTGGATCGTAGCTGAAAGTTATTTCGTATTTTGAAGATACTTTTGCTATTTCTAATGCAAGTTTCCTCCTTATGCTAGCTGCATGGACAAGTTTTGTTCTTGAAATATATTCTTCATCTGACTCATCCAGTGTTATGTAAGCGTTTGCTCCTCTATGTGCAATCATTCTTCTAGCTCCGTCCTTCGTTACGATAATGAAAACTTTACCTGTAGGATGGTTCTTATCTACTTTGAGCCTCGAAATATCTACCCCTTCTTTTTCGAATTCTCTTTTCACAAATTCCCCGAAACTATCATCGCCTACTCTTCCGACAAATCCGCATCTTACACCTAGTCTTGCAAGAGCTACAGCGTAGTTTGATGCTGAACCGCCAGCTGAAATTACTGAGTCGTAAGCTTCTAATGCTTCGTCTTCTTTAGGAATTCTTTCTACGTACATTACTATGTCTACGTTTGCGTTTCCTATTGCTACGACGTCTAATACCATTCCTCATACTCCTCTCTAACTGATTTAAATTCCTTCATGAAGTAGTCTTGAATTATCCATCCAAACTTCTCTATTAGCACTAGAAATGCTGCTTGAGGAGGTATTAGTCCTTCCTCAGTTATTATGGCGTCTATGTATTCAGGTGGTGTTACGTCGAATGCGGGATTCCTTACTCTCACATTGGGGTTTTCTCTAAGATATTTCTCACTAACTATTTCTAATGGACTCCTCTCTTCTATTTCAACAAGTTCTCCTATGACTGTTGCGGGACTGAACTTGTATGTTTCAGCTGCTACGAACATTCTAACCCTTGCTTCCTTAGCTGCTAGCGCTATGTTCGATGTGCCTATTTTGTTAACTACAGCGCCATTGGCTGCTACAGTATCTGCTCCAACAATGACCTTATCTACTTTCTTCATTATGTATCTAACAGCTGAATCAGGAATTAGGGTTACATCTATTCCTTCGGAGAGAAGTGCTTTAGCGGTTATATGTCCTTGGAATTTGGGGCGAGTTTCTGTAGCATAAACCCTTATATTCTTACCTTGCTTAAAAGCATGAATTATAACTGAGACTGCTGCTGAACTATTGCAGTGGGTTAGAATTACGTCCCCATCTTGGATTCTTCTTGAACCTATCAAGCCTATTTTTTCTGTTGCTGTTTTAGAGTATTCTATGAACTCGTTTGAATAACGCACTACAAGAGAAATTGCTTCGTCAAGTGATGTTGGTTTAGCTCTTTTCAACCTAGATGTAACATACATTACCGCATTAGGCAGGGATACAGCAGTAGGTCTAGTGGACAAAAGCAACTTAGCTATCTCATCTATGTACTTTATAAAGTCACTTACCTCCTTTCTTCCAGAATATTTCTCAGCAGCTATTTTGAGAGCTAAAGCGGCTGCTCTAGCTATTCTGCCAGCCCCCCTAATCCTCATTGTCTTTATGTCGTCAGCTATTTTCACTACATCTTCAGGAATTATTGTAGGCATTTTCTCACCTCACTTATTAGGGTTTGTATGTCTGGGTATTCGGGTGGCCATTTACCGTAAATTTGCTTCATAAGTATCGGAATAGCCTGTGGTGCGATAACGCCATACTCTGTTATTATTGCGTCAACATACTCTGGCGGAATTACGTCAAGCAATGGTATTTCGACCTTTAATTTTTCACCTATATTCTTCTTTGTTTCCTCATCAATAATTGTTCTTTCTGGAGCATGAGGTATCTTGATTAATTCGCCAAATATTGTCTCATAACTGAACTTTAATGATGAAGAAGCAACGAAAACTCTTACTCTTGCCTCATGAGCTACTAGTGCTAATAATGAGGAACCTACTTTACTAATGACTGCACCATTTGCCGCTACAGCTTCTGCTCCAAGAAAAGCTTTTGTTACATCTTTCATAAAATATCTCATTGCTGAATCAACGATTAACGTAACTGGAATATTCATTTTGGAAAGTTTCGAAGCAATTATTTTTCCATCATCCCCTGGTCTCGACTCGGCAACGTAAACTTCAAACTTTTTACCTTGAGCGAGCGCTCTTTCGAAAATCTTCATTATTGTCTTACTGTATGTTGCAGTGATTATGATGTCTCCATGAACTATTCTATTAGCTCCTATAGTCGATATCTTCTCTATATCTTCACGTGATTTTCTAAGTAAATAGCTTATCTTCTTGAGAATAAGTGAAACATTGCTTTTGAAGTCTATGTTTTCCTCTAGATTATGTTTTAGGGTAAGCAGAATTTCTCTAAAAGAATTAATTAACATTGCAGATGTAGGTCTCGAAGAAAGTATTTCGTTAGCAGCATATGTTACGTTCTCGACCAGGTCTTTTACTGAACTACTTAGTTTAACTATTTCTGCAAGATTCTCTAGCGCTATCTCAGCTACTCCGGACGAGCTTCTAATATTCCATTCCTTAATGTCTTTAACTACTTTCGAAACTATTGAGACAACATTGGATGAAACCATGTTTAACTATTTCACCTCGTGCAGTAGTGATGGATAAAAGAATTTCTTCTTTCTCGCATTCTTGAGAGAATCCCATTCGTAAAGTATCTTCACGGCTTCGTTAGCTACACGTATTGCATCTTCAACTCCAGCGTTAGGTACTAGTTCGTCGGTTACCCTATTTGCTATGGCAGCGCAGATAGAGCCTGCTCTAGCACCATAAATGTTAGCTAATGTGAATAATGTTGAAGCCTCCATTTCGAAGTTAAGTACGTTAGCTTTCTGTAAATCGGGAATAATGTTTTTCATCCAGCTTAACATGTATCCCTTAAACCCTGGTCTTCCCTGTCCCGTGTAAAATGAGTCTGTAGAGGCCGTTATTCCCACATGATAGTTTACATTTAAAGATTCAGCTGCTTCTATAAGTGCTAAGACTACTTCATAACTAGCTACTGCAGGATATTCAGGGAAAATATATTGCTTAGTTACTCCATCAAATCTTACAGCTCCAACAGATATTATCAGGTCGCCGACTCCTATTTCCTCTCTTATAGCTCCGGTTGTTCCAACTCTAATGAAGGTATGCGCTCCAACCCTTAGTAATTCCTCTATTGCTATAGCAGCAGCCGGTCCTCCTATACCTGTGCTTGTTGCTGATATAGGTGCTCCTTTGTATGTTCCGGTATATGTAACATATTCTCTATGGGATGCAACCTTCCTACTACTATCCCAGTACTTAGCTATTTTAGGTACTCTCTCCGGGTCCCCTGGAAGTAAAACATAGGGTGCAACATCTCCTGGCTTACAAGCTATGTGATACTGTCTACCCTCAGTAGTTTGTGGTATTGAAGCTGAAATCTTCTTCAAAGGCTAATCACCCGTACTCTTGAGTAGTATGTGAGAAACATTATTTTTTCAGTGTGTTATTAATAAGATATTGAATAGCTGTTAATAAAGGTAACATTTGTTGATGATGAACCTTTCCCTCACCGAAGCCATTAATGATGTTAACGGTCGCCGCTGATCCAATAAAAATAATTCACCTAGGTACTGCGTAATGAGATATAGAATAATTAATGGTGCAAATCTTCTTCATACAATTAGAGAGAAAATTATTAACTATATTCTCAACTTAAAGGGCTTAAATGGGAAAATATATCTTAAACCTATACATGTTGTCATTGTAAAAAAGGGTAATTCTGTTGGAAAATACGTTTATGTAAATAGGTATTGGTGGAAGATAAAGTATAGCGGTAAAAGGAACAGTACTTCTAAAGTTAAATGGAAATATCTAGGAAAAAGCATACCGCTGTCAAAGGAATACGGGTTAAGATTTAAGATAGTAGGAAACGACATCATAATAGATGAAAAATCACTTATGAAACTTAGGGAAATATTAGGCGATATTCTCGAAAAGTACAATATAATTGAAGAGTATTGAGAGTTCAAAATTATCTAAGCACGCTTGGTCTTTTCACAGACGCTCTAGCTTTACTTAGTAGCTCATTTACCTTCTCTAGGAAATCCAGCGGTAGTTTCCTAAATACTGGTTTAGGCTTCCTTATCTTATGCCCTGGATTAATGAATAATTTCTTCATTCTATTCCAATTTTCCTTTGTAATGTCTGTTTCCATACCCAACATGTTCCATATTTTCTGAGCATGTTTAGGTATGAATGGTGCTAGCATTAGTGCTAGAAAACCTACAGCATTAGCTGAGAGCCAAAGTGTTGTTTTAGCATCGCTTATTGTTTCTTCCTTTTTAACTTTATCCCAAGGCGCTTTCCTATTTAAGTATTGGTTTCCATGTCTGGCTAACTCTATGACTGCGTGAAGAGCTAGCTTAAGTCTTACTTCGTTAAAGAATTTCTCTACAGTATTTGGTGTTTGCAATATTTTGTTTTTAAAGTCATTGTCGATTTCGTTTAGCTTCCCGGGTTCCGGTACTTCATGGTTAAAGTATTTCGCTATGAAACTAAGCGTTCTATGTATGAAATTGCCTATGTCATCGTTTAAATCACTATTAATTGTTCTGTAGAACTCTTTCCATGTGAAATTGATATCTTTAACTTCGGGTCTCATCGATATTAAAGCGAACCTCCAGTAGTCAGCATCAAACATTTCTAATGCTTCATCTATCCATACTCCTATTCCTCTGCTTTTACTGAACTTTTCTCCCTCAAATGTTAGATATTCTGTTGCTGCCACTTGCCAAGGTAGGACAAGTTTTTCACCGGAGGCTATTATTAAAGCTGGGAGAATTATTGCGTGGAAGGGTATGTTGTCTTTGCCTATGAAGTATACTGTTTTTGTTTCCGGATCTTTCCAATACTTCTCCCAGAGATCTTCCTTTCCCTTTTTAACTCCATATTCTATTGATGCTGAAATGTAGCCTAGTAGAGCATCAAACCACACATATATTGTTTTATCCTCAGCGCCTGGAAATGGCGCAGGTATACCCCACTTATTATCTCTAGTTATGGCCCTAGGCTTTAGTCCCTCCTTAATCCAGTTTAACGAGAACTTCTTTACATTGTCGGGGAAGTTTTCATGTTCCACTATGAATTTTTCTAAATCATTAGTTAGCTTAGGTAGGTCAAAATACCAATGCTTTGTCTTTTTAAATATTGGTGTAGAACCACAGAACACACATCTAGGATTAATTAGTTGCCATGGCTCAAGAAGTCTGCCACATTTATCGCATTGATCACCTCGGGCTCTTTCATAGCCGCAATAAGGGCATGTTCCTTCAATAAATCTATCTGGTAGGAATATTTTGTCTTTAGGGCAGTAGGGCATTTGAATTTCTTGCGTGAAAATGTAACCGTTATTATAGATTTTAAGTAGGAAGTCTCTAACAAATTTTATATGCACAGGATTTTCCGTTCTAGTATAGTTGTCGAAGCTTATTTCGAACTCCTTAAAAAGCTTAGATACATACTCATGTACTTGATCGGTAAGTACTTTCGGATCTATGTTCCTTTTTCTAGCTTCTACTTCAATAGGTGTTCCGTGCTCATCGCTGCCGCTAACAAAGATTACATCCTCACCTTTCATTCTAAGATATCTAGCGAAAACATCCGCTGAAAGCACAGAACCTATGAGTGTTCCTAGGTGAGGTACTGAATTCACATAAGGCCATGCGGAGCATACAACCCATTTCCCCATGACAATAAACCCCCTTATTCCTTTAACTTTAAAATTTTAACGTTAAATAAGGTTTACCGAAATTGCAATATACGGCTCTACCCATAGATGGTTGCGAGGAAACCTTTTCGTTTGAGGTGAATACTATGGTTAGGAGGAGAAGAAGTATTTGGGACATATTTGACGAGTTCTTTGAAGATATTTTCGAAGATCTAGATAAGGAATTTAGAGATTGGATGAAAAGATTTGAGGAAATAGAGGAGGAATTCGCTAAGGCAGCTCGTGAAGGAAGAGTTATAGGTCCTTATGTTTATGGTTTTAGTATAACAATAGGTCCTGATGGCAGACCTATAATTAAGGAGTTCGGCAACATACGTAGAGAAGCAGGTAGACCTAAGATAGCAGAGGAAAGAGAACCTTTAGTCGACGTTCTTGAAGACGAAAAAACAATAACAGTTGTTGCCGAAGTACCTGGCGTAAATAAAGAAGACATTGACATCAGAATAAAAGATAAAACACTCATCATTTCGGCACAAAGTGGCGACAGGAAATACTATAAAGAAATAGAGTTACCAGCTAAAGTGAAACCTGAAACCGCTAAAGCCTCATATAAGAATGGAGTACTTGAAGTTAGGTTGGAGAAAGAGAAGGAGGAGAAGAAGGAAGAAGGCATAAAGATTAAAGTGGAATGAAGTGAATCATGAAATCTAAAGTTATTTTCATAAACTACTCAAAATACCCATTCCTAATATCTCCACAAAAGTACTTTGAGGAAAAGTATGGGTATTCACTAAGCTTCCTAGATATAATTAGGGTTCATACAACTGAAAACGTTAAGAGAAGAGTTATCGAAAGGATAGTAGGGGCAATAAAAGGTAGAATACCTGATCCTAAAGATGTTTCAGATGATGAAGAAATATTATCATTCTATATATCATTGCTTATTCTAGGAGGAATAAATGATAAATGGCTTACTACACGTTATGGAGTTTATGAAGCTAAAAGAATAAGAAAGCATTTAGAGAGAGAAAAACCGGAAGTAATTGAAGCTATAGGTAAAATTTTAGGGTTGAATATAAGGTTCTTAGGTTTAAATGGCGCTTACAAAATCCCGTACGATATAAGAAGAGGAAGAATAATATATGCTTACTTACCATTTAAGGTTTCAATTTACGATTATTTGAAATCAATAAGACTCCATACAGATCCATCATGGAAACTTTCTAACCAGATAGTAAATGAGGGGTACATTTATTTATCTCAGCAGAGAGTAAGTAGGTTCATCGAAGAAATAATATCGCAGAAAATTGTTGAATTAGTAAAACCTGTTAATATCGATGACTTACCAGAAGAACTTAAAGGTCTTTTAGAGGAGATAAATAGCATCTATCAAGAGAAAAGGAAGGAGCATGTAAAAGAGGCTATTAAGTTTAGTCTACGTGAGAAATTTGAAGAACTAAAATCCTTAGAAATAATAGAACCTGAAGCCTTTCCTCCATGTATAAAAACGTTGTACCAAGAAGCATTAAATGGTAAACACTTATCACATCATGCTAGATTTGCATTAGCATCGTTTCTTTTAAATATAGGGTTAGATGTAGACTCTGTAGTTAATGTTTTTAGAAAGCTACCTGACTTTAACGAAAATATTGCTAGGTATCAAGTAGAACATTTAGCTGGATTAAGGGGTTCGCGAAAGAAGTATAAACCTTATAATTGCAATACCATGAGAACACTTGGTCTTTGCGTTTCAGAATGTAATGTTAAGAACCCACTAGTATTCTACTATAAAGAAGTTCTCAAGAAAATGAGCAAAAGTTAAAGCTTAGTTAGAAGTTAGAGCTCAAAAACTATTTTTTCATAACCGCTTATCCTATCGCCTTTTCTAGCCCAAATGTAAAGGATGTTTTGTTTTACTAAATCGTAATCTCCTGAAATATATACCTCCTTAACCTTGGTTTTTTCAGGGAAAAACCAATATATTTCATAATCATACTCCGCAATTTCCTCTTCATAGTAATCTTCGAAAACATTTTCACCCTTACGAAGTTTGCCTTTAAACCTTATGAAGTAAACTATGTATGGATGATCTCTATATCCTGCAAAATCTATGTTAACCATGAGAACTCTAGGCTTTACCCTTTCACCATTAACATAGATTTTCTCGTTAGAGAGAAGCTGGCTCATAGCACTGTGAAGCTTCGCTATTTCAGCATAGTATTCGTTTGGTCTATGAATTAGTTTGAAATAGTACTCATCTTCATCGTAATATGTGAACTTAAGAATCTGATTGAACATCCCCTTACGCTCAACTACAAAATAGGATTCCGCATGAATAGGGGTTATTTCCAATGTTAACATCCTCATGACGAGAAGGAAAAGAGAAATAATGTGCGGGAGGCCTTGACGCCTAGGGGTGGAGTCTCCCGTGCTCACCCCTACCCGCGACGCGGGTTTAGGTTGCACGGGCCGTGGGTTCAGAAAATATCTTGCGTTGTAGTTCTTATATTTGTTTCTTTTGTACCTCCATTTTTTCAGGACTTATTTTAACCCATAGTGGCCGTGGATCACCAACTATTCTTATTAGAGCTTCTCCCGTTTTAAGCCACGTTATTTTCTCTTTTTCTGCTTCATTTAGCTTCATATATTTACTAATGCTTTCAATGTAATCCTTGCTATTCGATCCGAAAACGACAAGTGTTCCAGCATTGTCCAGTATTTCTTTAGGAAAGTCCGTTATGTCCTGAGATGCAAGCGCTACTGCTAAGCCGTAGCCTCTACCTTCCTTTACTAATGTTTTAACTATTTTCCTACTTGAATGCGTGTCCATAAGTCTCCATGCTTCGTCAAGTATTACTAAGTACCTTATACTGTTTGTTGGTGTAAGTGTTAACATGTAATTATTAAGTATTTGCAGTAGCGCTAGAGTGTAAAGTTTACGGTATTCCTCTGGTAGTTTATGTAGGGCAAATATTATGGGCTTTTTAAATTCAAATATGTGAAGTTTTCCGAAGAAAACTTTCGACCTTATCGTTTCGAGTTTCGTTAATAAGCTAAACTCAACATCTTTGTCACTATAATCTTTTGAAAGAGCCTTTACTGTTGAAGTAAGGTTTTCAAATGTTGGTGAAGATACTGATTCATACGTTTTTATAAGAGCCATGTACAGTAGGTATTCTTCTCTAGGTGTTAAGGAAGTTATGCTTTTAATTAGCTCGACTACTTGTCTAGCTCTTATTCTAGGGCTTGTAAACCATGTGTAAAGAATGTTTATATTTACTTCTTCAGGATCAACAATGCTAAACATTGGTAAGGAATTTCTTAAGCTAAGAAATTCGCCGCGTAAGTCAAAAATCCATACGGGAACTTCGTACTCTTCAATGGTTCTCTTCGCTAAAGCGTATAGAAAGGTCGTTTTTCCCCTACCTGTAGGGCCTATCACAACTATGTGCTTTGTTAGGTATTTTTCGAAATCGTAGAAAACTGGCGTATTATAGTCTATGTCTGTACCTAAGTATATGCCCTTGTTAGGTATTTTAGGCCTTTTAACGTAACTTATCGGTACCATGAAGCCTACGTCTGATTCTAATACGACATTGTATTTCGTTTCTTTAAGAACACCTAAACTTATAGCCTCTAGAACTTCATATGAAGTGGCTTTCCTTACATCTAAGCCTAAAGATGCTTTAAACGATGAAATAACCGCATTACTCTTAGACTCTAGTGTTTTCTTTAAGCCTCTCTCAGAAGATGCCCTAGCCTTCACTACAATGTAATATTTTATGCCTATTGGTTTTTCACCTTTAACAATTCTTTCATACACTTTTTCAAGCCTACTAAGTTTCTTCATTATTTGTGGATTTGCAGGGTCTGTTGAAGCCATTATTTTATAATTCACTATTTTTCTCTCAATATTTTTCATAAATGATGCTTGATTCACTTTACGTTTTAAGAGAATTATTGATACGTCATCTCCCGTCGCTGTAATAAAGCCTGTAAATGATTTAACTTGTTGAATTAGGAAGTCTTGTGACACATCTCTATAACTGTATGGAATATCGTCAACTACATATACTGCTAACCCGGCTATGTCATTATCTTTACGAATTATAAAGATGTTATCTTTTATACTAATGTTTTCATTGCTAAGATTAAGTTTTGGGAAAAGCCCCACCTTATCTTTAAGTTTTGGGAGAACTACTAAGAGAACTAGTGAAGTAAGTGTTATGAAGCCTACTAGTGCTAGATAGTAGCGAATATCTATTACGTCTTTAGTAAAGACATACATTAGAGCGCTTATTCCAAGAAATATTATGATTGGTGGTATTCTGTCATTAACTTCCACGTTCTCATTCCCTCATAACATTTTTATAGTAAAGTGCTATGACTATAGCTGGAAAAATTAACGTCATTGTTAAAAGAGCTATGATGCTATTGCTAAGTTTAATGTTGCTACCTAAAAGTACATAAATTATGAAAACTATGTTTAACAAATAAATCATTATTAATGATTTAAAACTATAGGGATTCATAACTTACACCTAAACGTAGTTCCTTATTGGTATTCTTAACTTCCTACCCCCAAGTGCGTAAGCGAATGAGTAGGTTATTGAGATAAGTATCGTTAAATACGTTATTGGAAGAATTATCCATTGGAAGAAAACCTTACCTATAGTTTTACCTAAGGATTCTACATTAAAGCCTTGGCTTAATGTCGTAGCAACATCGCTAAAGTAGCCTTCATCTTTAAGCGTTACTTTAAAATTGTTTTTACCATTTACGTTAGAGAATCCTATTTCAATTTCTGACTCACCTTTAGAAATCATAAATTCTATAGTAGACACTTTTATGTCATTCCATAAGTATTCATTCCCTGTTATGTTAATGTCCACGTTGTTTACTCTTATATTAGTAATGTCCACAGTCTCGGGAACATATAGTATTTTAACATGGTTCTCAAATGAACTTTCCAGGGAAATCGTTACCTTGTTTTGATCCAACTTAACGTTGTCTATTCTACAGCCTTCCTCTACCAATAGTAAAATGGTGTTACCTAGGTAAACGACGTTGTTTAAGGTAAAATCGTATACGTAATCCGAGTTAGGATCTAAATATGGGTTATACTTAAAATCCTTTGGTGAAATACTAGTTTCTCCAAGTTTCGTTCCAAAATAATGAAATACTACATGGAGCTCATCTACTTTTAGCGGTAATCCTCCTGTAGGTCTTCCCGCATTATAGTATCCTTCAGCATTAGTATAATACGTTGCTATCTTCCTTGTTCCATTATAATTAATGTACCATTCTGTTTTAACATAGGGTATTGGTGTGCCATGTAAATCTGTAACCTTGCCTTTTGCAAAGAATACTCCTAGCTTGTTTCTCAAATCACCCATATCGTAAGCACTCCTGAAGTTAACATTTTCTAAAGGATTTTCCTCACCCATACTCATTGTTGCTACGAACGATGGAAGAAAAGGTAAGGCTATCGTAAACACTATAGAGAGAGCTATTAGGGACGCTCCAGCACTTCTAGCTATTCTAAATGGAATTGCGTAGAGTAGAATTCCTAATGCAAGTATTTTCGCAAAATATTCTTTAAAAACGAGTCCTAGTATGAAGAAGAATTCCATGACAATAAGCGTGTACGTAGCAATACTTGTTATAGGCCCTAGAAATGAGGATACAATAGCCTTACCTCCAGCGTAAGATACTGCCAAAGACACTCCTATGAGAAGAGATATGAAAGAGCTTAAAGCCAATGTTCTATCAAGAAGCCAGTTAAAATAGGTATCCCAACTAACACCAAACATGCTTCCAAAATGGGAAATAAATTCAACAATCGATGTGAATAATACTACAAGAATAGTTACAGCAAATGAATCGTAAATTAACGTAGGGGCCCACCTCTTTACACTCCATAATGGTATTGGAAGTAAGTATATTAAGGCGCCTAGGTAATAGGTGAGAACTGCAAGTGAGTATGCAAGCACTAAAAAATCATTTATCATATACTTTACTCCCTCTTTGCTAAGTTGATGAAGCAAGGTATTTGATCAATGCAAAAATACTTGTACCAACAGCAAGCCAGAAAGCTCCTAAAATAGCGTCCTCTACAATATCTTGACCAAACCTTTTTACCCTATATATGGGAATAGGTGAACCTTTTAGTAGCCATCCTATAGCCCATGAGAGCATAAAGAGAGCCCAAGCTGCAACAATAACCCTATTGGTTAGATCATTAATTAGAGCTTCTATATCCACAGTTACCCTCCCCCTAAAAGTAATGGAGGTTTTTAAAGGCTTTTTTGAGCTTTTAAAAAGCAATTGTTTTAGATAATTCTCAAAATACTTTTATAGTTGGTACTACGGTATTACTTTTGGGTGATAATTCTTTTGAGCATACTATGTCTTAACGATACCGTTGTTGTAACGTTCAAAGTACGTCGTGAACTTCTAGAAAGACTCGATGAACTCGTAAAAAATGGCTACTTTTCAAGTAGAAGTGAAGCAATAAGAACAGCAATAATAATGCTGATAAATACTTACAATAAGGAGGAAGGCGATGGAAAAGAACTGAGTAGAGAGGATTTAAAAGAAATTTTTGGGCCAAGAATTACCGTTTTAAGCTAATTAGTTTTCCTCGAAAACTAACCTTAATCCTATCTAGTGTTGGCCTTTCTAATTTAGCATTACACTTAGGACAAACTCCACTATACCAATTCATTATCTCACTTGGTGTAGGTAATCCGTAATAATCTTGTCCAACGCGCTCAAAAGTATAAAGTTCAAAACCACAATTCTTACATATATAAACGACAGGCACATTTTTCACCTTAGGTAATACTGACGATATCGCTCACTACTATGTAAGAAAAGGTATTTACTAGCTTCTCCTAAGTAATACCAAACAAATTCTTTAAATAAACATATAAACTTAACTAGAACTAATGCTCAATTAAGTTTATATGTTTATTTAAGTAATACCGACGGTTAAAAATAAATACTTCTTCCCGGCAACAAGATACTTCGACTATAGTAAAGAATAAATTGTTAAGTAGTTTGATCCGGAAAGTACGCATTTGAAGTGTTATAAAATGTACATTTCACCTAAAGCCAAAATTTCAAAGAACGCTATAGTTGAAGGAGAAACTATAATTTTGGGAAACACTATTATAGGCAATAGCACCATTATAGGCCATGGCACCATAATAGGGTATCCGGTAAGGAGTAAAATACTTCAACTTCTAGCATCCAGAAAAGTTTTAAACTACACATATTATGATAATGTAAGTTCTGGAAGCATCATCGGAACACGATGTATCATTAGAACTGGAAGCATAATTTATGAGAATGTTCACTTAGGGAACTTTGTTGAAACAGGACATAATGTTGTTATTAGAGAGAATACTGTAATTGGTAACGGTAGTAAGATTGGCACAGGAACAATAATTGATGGAAATGTCAAGATAGGGGAAAATGTAAGCATTCAATCATCAGTTTATATTCCCCCGGAAACGAAAATAGGCAACAACGTATTTCTTGGACCAAGAGTTGTAATAACTAATGATAAGTATCCTCCAAGCAAACGTCTTCTAGGCGTAGTAATAGAGGACAATGTCGTTGTAGGAGCTAACTCCACATTAATAGCTGGTGTTAGAATAGGGAAAAACTCC
>Ga0180301_10001829_pt1 | contig 16686 bp, 15 predicted proteins | sample GuaBasSediGuay16_FD_121797 | JGI IMG/M metagenome (GOLD analysis project Ga0180301, IMG submission 121797) | Subseafloor sediment microbial communities from Guaymas Basin, Gulf of California, Mexico - Guay16, Core 4569-2, 12-15 cm | ecosystem: Environmental > Aquatic > Marine > Hydrothermal... | reverse complement strand
TGATAGTATTTTGGAATGACTGGGGAATATTTGCTATTGAAACCTTAAAATTAGATTTCGTAGGATACTTCATGCCGATGGAAGGTGTTCCCATAAGAAGCACACCATTAGCAATACCCGTTGATGCGGCTCATCCAATAGCAGCCTTGACATTTATAGACTTCATACTATCTGATGAAGCTCAATTAGACTTTGCCTTAACAATGCATCAAATGCCAGGTTCCGATAGCCCAGATTTATGGGCAAAAATACCACCAAGAGCTTTTGGGTATACTATAGACTATATTAAAGAACGTACATTCCCTGCATATACTGATTGGGCTAATATTCAAAACATAGATCGAATAGTTAAGGAATGGGAAAAGCAAGTATTAGGAGGTTAATAATTTAAAAATGTCAAGTAGGGATATACTTAAGCTAAAGTCCTTTTTATTAAATTTAACATTTAAGTTGAAGTATACATATGGACGTTTTCTAGTATATATGACTATGTTTCCTGCATTCGCGCTCTTCACAGCCTTTGCCTTTATACCAATGGTCTATTCATTTATTGGAAGTTTTCAAGCCACCGAAGGTGTATTCTATTGGTACAAGTACTTCTTTTCCAATTTCAGGTTAATTCGTGATCTTATCTTTACAATAATCGTAGGTTTTGCTTCTGCAACAATCTCATTCTTTATCTCAATACCTGCTGCTCTGATGTTGAGAAGAAACTTTCGGGGAAAAACGCTGATTCAAGCAATACTGATGTTTCCGCTTGTCGTACCTGAACTAATAGCGGGATACTCTATATGGTTGACTTTGATGCCTCGAGGAGTACTATATAGTCTCATAAACTATGCAATCCCATGGATTTCATTACCTAGGTTACCTGATGAAATTAAGTTAATAATAGCCTGTACCTGGAAGTACTTTCCAATAATGACTTTACTCACGGCTGCCGGTTGGGAAAGTATCGATCCTGATTTAGAAGCTGCTGCTCGAACCGTCGGTGCATCACCAATAACAACATTCTTTAAAATAACATTACCACTATTAATCCCCTCCCTCATATCAGGCTATGTACTTGTCGTATTAAGGGCTGCAGGACAATTTTCAATAACACTTGTCATTGGGGGCGCCAGGCTTACAACAATACCTATTGATGTATGGTACCAATATAACTTGATGAACCTAAATCTAGCATATACATTGTCAGTAATATTAACATCAGTAATGGTAACTCTTGTAATAATATTTACAAGAATTCTTAGGAGGTTATATCATGGTCCATAAAACACATCGATATAGATGGATATACATTTATAGATTAGGGATATTTGCTTTGAAAGCATTTATAATAGGCTTAGCCGTCTTCATATTACTTCCTATAGTAATACTGGCCTTGTACTCCGTGAGTGCCGAATGGAAGTATCCAAGTATATTTCCTCAATCATATACTCTTGAATGGTATGAGTACCTCTTTAAATATGAGGAGGGCTTATCTTCTTTAATTCTAAGCCTGGAAATAGCAATATTAAGTACTATAATAGCAGTATCTATTAGTTTACCTGTTGGATATGTATTAAGCAGGTGGAGAATAAGGGGTAGGAGTGTCATAGAGTCCTTATTCTTAACAAGGCTTATTGTTCCAGTAATAGTGATAGCTGTTGGATGTGCGACTATATTCATGCGTTTAGGACTACATGATACTTTCTTAGGCATATTACTAGCGCATATCGCAAATGGATTACCCTATACTATATGGACTCTAGAAGCAGCATTTGAATCATTAGATCCTGATTTAGAAGCTGCTGCTCGAACTGTCGGTGCATCACCAATAACAACATTCTTTAAAATAACATTACCACTAGCAGCGCCAGGGATAATAGCAGGTAGTATATTTATGTTCTTGTATTCATTAGATGAATTCACAATAACATTTCTTATTAGTGGAGTACGTTACAAAACACTACCCTTGAGATTATATTCAGTACTCGAATATGGATACATAGAACCTGCAGCAGCTACGTCAATAATACTACTTATACCTTCGATAATATATTTAATCCTTGTCATAAGATTTATGAAACCCGAAGTAATGCATGCAGGTCTTGGTAAGATCTAATTTAAATGAATAAAAGGCAACATTAATGGCCAGTAAACATTGACAGCATCAAAGGTCATCCTATTACCTTATTAAGTTGAGAGGAAGCGTCGACTATATAAATCATGACTAGAGATTAGCTAGTAATAAGGACCTTATTACACATTCATGTAAGGAGATTTCCATTGACATTTGTTTTATCCTCTCATGGAATTGAAGAAACCAAAGGTCAAAGAGCCATCGTATGCCGTAAAATTAACGATATTGATATTCAAGAATTCCTAAACTTAACAAAATCATATATTGTAAAGAATCCCACTAGGACTAATAATAGTACTATCAAGCTTAGAAAAGATAAAACACAACAGGAAAACTTGATCAAAACATAGACGACAAACTAAAAATTACACGGAAAATAAACAAAATCATAAAACAATAAAAGAAAATGGAGCCGCCGCCGGGATTCGAACCCGGGACCTCCGCCTCTCCAGCACAACAGCTACCAGGGCGGCGCCAAGGGCCCCCTCATGAGATAGGGGGTTCCACCCGCTGAGCTACGGCGGCTCCTCAGACTTCTAAATATAACGGTTAAAATATATGTTTTATTCTAATTGTTCAAGAGATATGCATGGTACTCCCTATAGGTTGCGTGTTTCCTAAACCTTCTTACATAGATTTGTGAAACTCTTGATGTTCCACATTTTAAGCCTAGAAATATAATATGGTTGAGCGGGATGAATATACATGCTTGGCTTGCAGGCTTATGGGATGGTGACGGAACTCGCTACATTACTAAAAGGAAGCATCGTAATCAAGTAGATTATTTTATTGAAATTTCAAGTACCAGTTTTTTAGAAATAAGGAAAATAATAGAGGTTCTCCAAGAAGTCTTTGGCTCCTTACCTCATAATGTTAAGGCCTATCTTAGAAAGGGGCGTAAACATTATACATTTGAAGCTAGAATGGATAGTAAAAGTGTATTTAAATGGTTTGATGATGAGAATTTAAATAACCTCGCCATGAGGTATCCATTAGAATACCTCTCAGGATTATTTTGGGCTGAAGGAAGTTTAGTATTTGGAATAAAGCGGCGTAATAAAAGGATCACACCAGCTATATTGATCAGCGTAAAGCCTGATAGCTATAAGAAAAGCATAGCTTTATTTCACAAAAATACTTACGATAGATTAGCTCAGGCACTCATTGCCCTCAAAAATAAACATCCTAGATTAAGGTACACTGTTTCAGTGGATAGGAAAGGACGTGATAAGGGGAAGAGAACATATTTAATTAGGTGCAATTCCATAACTGAACCCATAATAACTATGAATCCCTCCAACTGGAAGATATTTAGATGGCTATACATAAAAGGTAAAATAAGCCTACTAGATTACATAATTGCCTATTCCCTAGACTATTCTACCTTTAATAAATTATTAGGACGTATTCTCTTGCGAAGAGTATGTCCCTACTCGTACTTTGATACGTGGTTTTATAAAAACGTACTAAGAATAACTGACTTCAGCTACCTTAAGTTCTTAGCTAATACTAGTGCTAGAAGGACACTTATGCTCTTTAATGAAATAGGTGTTAGAGATTATATTGATGTACTTAAGTACGCCCAAGAGGCAGTGGTGCAATTAGAGAAAACCCCGAAGGAAATGTTCAAGAAGCTTATCTTAGATGCTCTACATAATGTTTACGGAGGTACTGCTAAATTATTACTGAAACTCCTTAAAGTAGAATATAGAACATATTTCCATGATACATAGTTGTTAGACGTTAAGTAAGCGAGTGGCGGTGGTGCACGGACCCTGCTACCTAAGCTTACGGATAGTACCGGTACCCCCTACGCCCTACCTCAGCTCCGTTGACCCGTGAACGCCCTACGTCCGGGGTTAGGTTGCTCCCTTCCGGGCCTAGCCTGGTTCCCCCGGTAAAGGCGGTACCAACCCGCCCTCCGGCAGGCGGTCCGCCACCGTGGGCTCCACGGGGCGGAGTTCATCGTGGGCGTAGGGACCGAGTACTATCCGTAAGCCCGGTAGCAGGTTACTGGCCCCCGCCTTACGCCCATTCTCGGGTTACGAGGGAGGGCGAGCCCCTCAGCCCTACCCGTGCACCACCGCCAGGTAATATACTTATTGTTTAGAGGTACAAAAACATAATGGCTTTAATTAATATCCAATATACATGAGAAGCCCATGAATAATAATCGTTATGAAGATGGCAGTAGTCACCCCCTGAATTAAATATGATAACTTTTTCCTTCCTCCAAGAATTACCTCATGCATTATCCTCCCACCATCAGTTATGAAAAGTGGGGCAGAGTTTACTATTGCTAAGCCAAAGTTTATTATATATATCCATATAAGAACACCAACAAAGTGCATAAATGACTCTATAGGAAGTAATCCTATAATGAAGTTTGGTGATCTAGGGTACAAAACTACCCCTAAATAACTTATATTTGCAGGTTTATGAATCAAGAGCGATATATAAGTAAGTGAAGTATAATCAAATAATGTTAGATTAAATGTTACAGACTCTGACTTATATAAAGTAAGTATCTTAGTAAATCTTTCTAGACTATCGATTTCAGTGCCATTAACTGCTACTATTGATGAAGGTACAGGTAACGTTATATTATTTACGTAGAGAGCCGAGTAATGTCCATTAGTTTGATTAAATGTTGATGTTATTAGAGGATGAGGATTTGTCGTAGTTAATATTAATATTAATGCTATAAACGCTATGATTAGATTAGCAGCTGAACCTGCTGCTAATATGCTTAACTTTGTTTTCTTACTACTCCTATCGTAAGAATCCTTATCAGGTTCTATGAATGCTCCTGGAAATATAAATAATAGTAATATGCCCGTACTACGTAAGGGTATATCTTCAGCTAAAGCCACTAACCCATGGCTAAGTTCATGAACTACGAGTGCAATTGCTATAGCAATTAATGAGTAAAATATATTTAAGCCTCTAACAGTTAGCCCAGGTACATAGGGAATCACTGTAACTACTTCTGGCCTTCCAATAACGTTTATGAACCCGGTAACGATGATATAGTAGGAGAATAAGAGACAGAAACTAGTTGCAATGATGGAGTATAATTTATAATACTTAATTATAGGCTTCTTAGCTAACTTTTCTAAAAATTTAAGCTCAGACTTAATTCTCCACACTAATGCGAACGGTGCTATCTCAATCCCCCATTTTCTAAAATGATCCCTAAACTTGATATAAATATAATAGAGCATGGTCCACGCAATTAGTACTATTAGTAATACGTCGATTATCAGCATTCTTATCCCCTTTTACCCTACGCACTTTTAAAGTATGTAAAGCATTTTTATCTTTACTTGTATCAATTATAGTTAAATTAGAGAGAAAACAAATGTCTAAATAAATCAAAGTAATATGTTGCTTAAGGTGTAAAAGTACTTGGCTAGGTGGAAGGTTAAAAAGAGCCCTGAATACGTCGAAGTATACTATAACGAAGTCCAATGGAGATTATTAAGAGAGAAGCGCGAAAAAGCTAGAGAAGTCATGAAGGCGTTAAAATCGAGAGGAGTATTTTCAGTAGTTCATGGTAGTATCGCTAGAGGAGATGTAACTCCTTCAAGTGACATAGACGTGTTTATACCATTTACTATACCATCATATATTGTTGAATTATCACTAGAAGAAGCAGGATTTAAACCCTATAGAAGGCTTTTAGTTCAAGCAACTCCTTCTAGTACGCCTAAGGCGTATATTATGTTAGATGAGAGAGAGGAACTAATAGTATCATTTCCTTTAGCTAAGTTATCAAAAACAGAATATGAGTTCTATAAGTTTGGAGGACTTGTAACATTAGAGGAATTAAATAAAGATATCAGGGTTCCTGGAGTTGATAAAAGACTTGTACTAATTGAACCAACAAGCTTTGGTCATAGAGAATCCCCGGTAATAGGAAGAGAAGGAGAAGTAGCACGTAAATTAGGTATCTCTATTGAAACTATACTTGAAAGAATAAGGGTATTGACGAGAAGGGATGAAGTTGGAAGAACGGGTGTGTTCTTGAAATATGAGCTAGCCCCCCATGAAGTTTTTGAAAGTGTTCTAACTAAGCTTTCAAGAACTAATCAATATTTAAGGAGAATACTTAGGGAGAGAGGTCGATGAGAAAAATATTTGGAACAGACAACTTCGGCTATGTTATAGGAGAACCACCTATGGGATGTAAACTTTGTTATATTGGTGCAAAAATCGTAGTATTCATTACAGGGAAATGCTTCGATAACTGCTACTATTGCCCAATAAGCTTAGAGAAAAGAGGTAAGGATATAATGTACGTTGATGAAGAGAAAGCTAATAGGCTAGCCGACATCATAGTTGAAGCACTAAGGATATCAGCTAGAGGAGCTGGAATAACAGGCGGAGATCCTATAGCAGCCTTTAATAGGACTATTAGAGTCATAGAAGAACTCAAATCATATTTTGGAAGCAACTTTCACATACACTTATACACAACAGGAAGAATGTTAACTAAGGAGTGGGCAAAAGAATTAGAAAGAAAGGGACTAGATGAACTGAGGATTCACGTAACTGATGAATTAGCTCTAAAAAAGACGGTAACCCTAGCAAGGAATTTAGATATTGATGTAGGTGTAGAGATACCAGCTATCCCAGGTAAATTAGAATGGATAAAGCATATAATTACCGTACTTGATGAAAATAATGTTAAATTCATTAATTTAAACGAACTTGAAGTATCTACATCTAATATTATTGAGCTCAAGGCGAGGGGGCTTAAGCCTTCTTCAAGGAGATTTATGGCAGTTGAAGGTAGTCATGAATTAGCCTTAAGTATTCTTAAATGGGCTCAAGAAAATACAAACAATATTAACATACATTATTGTCCAGTGGTTTATAAGGACAAATATCAGTTAAGGCTAAGGCTTATCAGGAAAGCGCTAGCATTAGCTAAACACTATGAGATCGTCACAGATGAAGGAACTATACTTTATGCCATTATAAAATCCAAGGACCTAGAAAGAATAGATAAGGAAATTATTGCTATTGGCGAAAGTGTAGGTATTGGTGTTAAGACATATGTAGATTTAGCTGAAGGACTATTGAATAAAGGTCTTATTAGGGAGTATAATAGAGTTGAAGAATATCCCCTATTACAAAGAAAAATATTAAACATTTTAACAGTAAAAGGTGGTTAATTGGAAAAACCTGTTATAATAAGGAGAGCTAAAGAAGAAGATTTAAGTGAAGTTCATAGAATAGAAGTTCTTTCATTTAAATATCCATACACATACAGTTATCTAAAGGCTCTATACTTACTATCGCCTAACTTATTCTATGTAGCAGAAGTAGATGGTAAAGTCATAGGATACGTAGTTGGTTTAATAGAACTCGGGTCTATAGGCCATATTATATCCATAGCTGTACATCCAGGTTGGAGGAGAAAAGGTATAGGTTCGAAGTTATTAAAGAAAATTGAAGATGAATTTAAGAGGAAAGGCATAAAGTCCTTTATTCTTGAAGTTGAAATAACTAATAAGCCCGCAATATCATTGTACAAGAAGCATGGATATAGGGTAATTGATGTAATAAAGGGCTATTATCCCGGTGGTGAAGATGCCTATGTAATGGTTAAGGAGGATGCTTAATGAGGAGTTACATTTAACAGTTCTTAAAACTATATTCTAAATTTAGGACAGGTAGTAATGAAGAAGATAATATTTTACCTACTAGACATAACTTACGAGATTGTTGGAAGGGAACCACATATATTAATGTGGGGTATTGACGAAAAAGGAAGAAGGATTCTCATTAGAGATAAGAACTTTAGACCCTATTTCTATGCTATCATAAGAGAAGGAGTTAATATTACAACGCTTATAGCTAAAGTAAAAAGACTCTCTAAACCTAGATCACCAATAATTAATGTTGAAGTAGTTGATAGAAAATATTATGGAAAACCTGTAAAGGCATTAAAAATCACAACAGTTATCCCTGAAACTATTAGAGAATACAGAGAAGAGGTTAGAAAATTCCCTGAAGTACTTGAGGTAGTAGAAGCTGATATAAGGTTTAGCATGAGGTATCTTATTGATAACGATGTAAAGCCTTGTGGCTGGCATGAGGTTGAGGTAGAAGAAGTACCAAAAACACCTGGTTATAGAATTGATGCAGAATTTGTTGCAAAAAAACATCCAAAACCGTTAGCTGAAGAAAGAATGCCTCCTCCTTTAAGAATACTAGCATTCGATATAGAGGTCTATAGTAAGCAAGGCTCACCTAGACCTGAAAAAGACCCCGTAATAATAATTTCAACATGCAATGATAAAGGACGGCTCAAGCTGTTTATAGCTAAAGATCACGACGATAAAAATGCTATTAAAGAATTCATTGAATACGTAAAGTCATATGATCCAGATATAATTGTAGGATATAATAGCAATAGGTTTGATTGGCCATTTTTGCAAGGTAGATGTAAGTTCCTAGGTCTAAGACTTGATGTAGGAAGAAGAATTGGAGGTGAACCTACTACAAGTGTTTACGGCCACATTTCGATTCCTGGTAGATTAAACGTCGATTTATATGATTTTGCCGAAGAGATACCAGAAATAAAGGTGAAAACTCTTGAAAATGTAGCCGACTACCTTGGCATAATGAAGAAAAGCGAAAGAGTAATGATTGAATGGTATGAAATACCACAATACTGGGATGATAAGGAAAAGCGAAAGATTCTTCTAAAATATGCAGAAGATGATGTTAAGTCTACATATGGGCTAGCTGAAAAATTCCTACCATTTGGAATACAACTGTCATATATAACGGGCTTACCATTAGATCAAGTTGCAGCGGCTAGTGTTGGTTTTAGACTTGAATGGTACCTTATGAGAGAAGCGTTTAAGTACGGTGAATTAGTGCCAAATAGAATTGAAAGACGATACGAACCATACAGAGGAGCAATTGTACTAGAACCTCTCCGAGGAATACATTCAAAAATAGCTGTACTAGACTTTAGCTCTATGTATCCCAATATAATGATAAAGTATAATGTAGGTCCTGATACATTTGTTAAAGGAGAATGTCCACCGAATGAATGTTGGATAGCACCTGAAGTTCATCATAGATTTAGGAAACAACCATCAGGTTTCTTTAAGAAGGTACTAGAAACATTGATAACACTTCGTAAGCGTATTAGAGAGGAAATGAAGAAATATCCTCCAACTAGTTATGAATACAGGGTTCTAGATGAAAGACAAAGAGCACTAAAGATACTAGCCAATGCTACATACGGTTATATGGGCTGGGTTGGAGCTAGATGGTATTGTAAGGAGGGAGCTGAAGCGGTAACAGCATGGGGTAGGCAGACCATTAGGAAGGCAATAGAACTAGCCAAGAACTTAGGACTAAAAGTCATATACGGTGATACAGATTCTTTATTCTTAAGGTATGATCCTGAAAAGATAGAGAAGTTCATAAATATGGTTGAAAAGGAGCTCGGATTTGATATTAAAGTTGATAAAGTCTATGAAAGAGTGTTCTTCACAGAAGCTAAAAAGAGGTACGCAGGTCTACTTCAAGATCAGAGAATAGATATTGTAGGCTTTGAAGCTATTAGAGGTGATTGGGCCGAAATAGCTAAAGAAGTGCAAGAAAGAGTAATTGAGATAATACTAAAAGAAGGAAACGTTGATAAAGCTATAGATTATGTAAAAAGAGTTGTCAATGATTTAAAGTTAAATAAAGTACCTATACAAAAGCTAATAATATGGAAAACTCTTTCAAAGAAAATAGAAGAGTATGAAACTGAAGCAGCTCATGTTGTAGCAGCTAAGAGATTAATCGAACATGGTTATAGCGTGAGCAGTGGTGATAAAATAGGATACGTAATTGTTAAAGGCATGGGCAAGTTATCTAGTAGAGCTTATCCGTACTTCCTTGTAAGTCAAAAAGACATAGATTCAGATTACTATATAGATCACCAAGTAATTCCAGCAGCTCTTAGAGTACTAGGATATTTTGGTGTAACGGAAAAGCAATTAAAGGCATTAGCAACCGGACAAAGGACATTATTCGACTTCTTCATTAAAAAATCCAAATGATATTTTACGTTATGTCACTTAGTGTTAATAATTCTACATTAAATGGTCTTTTTACTATATTTCCTATTCTTGCTCCTATTATTAGCTTTATACCTTTTTCCTCAGCTATATCTATAAGCCTTTGAGTTATGACTCCATCGAATATTACTGAATATACCTTATTTGATTCCATTTTCGATAATGTATCATAGAGATCCCTAACGGGAATTCTATTAATTATTTTCCAATTCTTATCGTAAAGTATAGCTTCAAGAGTCCCACCTAGCTTCTTGGCTTCATTCACAACTGCTTCAGGTAGCGAAATAACTGCTTCAATTTTTTCTACTACTGGAGGAGGCTTAACTTCTACTGATGGAGGTACTACTGGTTTAGTATGTTCGATTAACATTTTATACTGCTCTACCGATATTAAATTCTTTAATGCCTTAGATATTTCCTTTCCAGTTAATTCTTCAACTTCCTTTCCAGGGGGTGCTCTAGCAATATACTCTAATTTAATTGTTCTTAGTAATTCCTTTAATATAAGATCTCCGCCATGATCTCCATCAACAAAGGCTATACACCTCTTTCTCTTACATAGCTCCACTATAGTTCTTGGTATTCTCTCCTTAGCTCCTTCAATTGCTATAACGTTCCTATAACCATACCTTAACATATTAATAACATCAGCTCTACCTTCAACTATTATTATAGTATCTGATTTATCTATATCAGGTCCCGCAGGTAATTTCTCAGGACCATACTCTACAACTTCAGGTATCTTAATTACTCCTTCAAGTTCATAAAGGATTTCCTTTAGATCAGGTGTTTTTTCGAGAGCCCACCTCCTTAGGATGTCCTTAGCTCTTTCCACTATTCTTCTTATTTTTTCTAGTCTCATATCCTTGATTTCACAGATTCTTATTCTTGCTGGATAAGGACCTACTCTTTCTACAGATTCTATCATTGCTGCTATAAGTGCTGTTTCAACTTTATCTAAGTTTGATGGTATTGATAATTCTCCTATGGTTCTACTTCCCTGGGTTTTTAAGTCTACATATATCCTGCCTATGCGTCCTTTATCTTGGAGCTCTTTTAAATCAAATTGAGGTCCGAAGAGACCTTCAGTTTGACCAAAGATAGCTCCTATTACATCTGATTTTTCAACTATTCCTTCAACCTCTATTTTAGCTTTGATTAAGTACTTCATTTGCTTCACCCTATCTTAGTCCATTATTATTGTGATTCATGGTACTTGATATTTAATTTTAATTTCATGTATGGGCTTCATCTTGTGATTACTATGGATCTTAATTTTTCGAGTAGAGTTCTTGCTTCTTTATTTTTTTCAAAGTACTTTCTTATGGGTTCTAGTAGTTTAATTAATGCTTCTGCAGTAGCGTTTTTAAGATCTAATGGATGTAGCTTTCCTTCAACATACATTTTCTCTAGTTCATCATAACTATATACATCTATAGGTCCACCATATCTTGAAGGCCTATCTATGTGTAGTATAAAGCCTTTTTGTCTAAACAATAGGTATTTATTTATCTCTATTATAGGATTATACTTTACCTGTCTTGGTGGACAGAAGGCATTTCTTATTTTCTTCCTAATTTCTTCAGGTTCATCATGTACCAGTATGACGGACTCAGGCTTTGATTTACTCATTTTATATCCTATTGCGTGTTCCTCTTCAGATACTTGTGTCATATCCATTCTTTTAACTCCTTGAAGTCCCGTTAATAGTGGTGTATGTATTGCTATGACTTTTTTCCTACCTAGTTTTTCAGCTATATCTCTTGCCAACATGTGCGCTTTTCTTTGGTCTGTCCCACCTAACGCTATGTCTATATTGAGGTAGTATATATCGGCTACCTGCATTAATGGATATATGAGCTTTGATGTATCCATCTCAGCTTCTTCAGCTCTCCTACCCATGATTGTTAGAGCTCTTTTAATTCTAGCCATAGTACTATTCTTTGCTATCCTTAGTACATATGCCCAATAGTCTTTATCAGATACTAGATCTTCTGCATCAACATATCTAACTTTAGATTCATCAAGGCCAATAGCTCTTAGTACATGTCTAACGTACTTAGCATCATCTTTAATATTTTCCATAACTCCTCCAAGTTTATCGTTAATCCATGCATGCCAAGTTGCTTCAAGGATTATCATTTGAACTCCTGCTTCAACTAAATCCTTAACCTTAAATGCCCAAATAAGCCAACCTATATGGAATAAACCGCTTGGCTCATAACCTATATACCCTGTAATCTTGCTCTTAGTCTCAAATAGATTTCTTAGTTCATTTAATGTTACTATTTCAGCTGTATTTCTTATTGCTAGCTCGATTCTTTTCTCTACATCCATTATTATTCAACCCATGATTGGGAGTATCATGTGCTTAGACAGACCTATATGTATGAAGTATTTACGGGGATTATTAAAAAATAGGTGTGGCTGGGCTAGACCGCTGTCCCCTACCGCTAACACCCATAGTCATCGAACCCCTATAGTGGGGCCCTCATATGGGCTCTTTTCGGTAGGAGCGGGGCTGCCACGGTCTAGCCCAGCCACTATGATTATCTTAGCTTTAGCTTTTTAAAAGTGGTATGATTCTCCAGGCTTTAGTACTACAACCTTAACCGGTAAAGACTTCTTCCTAACTTCTTCAACAAATTTATCGGCTGCAGGCTCTAGTATTGGGAATGTTCCGTAGTGTATTGGTATTACTACTTCAGGTTTAATTAATTCAACAGCTTTAGCAGCTTCAATAGGGCCCATAGTGAATACTCCACCTATAGGCAGTAATGCTATTTTAGGCTTATAGAGCTCTCCAATAAATGACATTTCAGCAAATAGCCCTGTATCACCTGCATGATAAATAGTTGCTTCCTTACCTATTACCACTACCCCCGTAGGACTACCCCTACTTGAACTATGATATGCAGGTGTTAAGATAAATACAAAGTCGTCAACCTTTAGTGGCCCACCAATATTTCCCCCAACAACCCTATCAGCACTTATTCCTTGCTCCATTACATAATTTGCTAGCTCGTATATACCTATAAACTTAGCATTAGTTCTCTTTAAGATATCTACAGCTTCACCAAGATGATCTGCATGATCATGTGTCACTACTATGTAATTTACTTTAGTATATTCTTCTGGCTTAATGGGTGATTTCGGATTTGTTAGCCATGGATCTATTAGAATTAATTTATTATCTAGTTGTATCTCCATAGATGCATGACCTAACCATTTAACGTAACCCATATACTACACCCTCTAAGAACATAAGGGTGTAGAGGTATATAGGTGGTATAGTTGGCTGAGCTAAGTAGTGAGGAAATCAGAAAGTATATTAAAGCGGGAGAAATAGCTGCAAGAGTAAGAGAGCTCGCTATTAAGCATGTAAAACCTGGTATGAGGATACTCAATATAGCTGAATTCATTGAGTCTAAAATAAGGGAGTTCGGAGGGAAACCCGCATTTCCATGCAATATCTCAATAAATGAAGAAGCAGCACATAGAACACCTATAATAGATGATAGACTTGTAATTCCTGATAATTCCATAGTAAAAGTAGACATAGGTGTTCACGTAGACGGATATATAGCAGATACTGCAGTAACCTTAAACTTTAATCCTCAATATGAAGGGTTAACTTTAGCTGTTGAAGAAGCACTAGAAAGAGCATTAGACATAATTCATGCTGGTATAAAAATAAATCAAGTAAGTAAAGTGATCGAAGAAACTCTTAAGAGAAGAGGTTTTAGACCGATAAAGAATTTAAGCGGTCATAACCTATTAAGATATACCATTCATGGAGGGCTAAGTATTCCTAACGTGTATGAACCCCTACTTATGAGTAAATTTAAACCTGGAGAGATATATGCCATAGAGCCCTTTGGAACAACTGGTGTAGGTTATGTAATTGAAGCTGATACCATAACGATATATGCATTATCTAAAATGAAAAGTAAAGGGTTAACAGCACAAGAAGCTCTAATATTTAATCATATAAGGCAAGAGTATAAGACACTCCCATTTAGTGAAAGATGGTTGAAAAACCTATTAAACATAAATGATTTACGAAAAGCACTGACAAGCTTACACAAAAAGAAAGTATTAAGAGGTTATCCTATACTTATTGAAGCAAGCAAGGCCATGGTAGCTCAATTTGAACATACAGTATTAGTCTTAGATAAAGAGGTTATAGTTACAACTAAACTTAAATGATAGGTTACTACTACATATAAAAGCGGAGTAATGGGTCAGGTGTACTTAGCTTGAATGGTGAATACCAGGGATGGATCACAACACTAATTTTCCTTATGATATTCTTACTCATGTTCACCAACTTAGGTCAAAGAATACAACTAATGTTCATGTTATCAAACCTAAAATCTAAACTTAGAATACTCGAAAGACTCTCATCTAGCGCCCTTGCCAGAGCTGAGAAACTATTATCAAGTAGGGGTTCAAAAAATCCAAAGCAACTACTAAATAGGTTAACAGAGTACTTCATCATAGAACCAGTAAGCATAGAACCTATAGACATAATTAAGAGATTAGACCACATACTAAATATTAGAAGAAGAACATACAGGGGTTTCTTAGAGAAAGATCTAACAGTAGAAAGTAAACATGAGCTCTTAAACATAGAAGCATTTGTTGAAGTATCTTCAGCACTTAAGTCAATATACAAGATAGTAAGACATTTAATACTACTAGGTGAAAAAACAGGAAATCTCATTATAGTAATGCAGCTATCATATTTTATGCCACAGATACTTAGAATAGCACAAGCATATTATAATGCTTTAGATGCGTTGGAGAAAGGAGTACCAATAGGTGATGGGGTAGGCCCGCTCGTAGCATCGCTTTTATCCATGGGACGGCCGAGAAAGACGATAAGCGAAGACACTGTTATGACAGAAGTTGATATCAAGGGTAGAAAGCTAATAGTAATTAAGGCTGAAGGACCAGGAGCTAGTGTAGGTAAACCCGGAGAAGCATTAGAAAAAATAGTTGAAAAACTAGGTGGTAGAGTTACTAAAATAATTACAGTTGATGCAGCAGTTAAGTACGAAGGAGAGAAAACAGGTGAAGTAGCTGAAGGAGTAGGTGCAGCAATCGGTGATCCAGGCCCAGAAAAGATTAGAATTGAGAGAGTTGCAGTAAAATACAACATACCCTTAGAAGCTATAATCATAAAGATAAGTCAAGAAGAAGCTGTACAACCTATGAAAAAAGAAATAGTTGATGCTGCTCGAAGGGCAGCAGAGATGATAAAGACTAAAATAGTTAACGAATTAAAGAAGGGTGAATTAGCAATATTGGCAGGAATAGGAAATACTATAGGAATAGTATAAGAGGGGTTGTTAATTATGAACAATTTAATTGATTATACTTTAATCTTCCTCCTTATATTATTCTTACTATTAACAGTAATTTTATCGGCTATTAGAAGTCAAAAACGTATTGAAAGCAAACCTAAATTAATAACAGTAATAAAATGCCTTAGTAATGATTATGAAGTCGAGAGAGAATTCACCCAAGGCGACTTTGTAGGAAAAATTGAAGGGAAATGCCCTAAATGTGGTAGTCAATTATTTGTAGTAGCTATATATGCCATACCATCTAAATCTAAATAACAGTAATACTTTCAGCTAGAATAAGTAATACTTTCGCTCTACCCTCACTACTTACAATTAAACCCTACCTGCTTATATAATCTCAAATACCGACTGTAATCATGGTGAAGAAAGCCATGTTACGCATCGTCACATTTAAGATAGAAGAGGAACTACTTGAAGCAGTAGACATTTACGCTAAGCATAAAAATCTATCAAGAAGTGAAGTAATAAGACTAGCATTAAGAATGCTTTTAGAAAATGATAAATTTTTGAAACAAGTTAAATCTTAATTGAAAGAGTTTAATTCTCAGGAACAATCTAATGAAGTTAAAGGTATATAACCTCTTCTTTAACACAATATAAACTGAGCCGCCGTAGCTCAGCGGGTAGAGCACCGGACTCATACGGCACTAGCAAACCGAGGTCGCCTGAGAAATCCGGGGGTCCCGGGTTCAAATCCCGGCGGCGGCACCACATTCTAAACCATTAACCGATAAGAAGAAGCACTTATAATACACCTTATAATAAACTAGACTATGGTCTGCCGCCGTAGCTCAGCCTGGTAGAGCGCCGGCCTTGTAAGCCGGTGGTCGCGGGTTCAAATCCCGCCGGCGGCTCCAAACACTATCACTGGATTGATAATCCCAAGGAAAACCTTTATAAACTTTTCTCTACGTTTCAGTTTCTTGAAGCAGACTGAAACATCAGCTGTGATATTCATGGCTGATTATACTCAGTGGTGGGGTAAAGTTGATGTTTCTAAGCTTAGTGAGGATTCTAGATACAGGATTTTGAGGTATGTTGCTGAGAAGTACGGTAAGAAGGTAGTTGTCGAGAAGACTGGGATCAGTAGGGT
>Ga0180301_10001828_pt1 | contig 16687 bp, 21 predicted proteins | sample GuaBasSediGuay16_FD_121797 | JGI IMG/M metagenome (GOLD analysis project Ga0180301, IMG submission 121797) | Subseafloor sediment microbial communities from Guaymas Basin, Gulf of California, Mexico - Guay16, Core 4569-2, 12-15 cm | ecosystem: Environmental > Aquatic > Marine > Hydrothermal... | reverse complement strand
TAGAATTCTGGCAGTTCTTCTCACTGATGATGTTTGAATGTAGGTTGCTATACCAAGTACTTTTATTTCCAGAGGTACTTTGTTTCTCTCGAAGATTTTCAACTTCTTTACAATTTCCTTTACATTTAGTATAATAATGCATGATTTTAAGTATTTGTAGTTTTATGTAATGTGGACATGTCTTACGTCAATCGAATTTTTTATAATCTTAAAACCAATTTGCAGTATTATCACAGATATGACTATCGCCACAACACCATCAGCCCACCAGTAGCCAATCTTAACAAAGATAAATCCGAGAAATACGGAGAAAGAAGCTAAAACGTCTACTCTTGAATGCTTACCTTCAGCAATCAACGCTGTTGATTTTGTTTCCCTACCGACTGAAATTTTGTACCTTGCTAGAACTTCGTTTATTAATGCTGAAAACAAAGCAACAAACAAAGCATAATACTCAAAATTCGGACTTGAAAAGCTTAAAAGTTCGTTTACTGCTTCGTGTATGATTAAAATAGAAGAAATCAGAATGATTATTCCTATGGCCATTTCTGCAAGACTTTCTGCTTTGAAGTGCCCATAAGGATGACTTTCATCGGCAGGTTTTTCAGATATCCTAATCCCTAACCACACCAAAATTGAGCCCAAAACATCAACTAACGAATGGATTGCATCGGCTATTAAAGCTGTGCTTCCAACCGCTATGCCGGCGATGCCCTTAAAAATTGTCAGAAATAGATTTGAAATTGTAGATATTTTACTTGCCTTTATTGCTGAATTTACCATCTCCGACCCATACCTTTTCCTCTTCCTCTACCCCCACCTCTACCCATTCCTTTACCGGAATCCATTCTGCAAAAATTTTGACTGTTGCATTTAGGACAGTTGTTCGGTCTTCCAGTCCCAAACGGCTCTTCCCACTCATTTCCACAATCTAGACACCTAAACATCCTCATAATATGCTCACCTCCTGTTATTTTAGGCTTAAAACCGTGGATGACAATCATACCCGCCTTTCTTCTCGCTTCCCTTAAAATTCGATGAAAGGTTGGTTGAGAAATGCCCATAATTCTGGCAGCATCGTGCTGATTTAAACCTTCAACATCTGCCAATCTCAAAGCTTCCATCTCATCCAAGCTTATTTCAACCTCTCCCGACTCAAGTATTTCAGGCGGGTCAAGAAAAACCCATCTCCTCCTCTTCCTTCTTGGCACATTTTGAATATATATTCAATCATTTATAAGGGTTTGGGTTAGCACATCGGTATGGCAAACGTAACCTTGTAATAGCTTTTGTTGTATTTTAAGCATGTTTCAACACCAAACAAACTAACAGCCTCGTTTAACTCTTTACGAGGTATTCGAAGATCAGCCTTATCAGATTTTTCTGCCATTTCCAGCCCTTTTTTCAGAAATGGATAGTTGTTTAGTAAGCCCTCATTAGCCTCCATGCACTTATCAGGATTAAATATTTCCCTAACTACGATTCTTGTAGTGTAAAATATCTCGAAGCACTCCTCCCCAAACTTTATTATCCTACCTTTCTTTTCAATCAATTCACGGATTTTCAAAATTTCAGCAGGTGTAGATTCTGCTGTAAACGTATCGCCCTCCTCCACTTTCGAGTAGTATAAAGACAAGTTTAGTGAAGGATTGTCCTTAAGCTCTTCAGACGTCAGTTTTACAGAGCATGTGGCATTGGTTCTATGCACACCAATTTTTGAGACAAGATGAACTCGGTATATGCTTCTATTAACCTTGATGTAATCGGTATTCAGCAATTTCGACAATTCCATGTAGTTTTCAAAAGAAATGTTGGCTGAAAAAGGATTGACAATTGCTTTTAATATAATTGGGTAACTTGAAACTTTATCTGTTAAATCAACGTAATCCGGGATGTTAATTGCTTCAATTCTAACGTACCCTGCATCAGAACAGCAAAAAGAAAAACTTACTAACAATCCCAAAACTGACATTTCAAGTACCTTCTTAAGTTTTTCTCCCATACCTTTCACCCAACAACAGATAAAGGCAGATGTACGTACTCATCGATACAATTGAAGCAGTCAGATAACCGAAAAAGAGATTTAGAGGGAATTCGACTATGTTTCCGTAAGTTAAAACACTTGTAAGTTGAGTTGTAAGAAAAGCTCCCATTGTTGCTGACACTCCAGCAATCAAATCGGGTTTCTTGTATTCAATCTTCCTCTCATCAAATGCGATGGGCAATACTGTCAAGATCGAGCAGATGGTAAACGTAAGCCAAAGTATGGCTGCTACTGACTTAAACCCATGTTCATAGGTGAAATGAATTAGGAATGCTAAGGACAAAATTGCTGATAGATACGAAACAACTGAAAAAGCCTGTTTACCGTTCATATTTGCTCCTTCAACACAACTAGAGCGTAGCAGACCACATAAAAGATGGCTGAAACGCACGTTATCTCAAAGTATGGCAATATCATAGAAATGTCTTCATAGTTCACCAGCCCAAGTAAGCCAAAGGTACGTGAAGGAATACCCATAGCCATGGAAAAACCTCTTAGAAATATCACAGCCAACACAACTGCAAAAATCACAATCATGAGTATTCTCTGCCTTTCTGTGGTTCTGTTTTCGAAAATGGGTAAGGCTGATTATTCCCAAAGCAATTATCGTAGCAAATACAAAGATAAAAGCGTATCTCATTACAACAATAAACGTGCCGTAATTCTGATTCAATAGAATCGTTTTGAGCGATGCTAAAATCAATGCAGTAACAGTAGGTACGAAGAATCCAAGTTCGTTCTTAACCCTTAACAGAATCTTGTAAATCAGGGCAGCGTATACGGTAATTATCAGTGAAGGAATTGTAAACCTCAGGAAACCAAAAATTAATGCCATGGCTATGATGGATGGTTCGTACATCTTACCACCCGTCTCATCTTATCTCCTCCCAAACTTCTTGAATATTACCACCAAGCCTGCTAATGATGCAATTATTATTATAGCTCCTATTATGGCAGAATAACTCTTTTCTGTCACTATAACTTTTAAATCTTCCTTTATTTCCGCCTGATCACTTTTTATATTTACTTTGAGCTTGTACTCACTCGGTATCGTATCTGGTGGGATGTGAGCGGAAATCTTCACTAAAACTCCATCTCCAGCCTCTAAAGCTGGAATTTGCGATGGCTTAACATCAACTTTCCAGTTTGGTGGTGATTCAACACTTATGTTGATGTTCGTCAACATTGCACCCTTTCCGACGTTTCTCAGCATCGTAACATATTCAACCGTTTTTCCAGCTTCAGCCCTGATTAAATACCTCCCACCCAAAGGCTCGAAGTATAGCCTGTATTCACCTTTCAAATTAATGGCTAGGTTTTTCTTAACAGTGTAATGCCCCATGACAAGCAAAGTTAGGTTGTAACTGCCAATCTTTGCATTTGGTGGCGTCAGAATTTCAAGATAGACGTCCTTTGAGTCGCCACTCTCAATAAAAATCTCAGAAATCGACTCCGATGTTTCCTGAGATGTCTTAAATTTGTAATAGAAGTTTTCTGGTAAGCCACTAACGTCAAGCTTGTAGGTATCGTCGGCATAACCCTTGTTCTCCACTCTAAATTTGAACGTTGGGTTGCTACCAACAACATAGCTTACCTTTGGATTCGATACGATCACTTCAGCGTAGTAAGGCTTTTTCTCAAGTATAATTGTTCCAAGGGAATTCGTTTTTCCAGCTTTTACTTCGACTTCGTCTATCTCCTTATCGTAATACCCACCTTTGGTTATTTCAAGCTCGTAAGTTCCTTGTGGAACTTCAATGGTTGCATCTCCATCGGCAGACGTGTAAAAGTCACCAAAACCAGACACGTTTATTTTTGCAGAGCTAACTGCTTCCCCATTTTTGTCTATGAGTTTAAGTGTGATCTTTCCTTTCTCACCTTTGTGTGTTTTTGTTACCTTCACACTCAACTTGACTGACTGTTCGTTGAAGTGAGGTGTAATGCTGTATTCTCCAACATCTGCACGCTATCTGACTCAATTTTAAGGGTTAACTGCCTCTCCTCTCTCCAGCATCCAATATAATTTTATAGACCTCGATGTTGTTTTCAACAAACTTGTAACTCCAATTTTTTGGAATTGAGCAGGACAAATCAACCTTGTATTCTGCGTTCAGCTTGTTCTCAATTGTGATTGGAAAGCTCACCTCATCCCCAGCTTCGATAGGCACACCCGTTATTGATGGCATTATATCCAACGGCTCATCTGGCACTTCTACGTTAATCCTAAAGGTTATACTGTTCAAGGCATAGACTGTTACGTAATATTCCCTTTCTTTTGCATTTTGTGGAACTTCAAGCTGGAATTGGATTGTTATCGATTCACTAGCATTTAGCTTCAACCACTCCACGTCTTTTCCGTTGTAAATGAACTTGCCTATAAACCCCTCAGGAGCGATGTAGGACAAATGCACGTTACGTTCATAATCATCATCATTTGTAATCGTTATGCTGAACGAAAGCGTTTCTCCTGGAGAAGCTGTTACACCCCTCACATCACATTGTACGGATGCTGTGAACATGGTAGTAGTTAAAATTGCGAAAACAATCAAAATCCTTAGGTTCATGTTATCTCCATCCTCAGGAATTTCACATAGCTTAACACAAAGAAGATTATAGGCAGTATCACAAAACCGACAATGTTCTTAGTCACATCCTTGGTTCTAAATGGCAGTATCACGTCAGATGATGATAGTGAATTTACTATTGTTAGATAATTTGAACTGGGAGATAGTATGTTGAAGATACTCTGAATTGCAAATTTTTTCTCCCGATACTCGTTCATTTTCTGCTCATATTTTTCCATATATTCTTTCCACTCAGGACTTTGTTCAATGTTCTCCACATTTTCTGGTGATATTGAAGCTGGTGGAATATTAGGGGGAGGCCCAACAATAGCACTGGCAACCATATCTCCTATAATTGGAATGATTAGACTAAGTAAAAGGAATACGCCAAAAGCGATGAGTAAAGCCGTTCCAGAGTTTTTTGCGGTTGTTGAGGCAACAAAGCTATTGAGAAAAATGTAAAAAGGTACGCTAACGTTATCAGTCCAAATTTTGCTATGGAAATTAAATCGTCGAAGGATGGTACAAAGCCCTTCATAATCAGCACACCCAACGATGCTATACGTGTTACAACTACTACCAAGCACAACGCTAAAAAAGCCCCTAAAGCCTTGCCGTTTATTATCTGATCCCTAAATACTGGGTGTGATAGTAGAGTTTTTAAGGAGCCAAACTCCTTTTCCTTTGTTATCAAATCAAATCCCATGAGCAATCCAAGAATTGCTCCAAATGTCAATATGCCGAATGAGCCTAAAAATCCAAAAATTTGGATTATAGATGGCTTTGATTCACCACTCTGAACAAACACCCGATAATCCCTCATGAAGGCATCTGCTCCCTGATGTATGGAGTAGGCAGTAAACAGTAGCATGATCACGAAAATGGCAATGAACCTCTTGCTTGTAATCTGATCTGCAAACTCCTTTTTTTGCAACAACGATCAGACTCATTCTCCACCACCTACCAAATTCAAGTAAATTTCTTCGAGGCTTGGCTCAGTTAAGTGGAGTTCTTTGATTGTGTAACCATTTTTGGTTAATGTCTTTGATATCTCAATTCTACAATCCCTTTCAGCCTCTACAATGGCTTGAGAGTCTTTAACCTTGACGTTTCCGAATGTTTCAAGAATTGAAGGGTCTAAAGGCGGATCTGTTTCCACAACAATGACAACGTTCTGCTTAAAATCCTCAATCCTACCCTTGGCTATCAATTTACCCCTATTTATTATGCCCACAGTTTCGCAAACTTCCCTAACTTCTGAAAGAATGTGGGGGGAGAAGAAAATCGTTTTTCCCTCTTTTTTCAGATTTCTGATTATCTTCCTAAAATCTGCCGCACCTTGGGGATCTAAGCCTGAAGTAGGCTCATCGAGAAATATCACTTTTGGATCGTTGAGCAAGGCTTGAGCCAATCCTAAGCGCTGTTTCATTCCTTTGCTATATTCTCCAACTTTTTTATCTGCAGTGTGCGCGATTCCAACCAATTCGAGTAAATCGTCGATGATTTTGGTCGCTTCATCCTTAGACATCTTGTAAAATTCTGCAAAATACAACAAATTCTGTTTTGCTGTCAAATTGTCGTAAAATCCAACGTTTTCAGGCAAGTACCCACACATCTTTTTGATTTCAAGGGGATTTTTGGCAACATCAATTCCATCGATTTTTATGCTGCCAGATGTCGGTTGCAGCATGCCCATCATTAAGCTTATCGTAGTCGTTTTTCCAGCCCCGTTTGGACCCAAGAATCCAAAAACTTCGTTTTCTTCAATTTTTAGATTCAATCCATCCAAAGCTTTGAAATTATTGTACATTTTTGTTAGGTTTTCTGCTTCTATCATTTTACCACTCCAATTGTTTTAAATTTTAAACAATCCAAAAAGTCTTTAGAATTTCAAGCTAGTACTTTGCGCATTGTACCACAATTAATGATTACACTTAAATTATCAATCAATACAACACCTCCAACAACATTCAAAGATTTTTTAGGTATATTTACAAATTTTGTTTTTTGTTAGTTTTTATAATATGCTACAAAACTTCATAATTTTGATTTATACAATAGTTGTAATACAATATGCCCTTTAAAATTAAATAAAAAGCAACTAATGTTTTTACAATCTTACAACTCAAAAGATCGAATAAAATGTTACGTAAAATTTAAGATACTCAAAATTTATCTATAAACTACATGAAGAGTTTAAAGCTTATGGAGTTTAGTTATAATTCTGTGAGGATTGGCTTCATAAGTATCAAGTTATGGGATGCTATTCTTGTTGTATTGTTTGCAATCCTTTGCTATTTTATAGAATCGTCAATTCTAGTACCTCTACTTTTTACAATCTACGTGTTGGTTTACCGAACCAATTTGTATTACAACTTCAAAAACCCAAAGTTGCCAACGTTGGTTTTATTGACGTTTTTCATACCAACATCTTTGTTCCTCGATTTTATGGATGCTCACTTTGTAGTAATAGGTTCAGCAATGATCGTTTCAAGGTATTTTGTAAATGAGGCAACCAGAAAACCTGTATTAACAAAGTTTTAATAATTCCACTCTTGCCGATACTCGCTTTATTAATTCATCCACAACTTGAGATTGGTTTTTCCCTGTTTGCAATTCCCTTCTGGACTATAATGTTAGTTTTAATGACGTACGACGAGTTGAAGAACATCAAAAGAGGAATTACAAAACAGAATAAATAAAATTAAAAATTTATTTCTTAACCAACTCAGGTGTCGAGTGGCAATCCCAGCAGTTTGGCGTCACACCATTGTAATCATGGCATTTGTCACAAAATTCAGCCTTTGAAGTGTGACAGCTAAAGCAAGTTTCCGTATTTTTATCATAAGACTCTCCCGGATACGTGAAGCTGTAGTACGTTCTGTCTGCATGTCTAACAACCTCATCTCTCCACTCTTTGAGCAGTCTCATGTGGTTTGCCTTCATCCATTCTTTGTCTTCAATACAATGACCAGGTGGTAACTGAAGCTCTGGCTCAGCAATAACTTTCCCAACAACGCCATGGTACCAGACTGGAGAGGTAATTGCGACAATGAAAACAATTGCTATTAGAAACACATATTTGCTATCGTACATTGCTATCACCTCTTTTCTCCACAAACCATGTCACATGCAGCCTTTGCAATCTTGTGCTCCTTCTCAGCATGCTCACAGCATTCATCTAAATCAGTAAACACTGCCCCACACAACTCGCAAACGTACTCCTTTGTTGGTGCTGTTACAACCTCTTCAACAGCCTCTTTGACCTCTTCCTCCTTGAGTAACGGCTCGCCACGCAAGTCCAATTCCCTCTCCTTATCCTCATCGCTCAAAATCAATGCATTACCAACCAGCTCAAAGATTCCCCCATGCATTACAGGAGGTTGCAATTTCCAGTACTTCAGCAAAGCTGTAAATGCTGCTCTATCAATAGCGCAGATTGTTGCAAGGTAATTGACACCGTATAATCTGTGTACATACCGTATAGCCATTGCTCTTGGCATTCCACCACGCATTCTTAAGTCCATAACTTCATCAGCCAGATTTCCTGCACCGCTACCACAGCAGTAGGTTTTTTCTCTAATTGCGTGTTCTGGCATTTCGTAGAAGTAGTTACAAACGCTTCTTACCACATATCTTGGCTCTTCGAAAAACCCCATACCTCTTGCCATATTACAAGGATCGTGCATAGTTACTTTCCAGTGGTTGTTTCTGCTTTTATCGAGCTTTATTTTGTTGTGCTTAATTAAATCAGCAGCAAATTCAAGTATGTGTATCATTTTTGTGCTTTTTGCATTTTCAAAGTAGGTTCCAGTTATTGGATTTACTGGCTCTTCCAAGTTGTCCGGAATGTCATGCATTGTAGCCATAAATTGGTGTTTATCCCTCCACATGTGTCCGCATTCTCCACCAATAATCCATTTGACTCCCAACCTCTTTGCCTCTTTGTAGATCTTGCCATTCATGTCTTGGGCACATTTGTAAGTGTAGAACGTTCCGAAGTTTCCGCCCTCTCCTGCCAGAGTACTCCAAGTGTATGTAATGCCATACCTCTCCTCAAGCTCATGGAAGAACATCAGGTAGCCCATTAATGTGAACCAGTGAGGCGTTGCAAAGTAGTCTCCAGATGGAGCAACAAACAGAATGTCTACCCCTTTCTTGTTAATTGGTACTTCAATATCAACGCCTGTAATTTCTTTAATGTCTTCAGCAGCGGATTCCAAGCTACCAGCCATGCCCATTGGTGATAAGCCAAGGTGATTTCCACTTCTAAGACATGCGGCTATTGAAATTAAGCTAAATCTATGTCCAATTCCAATATGTGTTAGCAATTCCCTTCCAATCCAAACAATCGTTGCTGTGTCAATACCGTATGGGCAGAAAACTGAACAACGTCTACATTGAGAGCATTGATGCAAGTAGTAATACAACTCTTTGATTACGTCCTCTGTCAAATCCCTCGCACCAGCCCACTTTCCAAAGATCTTGCCCTGCCAGGTAAAGTACCTCCTGTATATTGACCTCAATAATTCAGCTCTTGCCACAGGCATGTTCTTTGGATCTCCTGTGCCTAAATAGTAATGGCACTTGTCAGCGCAAGCCCCACATCTAACGCAAATATCCATCCAAACAAAGAGTTCCCTGTACTTCTTTCTAAATTCATCCATTTTGCTCAGAAACGTTTCTTTCCACCCTTCTGGTAGATGCCAGTCTTTTTCTAGGGGATTAAAGTCAGTATAGACTGGTGGAAGTGGAGCACCTTCCCAATCGCTCTTTCTTGCTGGATAGTGATAAATACCCTTCTTAAAATCCTTTTCAGTGATGGGTTTCAGTAAATCGCTCCAATTTGGAAACCTTTGCTCAATCTTAATCTTGCCCTCTTCCTCCATTTTAGCCACCCCCTCCTACTTTATATCCCCTTTCAGCAATCTCATCCAGCTGATCTTTATACATCTCGTAGTACTCTTCCCAAGATATACCTGTGTATGGTGGGTTCCAAGGATTGATGTATCTTACTGCTCTTGGATTGTTTGGTAGGTTTCTTGTTGGGCTAAACAGAATTCCTGCAGCATGCACAAGCTTGCTGAATGGGAAGTAAATCAGAAGTGCGGAAACTAGGGTCAGATGAGTGAGGAAGAATAGATCAAGCGGAGGTAGTACAGGATTGAATGTGACAATCCCAATTGCAAATCTTTTAACCCCCTCAATATCTACTGCCCAGAAATACCTCATTATAATCCCACTTCCAACCGTGGCAATGATTAGTATCAAAGCAAGCCAATCTGATGGCAACGAAATCGCTCTTTCTTTGGCTCCAACAATCCTCCTACCAAGCAAGCCAAACAGACCAAGCAATATCGTCAAATTGGTGACAAGTATCGTAACCATGTGTAATTCGGGTCTTCCAACCTCTAGTATACCATCCAAGGATTGAAGCAATAAAATCCAATCGGGAATCGGGGACGTGAAAAATCTTATGTGCCTCAAAAGTATTATTAACAAAGACCAGTGGAAGGCAATAGCAAACAACCATAGCCATTTGGTTGCCGTCTGCCTTTGTGTTTCTATGTAATACTTCGTATTTTTCCACAAGCTCCTAAACAAGAATACTTCACCAAGCATTCTGACAAACGTTTCCCATTTTGTGTATGGGCTATCAAATCTTGCCCTCGGAAGCCAATCCAACGATTTTTGTTGTCCAAGAGGTGTACAAATGTTTAGTGGTACTGGGGCTCTAGCCCAGTTGAATATCCTCACAAGTACTCCCACTACAAAGATTAGTATTGCAATATAGAATAAACCGACAAATAGGTAGCCAATCATTTTATCACCCCTTCTCAAAGCAAACTATATCACATGAAGCCTTTGCAATCTTGTGCTCCTTCTCAGCATGCTCACAGCATTCATCTAAATCAGTAAACACTGCCCCACACAACTCACACGTATATTCTTTGGCTGGTGCTGTTACAACCTCCTCCACAACTTCTTCTTCCTTCTCTTCCTCCATCATCTCTTTAAGTTCTTCCTCGGTTGGATAATCCTGAAAGACGCCTATTGCCATCTTGCCCAACACTGTAAAGATTAGCAACCCAACACCCCAGACACCAAGGGCTATGAATGTCTCAAGCATCGTGGGCCAGTACTCAACAACTGTATGGACCATTGAAGGAATGTAGCCAGGCACGATTAACCCCAAACCTTTGTCTATCCATATTGAGATGAAGATTAACGCACAGGCAAACACTAAGAGTTGCTCGTTCTTTCTTGTAGTTGGGTGTATCATCATCAAAACTGCAAATATGCCCAAGCCTATCGATGCCCAAATCCATGGCACTAGCTTGCCATATCCATCCATTCCAAACAGCAGATATGTCCAATGTGCTAAATGCTCAGGATGCTGTGAGTAGAAAACGACAAACAGCTCACAGCCCAGGAAGAACAAATTCACGATCATCGCAAATGTAACTATTTGCGCTACTTTATCAATTGCTTCCCTTCCAACATCGAAGTTCGCATACCTTTTTGCTATTATAGCAGCGATAATCAGCAATGAAGGCCCCGCAGCGAAAGCTGAAGCCAAGAATCTCGGTGCTAACAAGGCAGTCATCCACATTCCTCTCGCTACCAAGCCGCTATATAAATAAGCAGTAACTGTATGGATGCTTATAGCCCAAGGGATTGCCAGATAAATTATAACTTTGACATACCATGAGATGTCTGTATTTGTAATTCTGCTCGAAAGGATATACCATGCGATTATTATGTTCCAGAGTGCATATCCAGACAAAACGATGAAATCGAAGAACATCACCGAATTTGGTGAGGGATAAAGTATGACATGCAAAACCCTCATTGGCCTACCCAAATCAACAAGTACGAAAAGTATACACATCGTTACAGCAGCAACAGCCAGAAACTCACCAAGTGTTGTCATTTTCTCAAACTTGTGCTGGTTGTATATGTACGTTGGCAGTGCAACAACAACTGCCGATGCGGCAACTCCAACAAGGAACGTAAAGTTTGCTATGTACAAACCCCATGAAACTTCCTTGCTCATTCCAGTAATCCCCAAACCCACTTGCCATTGCACTGAATACGATGCTAAGCCTACAAGAATTAGCAGACAGAGAAACGCAATCCAGCTCCAGTAAAGTTTTCCACCTTTCAAAGCTTTCTCAAACATTACTTCTCACCCCACGGGAGTATGTAATAGATCTTAGGTTTCGTACCAGCACTGGGTTTTCTCACTATTGTGTACTCTTCTCCAAGCATCTTCCTTATTTCAGAGTCGAATTTGTTGAGATCTCCAAAGATCAATGCATCGTTTGGACATGCCTCCACACAAGCTGGCAACTCACCCCTATCAATTCTGTGATAGCAGAAGATGCATTTCTCCACAACACCTTTTGTTCTTGTTGGGAACATTGGATTTGTTATCTCTGCCAAATACTGCCTAGGATCAACCCAGTTAAACGATCTTGAACCGTATGGACAGGCAGCCATACAGTAACGGCAACCAATGCAGCGATGCCAGTCCATCATGACTATTCCATCTTCTCTCTGCCAAGTGGCTTGTGTTGGGCAAACCTTCGTACATGGTGGGTGGTAGCAATGGTTACACAAAATTAGTGTTGGCAACTCCTTGAACTCTCCAAGCATCTCATGTGTTTGTTCTGGAAACGCATTTTCAAACTTAACGAATGTAATCCACCAGATGTGATGTTTTCCCTCAATTTTTGGAATGTTATGCTCCCTTACACAAGCATCAATGCAAGCTTGGCAGCTCAATCCTGCGCATTTACTCAGGTCAACAATCATGCCCCATTGCGAACTACTGCCCTTCTCTACAGACTGAAACGCTGCTAACGCTTTTTCAAGTTGGCTCGCTGAAAGTATTACTCCTGCAAGTGCTGAACCAAATGTTACCAAAAACTTACGGCGGGAAATCATAGTAATACCTCCAATTTCTATTGGAGGAAGCTATCGAAAATAGTATATTAACTTTTTGGTTTTGTTTTGTTTATTAATGGGTTATTCGCCTTTTTCTCTGATATTGGATGGATGTAAATGATTAAATTGTTGAAATACTGTTAAATTAGAAATATCAAGGGTTTAATGTTCAAATTTTTTACCTACGATCATTTATAATTCATTCAAAACCAAGCATATATACTGTAAAATGTATAAGTTCGCTTATTTTTCTAAAAAACCCCTTCTAAAATGTATTTAAGCCTGAAAGATCAAATACCGTAAGATATTTATGTGGAAAGTTAAAAAAATTATCAACGGGGTGAAGAATATGCCATACATAGAGGTTAAGGGTAAGAAATTGGAGCTTGATGAGGATGGATGTTTGCAGGATTGGCAGCAGTGGGATGAAGATGTAGCTAAAGCTTTGGCAGCGGACGACAGATTTACAGGGGCTAAAGTAGAGCTTACTGACGAGCACTGGGAGATTATTCGCTTTTTAAGAGAATACTTCGAAAAATATGGTGTCGCTCCTCCAATCAGACAGCTTGTAAAGGAGGTCAAGAAAGCTTTAGGACCAGAGAAAGGTAACCTGCAGTATCTTTACAAACTCTTCCCACAAGGTCCAGCAAAAGACGCTTGTAGAATTGCTGGCTTGCCAAAACCAACAGGCTGTGTCTAAATAACCTTTATTTTTTGTTTTTTTGTTATGCTTAAATTAAATGAGAAGAGAGAAAAGATTCTCACCGTATGGCAGGATAAAATCTTTGAAAGATATCCTGTAAAGCCCTCTGTCCCTGAAATAGTTGGTTACGTTGAAGAATGTACGGAAAAGATTTTTGATAAGTTTGTTGAGGTTTACAACGGTGGAGATTTTGAGGGTGTTGAGGAAGCAGTAGATGATTTGATGCGTTATTTGGCTGTTGATGCCAAACTTAGTCCAGGACAAAGTGTAGAGTACATTTTCTTTCTGAAGGAGCTTATACTCAATGAATTTTCGCCTGATTTCAAAGAATTTATTAAAATCAACAACATTGTTGACAAACTTGCATGTATGGCTTTTGACATCTACACAAAATGCAGAGAGCACATCTACGAGCTTAGGCTTGAGCAAAAGGAGGAGGAGAAGAAAATGCTTGAGAGGGTCATATACTTTGCTGAAGTTTCAAAGACTGCAAAGCACCTTAACATCGATCCAATAGACGATGTTGATGCCGATTAATTCTACCGATTAATCAGATTAATCCTTAGCCTTTTTAGCAGCTTTTATCAGATTATAGACCATTTGTGGGTAAGACAATACATGTAGGTGTATGTATGTAGCTAAGGTGTTGTTTAAGACTATGCCATCATACCCTTCAATTCCAAATCCCCTTTTAACCTTAAATGCAAAGCTCAATTTCTTTGAAGGTAAAACCTTCGAGTAGTGGAACTCATGACCAATCAATGTGTCCCCTCTTCTGCTAATGATGTTGTTTTTGATAACCTTGTAGATTGAATAGCCGTGAGCCTGAAATCGTCTGTGCATTTCAGTTTTCAAAGGCAGAAATCCAACCATCTCGTATTCCTCATTGTTTACGATTATTGATTCGCTCAAATACATCAAACCGCCGCATTCAGCATAGACTGGTTTGTTAGACTCGCAAAACTCGTAAATTTGATTTCTTAGTTTTTTATTGTCCTCCAATTCCTTAGCAAAAACTTCTGGGAAGCCTCCGCCGATGTACAAGGCATCGATGTCTGGCAGTTTTTTGTCGTTCAACGCATCAATGTAAACCAATTCAGCCTTTGATGAAAAGGCATCGAGGGTGTCTTGGTAGTAGAATGAGAATGCCCTATCCATTACAACGCCCAACTTTACATTTGTTTTCTCTTTCCTAAACACAGGATGCTCATCAACCTCATCAAGTTCTTCAGCCCTTTCTGCTACTGTAACAATTCCGTCAACATCAACGTATTTTTCAACTAAATCAGCAAGTTTATCAAAAATCTCTACAAATTCATCCCTCTCATGGGCTGGAATTAAGCCGAGATGTCTGTCTGGAATTACTACTTCTTGTCTCGGAATGACACCAAAAACCCTCATCTTTGCAAGCTTTTCCGCAGCTAACCTCACTTTCTTAGCATGCCTTGGATTGCCAACTCTGTTTAGTATCACACCTTTTATGTCTACATCTCTGTCAAAAATCTTATAGCCCAACAGCAGTGGTGCTACTGTCCTCGACATCCTTTCAACGTCTGCAATCAGCAAAACGGGGCATTTCAAAATCTTGCTTATCTCAGCACTGCTGCCCTTCTCATCAATCGCATCGTGGGAATCGTACAAGCCCATGGTGGCTTCAATTATTGCGATGTCAGCATTTTTAAAGTTCCTTTGGAAGGTTTCGAGTATGTTTGCTTTGAACATAAAGCTGTCCAAATTTCTTGAATGTCTACCTGTAGCAAAATAATGAAAGCTTGGATCGATAAAATCAGGACCAACCTTGTAGGGCTGAACTTTATAGCCTCTATTCTTTAAAGCTCTCATCAAACCGATGGATATCGTAGTTTTCCCGATCCTACTTCTGATGGCTGAGAGCATTATCCTTGGAATGTGCATAGTGATTGAAAGTTGTTGAATATAAAATATCTTCTCCACTTAATTCATAAAAATTCATCGTGAACTCTCAACCCCAAAACCATCTATATGAAGAATAAGGTTAATGAAGGAAAACCAAAAATAAGCGGGTATTTCTGGTAAAATTGTAAGCTATACTCAAGTCGATTTATGAAAGAGTTGGGATACAACCAAATTCAATGCCCGTAAACAGCAACCCCTCTGCATAAAAAGAAAATTGCAGCATGCTCAGGAATACTCGCTCTTTCTCCTGCTTTGATTGAATAATCTTCCCCCATAATTTCAATTTTTGCCCTCCTAACTCCTCTAATCCTCACCCTTTCATCTCCAAAAACCACAGCATCATAAAATGGATTGAAATCCCTCAATCTATCTATATCAACCTCAGTGACCTTCAATCCCGTTTTACCGTGCAAAGAGTTGGGCATTCTTATTAACCTCTTAACATCTGCCGTGACAGGGGCATCGATGTATATTCGCAAACTCTCCGATATTTTTCCAACCAAGTCCACAACAAAATTTTTAACCCTCACCGATCTGGGCAAAAAACTCAAATCACCATTTTCCAGTTTTTGCAAATTCTCCACATTTGCCAGAATCGTGTAAACTCTTTCTGGATTTCTCACTCTGTATTTCTTCAAAATATCCATCAATCTACCCTTTTTAATCAGATTTTTAATGTATCTGGCTAAAATTCTCGAAACCTGCATAGCTTTAAAACTATCGTAGAATCTATTACCGTCCAAAATCTTTTCAGTGTTGACCATCAGATAGTCTATTATCTCCCTCCTCTCACCACTGTTCAGCAACTGAAAGTCTCTATCGTAAACATGGATGTGGTAGCCCCTACTACCGGAAAAAAATATCTTAATTTTTTTCTCATCAACACCCAGTTCAGTCGTTAATGCTCTATATAACTTGAAAACTTCCTTCTTCGCTCTGTTTAACGCAATTTTATAGGATTTTGATTTTAACGGTAGATGATCCGCATCGATGTCAAAGATCAAATCCGCTTTAATCCATCCCTTGTCTTCCATTTTTTCTCTGTTGGGCTTGACGTAGTACGCCGAAGAATAGTAAATATGAGCCGGTATCTTGTTTTTGACGTAAATCGAGAAGTCTTGAGCGGATTGGAAAGAGACGTGTCTGTTCATGATAAAATTGGGCATGTTCTCAACAAACACGAAAGCCCACTCCCGCCTTTTAAATTCAATTGGCATTTCAATCCTTGAAGAGGTGTAATACTCTCTGAACTTTTTAATTAGGAAGGCTTTTGTCAGTTCATCCACAAAAGTTGTAATCGAAAATCAAAATATACCTTCCGATACCGAGTTGATATTTGATTAGATTATAAAAATATAATTTATCCACAAATCAAAAAATCAATCAAAAATCAAACCTCATACAAACTCAGCAAATCCTTCAAAACGTTAATTAGTCTTTCACCTTTCTGCGTTAATATGTACTTCTCATCACTCTTCTCAACGATACCAT
>Ga0180301_10001827_pt1 | contig 16693 bp, 12 predicted proteins | sample GuaBasSediGuay16_FD_121797 | JGI IMG/M metagenome (GOLD analysis project Ga0180301, IMG submission 121797) | Subseafloor sediment microbial communities from Guaymas Basin, Gulf of California, Mexico - Guay16, Core 4569-2, 12-15 cm | ecosystem: Environmental > Aquatic > Marine > Hydrothermal... | reverse complement strand
GCTCAGTGAGAGTAATTACCCTTCCGGGAAAATGATAGTAATTCTGGCACTGGAAGAGCTTTCTCCGGAAAATATCAAGAAAGAAGCTCGTGAGGTAAGAAATCTGTATAGACCGATGTTTAAGGAATTTTTTGTTACTATCCATCCTGCCGATATCGCTGGAGAAGCCAGGGTAAAGGGAGCAAATATTTCTTTCGCCGCAAAGAGAGCAGAAAAATATTTTAACAAACACAATATTGCCTTTGAAAACGTAATCGTATCCTGTTTTGATGCAGATACAGTTGTGGGATCCAGTTATTTTGCCTGTCTTACCTACAGTTTCTTAGTATGCCCCGGACGTACCAGGGCAAGCTTTCAACCTGTTCCGCTATACAAAAATAATATCTGGAGGGTGCCTCTGTATGCACGTATACTTGAAATGGGTGCAACTTCCTTTCAACTAATCGAGTCTACAAATCACGATCTACTGGTATCATTTTCCAGTCATAGCATGAGTTTCAAGGCCCTGGCAGATGCAGGTTACTGGCCTGTTGATATGATCTCTGATGACTCGGGAATTTACTGGAAATCTCTCCTTAACTTTGAGGGGGATTTCCAGGTAGTACCAATGCCTATGACGATTTCCATGGATGCAACCGAATCCTCCGGTTTTTTCCGTACATTTACGGAACTCTACCGTCAGAAGAGGAGATGGGCATGGGGAGTGGAAAATCTTCCTCTTGCAATCAGGGGGTTTATGAGGGCAAAAAAGATGAGGTTGAAGGATAAGATAAAGTATTCTTTCAAGCTTTTTGATACCTACTTTATCTGGGCTACCATGCCTATATTGCTCATGTTCCTTGGATTACTTCCTGCAATTTTCGGGCATTTTTTTAAAATAGATGCAGTAGCAATATTTAATCTTGGCAGAATTACCGTACTCCTTTTCCAGCTCTCTTCGGTAATGCTCATTATAACTGTTTTTATCACCTCTTTTTTCCTATTCAAGGGCTCCGATCATATACCCCTTTACAGAAAGGTATTATATCCCATGGAGTGGATTTTCTTTCCTTTTGTAACCGTTTTTCTGACTGGATTTCCTGCTCTTGATGCCCAAATCAGAATGATGCTCGGCAAGCGCATGGAGTTTAGAGCAACGGAGAAGGTACGGGGATAGCGAAAAAACAAAATCTACCGAAACCCATAGCATATCGTAATCTTCATTTTATGTTGCGATCGAAGATTGCGATATGAAAGAAATCGGTCTTCACAGGAAATAGAACGGGACCGTATTTCCGGACAAGATAAATGTTTTTCTATTTGCAGGATGATGCAGGTAATATCACTGGTTTTATCGGCCTTATCAGGGACATCACCGAACCGGCGAATAACTTAAAAGATTGCAATTGATGCGAGTGCCGCCCCCCCTGTATTCAAATATTGTTGTGTTTTCGTGCAGTGGGACCATCTGATAGTTCCACATGCCGGGTTATTATCTGATTTTTCTTCTCTACAAGAGATCGAAGTTGCTTAACATATCTTTTCAATCAGGAAAAAGTTGTCTGCGGTTGAAGGTTTAAAAGGGAGGTATGCGGAGAATCATTTTTTTAAAATATCAATTGACAAATATAAAGATACATCTTATAATAAATCAAAATATCCGGATCAATATAATAATAGATCCGAAACATACAATAAGATATCGAGTTGTAAGGTGAATCAAAGAGGTTTTCCAAAAGATAAAGCCGAAGTTGAGATTAAAAAAATTATAAAAAAATTGAGAGAAGCAAATGTTAATCGCCTTCCCACGGAATCAGAATTGATGGCGAGGCTCAATCTGGGAAGGCACAGCATACGGGAGGCGATATCCAGGTGTGTTTCCGAGGGACTACTGGAAAAAGTACAGGGTAAAGGGACTTTTATCATTACAAAAACCAGAGAACTCGATTTTTTAGGCTGGATAGGAACAGAACCGCCTGGTGATATGGCCATTGAGAAAATGGTCGAAGGTTTTGAAAGCAAAAATCCGGATATAAAATTAAATTATCATCCCGTTCCTTACTACCAGACTATAGACAGAATGTTGAAACTTTCCTTTAAGAGCAAGTCACCGGATGTAATCCAGATCACTCCTGCGATGCTGGGATTTTTACATGATTTAGATTATGTTATTCCTCTGGATAAATATATAAACCATAATCATCTTACCAGACGCTATCCTGTTGATATTGAATCTACCAGAATAGATAAACAGATATACGCAATTACATGGGCACTTTCACCCTTGATTCTTTATTACAACAAGAGAGTACTGGAGAAAGTGGGGCTCGATCCGGAGAAACCCCCAACAACTCTTGAAGAACTTGAGCAGATGTGTTTCCACATAAATAATTCAAAAAGAGAAAATACCTGGGGCATTTCCCTTCCTCTTTCTATAAATGATCCTATTTTTCTCTGGCTTTATCCCTATTTCCTTTCCTTCAATGGCGGGTTCCTCGATCGGATAGGAAATATAATCATAGATTGTGAACAAAACGTTCATACTTTGAATTGGATAATAAATCTGCACGAAAACGGTGGTGTGCCAGGAAAAAAGGATGTAACCGAAGGCAGGATGCTCTTTGCCTCCGATCATATAGCTTTTTGGATCGATGGTCCCTGGTTGAAGGGAATATTCAGAGAGATAAGCAGTTTCAGGGGAGAGTTTGATACCCATTACGGAGTTGCGAAAATACCTATCGGGCCATCGGGAAAATCTGAGAGTGTGTTATGGAATCATCTTCTTGCAATAACGCAACAGTGTCAGGATGTGGAAGCAGCAAACAAATGGATAGAATATCTTGTTACAAATGAGGAAGTTCTTAAGCATTACTACGAGGTGATGGGTATGCTCCCCCCGATGAGAGATGTCCTTAATAAAGAAATGTTTATAAGAGATTCCTTCGCTTCAGTGTTTATTGCACAAATGGAGACAGCATCACATTTCCCGATAGCAAATCCACTTTTTACAAACTCCGTTCCTTTTATATCACAGGTAATATCGGATGTTATTGCCGGAAGGAAAGATCCTGAACAGAAACTTAAGTTCTTAAAGGAAATTATAAATATGATTAAACAGAATGCTTTTTTAAGCATCTTTGCACATTAAATAATTAAGAGAAAAAGGGGAGGTGCCTATGAGATTAAAAATTGTTTAATGAATGTTTTCTAAACCAGCAGCTGACACCCGGTATAATTCCAGGGAGGGTTAAACTGTTGACATTTAACAGTAAGTATTATCAAGAAACAAGATTTTAAGGAGAGGAAAATGATTAGAAAAAAGGTTTTCTTATTTATACTTTTGCTTTTAGCGGTAGTCTCTTTTCTGGCATTCGCAGAAGGAAAAAAGGAAGAGAAAGTCAAGTTAAAAGTAGCTATCATGAGTGCTCATGGCATGTCGGATAGCGCCCAGGCAATAGCAGAAAAGTTTAACGAAAAATACGGTCCTGGAATTACAGTAGAGGTTACTCCTATAGGATTTGATATTCTTCTGGATAAGATGCTTACCGATTTCTCCACGCATTCGGGTACTTTCGATGTTTATTCGGTGGGTTATCACTGGATAGGAACTGTAGGGAAATATCTCTATGACCTTGAAGAAATTAGACAAAAATATCCAGATATAGTAGATCCCGAATATGATTACGAAGATTTTCCCAAAATTTTATGGGATACTTACGCTACATACCAGGGGGAAAATATTGGTTTACCCTTTGTTGACGGAGCGCTTACCCTTTTTTACAGAAAAGATCTTACCGAGAATCCTGAGTACAAGGCGAAGTTTAAAGAGAAATACGGTTATGACTTGAAAATGCCAGGACCGGGAGACGAGAATCTGACCTATCAGCAACTCTACGATATTTCAGAGTTTTTCACAAATGGTGTGAAGTGGCGTGATGGGGAACAGTTTGGTATCTCCGTACCTGCAGCTTCGGGTGACCCATTGCTTTCTACTTATGCCTGCTTTTTTGGTTATTACAGAAGGTCGCCTGAGGGGATAAAAGCATTCGGCGAGGTAAATCCTGACTATGGAGACTACTTTACCAATGACGGGAGGACGGCATTCAATCCTGAAATAAGCGATCTTGGTGTAAAAGCGTTAAATGATTACCTTAATCTCGGCAAGTTCTCTCCAAATCCCATAAATCTGGACTGGATTACCAGTTCCGAACCTTTCAGATCCGGAATTACCGCCATGTTTATCGGATGGGGTGGTTATTGGCCATCAATCAATGCTCCAGACTCTCCGGTGCATGGTAAGATCGCTGTAAGTCTCATGCCAATGCCCCACCTTGGAGGGTGGAATGTAGCTATCAACAAGGATACAAAATATCCCAGAGAGGCTTACATGTATATCCAGATGCTTACAAGCAAGGATAACTGCAAATATCTGTTCATGGAGTTTAACGAAACTCCTACCAGGATTTCCACCATGGTCGATCATGAGCTCAATGCAGACAATCCCGACCTGTGGGTAATGGCTCCTGCACTCGAAAAGATAAGTGTTAGACCCAAACTGAGCATTCTACCCAAGCTGGAGCATTCCATGGGGATAATTCTAGGCAAGGCATGGACCGGTGAAAGTAAGCCCAGGGAGGCGCTTCTTGAATGTGCCAAGGAGTGGGATTCGATTATAAAGAGTATGAAAGAATAATATTACCGGGGGAAGGAGAGATAAAACTCCTTCCCCGCTTTATAGGATGAGATAAAGGCAGGATTTCATGAGGACAGATAACATTTTTGATAAATATGCAAAACAGATTCTTATTGTTCCGAGTCTTGTAATATTGATCATTCTTATCATGTATCCTACGGTTTATCTCCTTCGAATGTCCTTTTCAAGCTACGACCTTACCAGCGGAAATCCTCCTGCATTTAATAGAATCGATAATTTAAATATTCTGATTAAAGACAAGTATTTCTGGCAGTCGATGATAAATACAATATTGATTTCTATTTCCGCAGTGATGGTTGAGTTTATTCTAGGTCTTTCTCTTGCACTGATAGTTTCAGGCATTAAGAAAAGCATTTTTTTTAAGACCATTTTTATTATTTCGATGATGATCCCTCCTATTGTAATCGGACTTAACTTTAAGCTCATTTACGACCAGTTTGGACCTCTTAATGGGATCTTTAAAATGTTAGGTTTTAGTGAAGTAGGGTGGTTAACATCTCCAGGTATGGCGCGAATATCGATTATTATGGCTGATGTGTGGCAGTGGACCCCCTTTATGTTTATTATTATCCTGGCCGGCTTGCAGTCGGTACCGGATGAATATTACGATACAGCAAAAGTAGATGGGGTGGGTGGTATCAAGATGTTTCTCTTTGTTACATGGCCCATGATACTTCCCTCCATTACATTGGCGGTTGCGCTTAGATTTATAGAAGCATTGAAATTGTTCGATATTATTCTAATGATTACCTTTGGAGGCCCTTCCGGCGCCACAGAGACACTCTCATTATATATCTACAGAACTGCATTCCGTTTCGGGGATTTGGGATATGCCTCGTTTATGGCTTTTACAATGTTAATATTGCTTTCCATCGTTATTACGCTTTTTTTAAGATTTGTAGGGTTGAGGAAGAGACTGGAGTGGTAAAATGGCAACGATAAGTTACTGGAAAATAAGAAAAAAGCTCTCTGTTTCAATCAAGTATCTCCTGTTATTTCTAGTATTGATCTTCTTTCTATTTCCTGTTTACTGGTTGATTTTAACCTCAGTTAAATATCCTGGTGATATCAATTCCAATCCAATTGTATGGATTACTACAAGACTTACAGTAGACAATTTTAAGTTGTTATTCGGATATAAAGGTGCTGTTTGGGGAGAAAAGGGATATGTTGGCAGAAGTTACATGCAAAGCATTGCCCCTTTTTTAATAAATAGTATTGGCATAGGCACTATTTCCACTCTCATTGCTATGATTCTTGGGGCAAATTTCGCCTATGGAATCGTCCGATTTAATTTCGGAAGGCAAAACCTGTATACATGGCTTTTAAGCCTAAGAATGATACCCCCTGTTGTTATTTCAATCCCGATGTTTTTAATTTTTAATACTTTCCGGATGCTAAACACATGGACATCGTTGATAATTGCCTATTTATTAACAAATATTCCTTTCGTTACACTCATGCTTATTGGATTTTTCAAAGATATCCCTTCGGATATACCTGATGCTGCCAGGATTGATGGCTACACGCAAGTAGGAGCTTTTTATAAAGTGGTGCTACCTTTAATACTTCCTGGTCTTGTAGCCGTTTTTATTATTTCTTTTCTATTCAACTGGAACGAGTTGCTTATAGCGGCCACACTTACCACTTCGGATGCTTCACAGACTTTCCCGGTTTTTACTGCTAATTTTGTACAAGTTGAAAGAGGAACAGCATGGGGAATAGCGGCTGCCGGAGGTGTAGTGGGTATTTTGCCGGTGGTTTTGCTATCTTCGTATATCCAGAAATACATGCTTCGCGGCTTAAGCATGGGAGCTATAAGATAATAATTATTATTAAAGGGGAGGAATATAATGATTGCCGAGGAATATTCTTGCCTTGAATACTGGAGGAAACGGTACAAAGAGAAAGAGCCTTCCATTGTCTTTAATGGAAATGACAAAGCTTCATTTTATAAATGGCAAGATGAGTTTAGAAAAAAATTCATTCAATGCCTTGGGAATATGCCCGAAGATGATATTCCGCTTGAGACGGAAATTATCGAGGAGATTGAAAACAAAAATTATATAAGAAAAAAAATTGTTTATAGCACTGACAAGTTTTCAAAAATTCCGGCATATCTTTTTATACCAAAAAATGGAGAGTTTCCTACACCAGGAATAATTTGTGTACATGGTCATGGACGTGGAAAGGTGGATCCGGCAGGAATTGCAGAGAAAGAGTGGGAGATACAGCATATAAAGAATTATAACTATGACTATGCTGTGCAGTTTGCAATGAGAGGATACGTAAGCCTTGCCCCCGATCTAAGATGTTTCGGAGAAAGGGTGGATGATCCAGAAGAAGTATACGGGCATGTTGAGATAGAAGAGGGTAGTCACTGGTGTGATATCAACTTCATAATGGGTATGCTAATAGGTTACAATCTTCTCACTCTTCACATTTATGATATTGGACGAGGGATTGATCTACTTCAGAGTCTTAAAGAAGTGGAAAGCGAAAGAATAGGTTGTGTGGGTTTATCTCAGGGTGGAGTTACAACATTATTAAGTTCTGCCTATCATGAGAGAATCAAAGTTGCAGGGGTAAGCGGCTATCTTAACTCGTGGAAATCTTTTCCTCTTAAAAAAGGACAGATTTGTGGTTCCCAAATAGTACCCGGTCTACTTCGGTATGGAGATCATGCAGAGGTGGCAGGTCTCATCTGTCCAAGAGCACTGTTCGTAGAGTTTGGAACGAAAGATCCGATTTTTCCGGTAGAGGCAAGCAGGGAGACATACAAAAAAGTAAAGAAAATGTACCAAATAGTGGGAGAAGAGGATAGAATCGATTTCGAAGAGTTTGACGGAGTTCATGAGTTTAAGGGGAACCGGATATTCGAATTTTTTGACAGGTGGCTTTAGATCCAGAAGGAGTTTCGATGAACTCAAAGGAAAGAGTTTTAACCATACTCGATCATAAGGAACCGGACCGGGTACCTGTCGGCGAGTGGGGGATCGACTACGATATCGTCCAGAAAGTGCTTGGCCGTGAGACCTTCTGGCGGGCAAAGGCAAAAACAACCAGAGCCTTATGGGAAGGTAGAAGAGATGAGGTGGTGGAAAGCTTTAAAAAGGATATTGTAGAACTGGTAGTTAAGCTCGATCACGACCTTGTGCCGGTGCACCTGGTTCCCCCGAAAGGGTATGAACCGCCAAAGGTCGAGAGAATAGATGAGATGACCTGGAAAGAGGAGAGCGGTCGAATATGGAAGTATTCGGCGGGTAACGATGCGCTTCTTCCGGTTGGAGAGCCTGCCAGGTTTTTCGACTCCAAAGATCAGTTAAGGGAGTATTTTGAAACCAAAGTTGTACCCAGGTGTGGATTAAGGATAACAGGGAAAACCGGGGATAGTTATCAATTAGCTCTTGATGATGAATCGAGACTCGATCTGATCAGGTATGTGGTAGAGAAATTAGGGGATGAGAAGTTTATATTTGCCCGGGGTTTCGAGGAGGCTCTGGGAAGCCCGGAACCTCTTTTTTTCTCCGAGTTCGAAGCTATTTCCCTTTTTTTCGGAATAGGCATGGAAGATTTCCTTCTGGCCGCGGCAATGAATCCGGTGCTGGCAGAGGAGGCATTCCGCCTCTACTCGGAGCTGGCGCTTGCTATGGCAAATGTGTTTATTCGTGAAGGAGTTGATGCTATTATGCCACAGGGGGATTTTGCGAATGCAGGGGGGCCGATGATTGCTCCGGAGCAGATAAAGAGAATCTTTTTACCCGGTATGAAAAAGGTGTGCGATTATGGTCACCAGGAGAGAGTAAAGGTGTTTACCCACAACTGCGGAAACAACTGGAAAATCTTAGGGCTTCTTCTGGAGGCTGGTTACGATTGCTGGCAGTCGATCCAGATAAAGACTGCAGAAATGGAACTTGGTCGACTAAAAAGTGAGTATGGATCCAGGCTATCCTTCTGGGGTGGAATCGCCCTGGAAACACTTATTGAGGGGAGCCCGAAGGATGTGCAGGAGGAAGTGCGGGAATCATTGCGGATTGGTGCTTCCGGCGGAGGTTTTATCCTTGGAACGAGCAACAGCGTTGCCTTTGGATCGAAATATGATAATTATATGATGGCTATGGAAACATTACATGAGTACGGAAGGTATCCTATAAAAGGGGGGTATCCAAGCTAACGGTAAACGATACCATGCAAGAGATGATAATAAAAACAGATAAGGAGAGGCTTTCTTCAAAATCAGTTTTTGGTCATCTTAGTAATATCGAAGAGGCTATAGATATAGAACATGTTAAAGAAGTAGAGCAGAGGCAACTCGATACTTTTGCTTTCAAACCGGTTAATCCGCTTCCGGTAATGGTAACCATGAGAGACGATGTTGGACATAAGACATACGGACATGATGAGTGGCCTCCTTTTACATTTGACCAGATGTGGAACGATTACGGAGCAATGCTTCTAAATGAACTTAAACCTGTATACGAAAGTGTGAGATTAAAAGACGACAAGGTTTTCTCCATACGTCCAAATCTTTCCCAGTTAGTGCTTCCCTCCCTCTTTGGTGCTCAGGGAAGTTTTTACCTCCTAGATGAAGATTCAATGCCGTCTGTACATAAGCCTCCGACCAGGGAAGAACTGGAGAAGCGTGTAGATGGGGAGATCGATTTTAAGGAGCACTGGACGATCATAAAGTACCTTGAAATAATCGATTGCTGGAAGGATTTGCTGAAAAATTATCCTAAATTGAAAACCACCTTGCACTTTACCCTCCCCGACCTTCAAGGTCCTTTCAATCTGTATTTCATCTTAAGGGGAAGCGATGCATACACCGATCTGTATACTGATCCGGTTTTTGTTCATAAAACAATGAAACGCATTACAGAAGTCCTGATTGATGTAACCAACTATCTTTCAGATTACATAGGACAGAAAGAAACCGGCTTCTACTGGAACTATACCTTTCCGGGTAAGGTGAGAAATGTTGATGATAATTCGGTACTTGTATCCAGAGAACATTATCTTGAGTTCATTCTCCCTTATAATAAACTATTATTTAAAAGCTGTGGTGGGGGTATTCATCACTATTGTGGCAAAGGAGATCATTTGATTGATCTGATAATGGAGATGGAAGGAGCTTATGGTATAAACTTCGGGAATCCGGAGTTGCAAAATTGGGATTCTCTTTATAATAAATCTTTGGAACATAAAAAAGTACTTCTCTGGGATAAAGAGATCCCTGTTAAGACCTTTAAGGAATTGGATCGCGGAGTCATAATGCGAATCTTTGTATCGAGTATCGCTGAGGGTAAAGCAAAAATGGCAGAGTATAGAGAGTAGCCTATGAAAGAATATTCTTTCAATCCTCTGTTGGGAAAAACATTACTGCCGGTGGATATAGTTTTTCACCCGTCCTGGTGGTTTTATAACGAAGGGATAACCTTTGACGAGGACTTTTTCTACCATCCTGGAAAGAGGGTTGAAAGTGAAAAAAAGATGGAAGATATTCTTTACAACCGATTCGGAAAGTATGGATTAGGAGAACTTCATGGTAAAGATCTACCGGTGATTGGTGCGATACATCAAGCGGCTGGATTTCTTATCTCGGAAATGCTTGGCTGTAAGATCGAGTACAGGGAAGATGCCGCGCCTCAGGTTATACCTGCTAATACCGAAAGGCCGGAAGTTGTTGTAGAGAAAGTATTCGGTACTCCTGCCTTCAGAAGGCTCGAGAAACTTCTCGATAGATTGGAAACGAAGTACGGCTATCTTACAGGTGATATTAACTGGAGTGGTATTTTAAATGTTGCCCTGGACCTCAAGGGTGATAGTGTTTTTATAGATATGGTGGAGAAACCGGAAGAAGTTAAAAGGCTTTTTAGAAAAATTGGGGAAGTAATCGAGAGGTTTACCAGTATAATTATGCAAAAAACTCACACGAGTTCGATATCTGTAAACAGAAACGTGCGACACCTGAAGAGCGCTGTTTACCTGCATTCTGAATGTTCCCATACAATGATTTCGGTGGAAGATTACAAGCGTACTCTTATGCAATTCGATATTGAATGGAGTAAAAAATTCAGACCCTTCGGAATACATTACTGTGGAAAAGATCCTCACAGGTTTGCAGAGGTTTTTGCTGAGCTTCCCTATTTGGATTTTCTCGATGTCGGGTGGGGAGGGGATATATTAAAAATTAGACAACAACTGCCTGGTACTTTTTTAAATATCAGACTTAGCCCGGTGGAGTTAATAAAGGTAGAGGAAGAAGAAATCAAAAAAACAATCGAAAAACTTGTAAGAGAATCCGGGAATCCTTTCTTAACAGGAGTGTGTTGTATCAACATGGACCATAATGTTAAAGACTCTAAGGTTATTGTTATTCTTGAGACAGTAGAAACTTTAAGAGAGAAATATCGGAAAGAAGAATATTGAGGAATAAGGAAGTAAAAATGGGAGTTCAATTCAGTATGGTTGGTATGTATGGAGACTGGATAAAAGAAACCATTGAGAGTTATCCAAAGGAGTTTTCTTTTCTCAACTATAGATGGAGAAATCTATCGGAATGGAAGAGGGAAGCAAGGAAGAAGTTTTTCGAGTACGTAGTTTCTCCCTTAACCAAGGCAATAACAACTGTGAATGTGAAGAGAAGATATAACTTTGACGGTCTTTCTATCGAAGAGCTTGAGTGGCAGCTTTCTTTTGGACCTCCTACGGAGGCTGTTTTTATCAAGCCTGATGGTGAAAAGGGAATGCTTCCCGGTGTGCTTGCCCTTCACGATCACGGGGGAAACAAGTATTTCGGTAAATCCAAGATTATCAGTATCTCGAACCAACAACATCCTTTTTTAAGTGAGTATCAGAAGGTATACTACGGTGGCAGAAGTTGGGCATGCCAGCTTGCAAGGCGTGGCTATGGAGTGCTTGTTCACGACATATTTCCCTTTGAGAGTAGAAAGATAATTGCCTCAGAACTTCCAGGCTTTGTGGTAAAAAGAATGATGAGCCACCCGGAAGAAATAGAGGAAGTCAGACCTGAAGATATAAAAGGAATAGAAACAGTTACAGATTACGATGTGATATCGGAGAGTACAGGAAAAATAAAAAAGTACAATGCTTTTGCAGGTCAACATGAAACCCTGATTGCAAAATCCCTGGTATCTGCAGGGTTGGTCTGGCCGGGAGTGTATCTCCTCGAAGACAGAGCTGCTCTCGATTATCTTTGCTCAAGGGAGGATATCGATTCCTCGAGGATAGGCTGCGGCGGTTTATCCGGAGGTGGAATGCGGACAAACTGCCTGGCGGCAGTCGATGACAGGATAAAATGCTCTGTAACCGCAGGTTTTATGACAACCTGGCAAGATTTTGCTCTACATACCTGTTATACCCATACATGGATGATCTATATACCGATTCTTCCCCGGTTTATGGACTACCCCGATATTTTATCCATGAGAGCTCCTTTACCTACTATGGTTCTCTCGACACTAGATGACCCCCTCTTTACCCTGGTAGAAGTTAAAAAGGCGGAGACTCTAATAAAAGGTGTTTTTGATAAAGCAGGCGCAGGTGAAAATTTTGTAATGAATTATTATGAAGGAGCTCATAAGTTCGATATTCCCATGCAGGAAGATGCCTTCTCCTGGTTTGACAGGTTTTTAAGATAAAATCATGCAGTAGTATTGGAAGTAATTGCACCCTTGAAACATACTCGCAAGAACTCCTTAAGCATTATAAAAACATTTACAGAGTGCTCTTTAATAAAACGCCTGTAGTAGCGGGATTGGGCCAGAAGATAACCCCTGATAAAGGGTCTAAGAAGTATCGAAAAGACTCTCCGGAACCGAAAAGCTCTCCCTACCTCTTCATAAAAATCTTTGAGCGTGTGGTGCTGATACCCGAGAAGCCTCTGGCTTTGTTCTGTAGTCATATAGCCGCAGTGGAATCCCTGGTTACTGAATGCCGAATCGGGAAGAAAGTCTCTGCCGAGCCCTAAAAGCTCGAACATGCTGTTAAGATAGTCTCTGTATACGGTTCTGCAGGCAGTTCCTCCGGCTATGTGCAGTATCTTCCCTTCTATATCCTCCCTGCAAACCGCTCTGGCGAATGCGAGTCCAGCATCACGGCTATGGCAGATTTCAATGCAAGTGTCCAAAGGCATGTCAAAGAGGATGGGATTAAGTTTAAGTGAGTTTGTAGAGGCAATGGCGGTTAGACGGAAAATGGTCCATCTAAGGGCGGAACTACGAATTATATTTTCACATTCGAGTTTATGCATGCTGTAGTGATCGTTAGGATTGGGATTAGGCGGATCGTTTGGATTTATGATAGGATTAGACCTTCGGTCTCCGTAAACAGCAACAGAGGAGGCAAAGAGTAATTTAAGTTTTTGAGGAGCCTTCTCCATTGCAGAGACGAGCATCCGGGTCCCCCCTACGTTTACCGATTTTGCCAGCGCAGGTTTTTCATCGGCAAGAGGTGGAATTATAGCAGCAAGATGAATTACTGCATCTGCGCCTCTAATTGCTTTTTCAACATCCTGCTCATTTCGGATATCGCCGAAGAGTATTTCAATTTGGTTACCGAAACGCTCTTTTAATTTTCCCGCCAGTTTAAAATACTTCTTGCTGGGAACCTCCAGTATACGTACTTTACGATTATCCCAGAGTAGAGAGTAGAGGGTGCTTAAACCCACATTGCCGAATGCGCCTGTTAAAAGGATTTTCATAGAAACACTCCTTAATATCGAGGACTAAAAACGAATGATTATTCATTCTTATTTTAATATAACTTCATTTTTTCTTTTATGCAAGTACTTTTTCTATTCCAGCAGACTGTAACCCGTCAGAAAGGCAAAAAGCAAGGATTGCGTATGAAAATCGACTTTGAAGCCTGTCTCCGTCATACGCCTTTGGCACTTGACAACATGAGTCTTTACGTTAAGATAATATAGGGAAAAGGTTTTCCATCCTTGAGGAGAAATAACAGTGGCGACAATCCAGGATGTAGCCAGATTGGCGGGAGTATCAATAGCTACAGTCTCAAGAGTAATCAACAACAGCCCCCATAAAGTAAACAGAGAAACCAGAGGGCGGGTTCTTAAAGTAATCCAGGACCTGGGCTATAGACCCAATGCACTGGCAAAGAGTCTTCTCAATAAGAAGACCATGACAATTGGGGTCATCATACCAGATATCTCCAATCCATATTACGCAGAGATTTTACGGGGTATTCAGGATGTGGCGGAGGAACACGGTTATGCAGTAACAATACAGAATACCGATAGAAATCAGGAAAGAATAATAAAACAGATATATCTTTTACGTGAGAAGCTCGCCGATGGAATAATATTCAGCGGTGGGATTATACACGGGTTTGGCCCCCTTTCTGCTTTAAGAGAGATGAGAGAGAAGGTAGTGGTGATAGGTAGGCATGAGGTTGATTTTCCCGCAGTAAGAGTGGATAATATAGGCGGTGCAACTCAAGCCATACAACACCTGATCGATCTCGGTCACCGGAAGATAGGCTTTATAGGTGGCTCTGCAATGTCTACCACCGTTATGGACAGGCTTACCGGGTACAGAAACGCACTTGCCCAGAATGGTTACCGCCCCGATGAAGAGTTAATCAAAGAGGCGAACTTTACTCCTGAAAGTGGATATACAGTTGCCAAAGCCATGCTCTCACAATCTAACAGACCCACGGCCGTTTTTGCGGCCAATGACCAGATGGCCTTTGGCGTAATTAAGGCTGCAAGAGAAATAGGGCTCCATGTGCCCGATGAACTGGCAGTTGTGGGGTTTGATGATATTCCCTTAAGCTATTATTTCGAACCTCCCATAACCACGGTAAAAATTCCCAGGTATGAGCTTGGAGTCGCAGCAATGCAGATGCTTATCGATTTAATAAACGGTAATAACTTTGAGCGAAACAGATGGTTTAAGACCGAGCTCCTGGTAAGGGGATCGACAGCGAAGGGGAGATAGAGCCACGAAGATTGTGCTTCTGGTAATATAAGGGCTCGTGGGGGAGACCGCACCGACTCAGGGCTTTAAGGTTTTGAGACTGCCATCAAGATTGAGCCGGTGCAGTCTTCTCAAGTACTATGCTTATCACAAAGAAAGGCCGATCTTCGAGGCTCTATGCTATTATACCCTCGGGTTTTGTTATTTTAACAAAATTTTTTATGTGATAACGCAGCCGCAACCAGTAGGGGGAGAGAGAGACCTGAGGGCATAATAGCATTGGTTGCGGCTGCGCTGCGATGGGTTAAAAAAGAGAATATTCCAAGAACGAAGGAGATTTATCGATGAAGGTTTTATTCTACATCAAGCCTAATGATTTCTGGCGGAATAAAGTAGAAGAATTAAAAGAGGAGTATAACAATTGCGAGTTTATACTGTCTGATCAACCCGCTGAAGGGATTCTCGAATCCATCGAAGTGATAGTGGGCGGTAAAATAGAAGAGGAGATACTTGAACAGGCAAAAACTCTTAAACTTATAATAGTAAATTTTGCAGGAGTTAACCATCTGCCGATTGCTTTTCTTAAAGATAGAGGCATTCGAGTTGCCAATTCTCATGGAAACGCCCGTTATGTTGCAGAAAGAGCACTTGCAATAGTTATGGCATTTTACGGAAAGATTATCGATTATCATAACGATTTAAAAGAGGAGAGATGGCACGGTTTCTGGGTAAACAAGGGCTTAAATGATACCTGGAGCTCCTTACAGGAGAGATCATGCTCTATCCTTGGTGTAGGTGAGATAGGCAGGTATCTGGCAAAATATTTAAAGGTTTTCGATTGTAAGGTTACGGGTTTCAGAAAAAGAAAGGTTCATGAAAGCATACCCAATTTTGATGAGATCGTGTATGACCTCGATGAAGCCATAGACAAGGGTGAAATAATTTTTATTACCCTCCCCATGACTAAAGAGACGGAAGGGATGATCAACTACGATGTTATGAAAAAGATGAAAAACAGGTTTCTTGTAAATGTTGGCAGAGGAAGCATTGTCGAAGAGGAGGCTCTCTACAGAGCATTGAAGGAGGGTATTTTACTGGGTGCAGGTATCGATTGTTGGTATAACTATCCGCCTGACGCCGTTGGCCCTCCTTCGAAGTATCCCATTCACAAGTTTCCCAATGTAGTCCTCTCCCCTCATGTAGCAGGTTTTACACCGGAAGCAGCGAGGAAAAACTCAGATTATACCATGCAAAATCTTCGACAATATCTCGAGAAGGGCAATCCGGTGCACGAGGTTGATCTAAATTTAAGCTATTAGCTGGTTTATCAGGCAGGTCATTGACAATTTAGTGAAAATAGGGATGACCGACCGGCATTATATAGAGAGGCTCTGCATCTTTTAATCCGAGAATCCGGCATACATCTGCATCACTAAATGCCCCCACCGTTGTGGTGCCGAGATTTAGTGCCACAACCTGAAGGAATATGTTCTGTGCTACGTGTCCAGCATCCATTATGGCATACCGAGCACGCCCACGCTCTCCATATTTCCGGGTTGTTCTCTCATACACAACCCCTATAACAATTGTTACCGGAGCCTCTACGATAAATTGCTGCCAGAGAGAAGCCCTGGCTAAATCTCTGCGTAAATCTCCCTCCTTTAGAGCAATCAATGAATGGGATGAACTGTTATATGAATAGCATCCTTCTGATAATCCATCCACATTTCCCGCTACCACATAAATCTCAACAGGATAGAGACCTCCTGCTGAGGGAGCTGTTCGAGTAGGGCCGGTAACTGAATCCACTTTTCTTCCGCATCCTGCCCATAAAATCTGGCTTAACTGACTAAGGGTGACAGAGGTTTCTTTAAAGGAGCGAATACACCGTCGCTTAAAGATAGCCCTCGTAAGGCTCATCCCTCCTGCTGTATCGGGTTCAGGCAGTGTAATCCGATCATTTACTCCCTGACTCAAACTGGCAGAACAGATTGTTACCAGTAAAATAATTGTAAAAAAGAAAATAACAAGTTTTTTACCT
>Ga0180301_10001826_pt1 | contig 16702 bp, 2 predicted proteins | sample GuaBasSediGuay16_FD_121797 | JGI IMG/M metagenome (GOLD analysis project Ga0180301, IMG submission 121797) | Subseafloor sediment microbial communities from Guaymas Basin, Gulf of California, Mexico - Guay16, Core 4569-2, 12-15 cm | ecosystem: Environmental > Aquatic > Marine > Hydrothermal... | reverse complement strand
TTTCAAGAATTTAAATTTTTAAAATCCGAAAATGAAATTTGGACACCTGCTTCTAAAAAAATTATATTAATATCCTCATCTATTTGTACCGCCATGCTCTTTTTTTATATTTTAACTTTGTTTCTGATTAATTTTGTTTTTACCTATTAATTTTTTTCTCCTTTTCCTCCTCTAGTTCTTTTTCGATCGGGTCGTTTATGAGGAACCGGATGAGTTCTTGAATTTTGCTCATGCCGCGTTTCTCGCAGATCTTCTCGAGGAGATCAATTTGTTTTTGACTGAGCCCGACGTATATTTTTGGCATAGGAATCCTGGGAAAAGGTGTTTGGATGTACAATTTGATTTTAGTTTTTTTAATATTCTTGTCGATGGATCAGTCGAGTGTACAATCCATTTTTGGACCGTTTCTAAACCTAAACTATACTTTTTTATACCAATTGTTGCTAATATACCTCCAATGACGGAAATTTGGATCGGATTGTCCAAAACCAGTTTTCGAGAATTGACGGAGTTGTTAGCCAGATTGAGCGGGATGGACCTCCCTGAGGAGGCCAAGCTATTAATCGAGGAGATTCGGCGATTATTATTCTAATGAGCCATATTATTGAAAGATTGATTCAGTAGAATTAGAAGTAGCAAATAATTTCGGGTATATATCAAGGATCATTCCAAATTTGAAAAATCAAGGCAGAAGAAGAGGTTGGCATAGTGAAAATTGAGAAATTGTGGCGATATTTATTGCGTCTTTGGAAGATGGTACCGCAACGAGCTGGATTGTATCTAACTTCTGGAAAAGGAAGAGAAGTGAGGTGTGCCGTAAAAATGCGCATAAGAGTGGGGGGTTTTATAAAGTGTTTTTAATATGAAAGATAGAGTTATATATAGCTTTTAAGAATACCAGAAGAAGTAACAACTACTTTGAAGAGAAGTTTATACTACTTTTTTTTGAAGTGGGAGTTACTTAAAGAGTGAGTGAATAAACGGTCAAAAATTGTTATTCATCAAATTAAGAAGAACATAAGGTGTTTGGGGAAGAAATGGCTCCACTTCCACCGTATATATTCTTGTTGATGTTCCTGGTCGAGAATTTCACCCAGGGGACTTGGCTACAGGGGACAGTGAGTGGGCTTCATGAGATTACAGAGCCACCAGTTCCACCACCTGATTTATACACGGCGATGATGGTGACCGCTTACTTGCAGCGGCTGTTGGAAACTTTGAACCTTACGGAAGCGAGCAGATATGGAGAAATCCCCTGGACGATGCGTGCCATGTGTAACCCCTACACTGACCCTCCGTACTACAATTTTATAATCGTGAACGGGTCGATTGACGATGGGGTAAATTTGAGTTGGTACGGGGACCCTACCTACTGGCAGACGTATGGGAACCCGTATGTAGGCAATCTGACCTTCAACAATTGGGATCCAGAAGGTCCCTTCTACAGCGAGGCGTTGGACCCCTATGATAATAGTACGATATGCTTGATGTTCCTGCAAGGGTTCGGTCCGCTGAAAGATGACCCGAATTGGGCAAATAAGAGCTACTGCATCTGGAACCGGTATGCGGCGCCCTGGTCTGACCCTACAGCCGCGGACCAAATGATGTTTCGATTGATGCTGATAGCTTCGCTCTGGAAAAAGTACGAGGAGAGCAAAGTGGAGCTCCCAAGCAATATTATTAATGTAACGGTCGCGGCGGATAATCTTTCCCGCTTAACTTACAAAACGGAGGGGGTGGAAGGGGATTGGAATCTCACTGCAGCGCTTGAAGCCCCTGAGGCAATAGCCCCATCTGGTAATGTGAGATATATTAATCTATCGTATAATATGGTAGGAAAGGACGGCGGTGGCTGGCTAGCTTTGAAATTTACCACCAACAATTCCATTGATCTGTTGGGTACGCCTACGATGACAAGCGTAACTCCCATCCTACGGGCAGGGGAACTGACCGAAATTGGTTTTATCCCTTTTGATGAGACGTCCTTCCCACCAAAGGAATCTGAAACTCCTATTTCGCTCCCTAATTCGAAAGATCTCTTCTCTGGCATCCCCAATCACGAGGCGTGGATAACGGAACTACTCTTCTCCTTCGAATGGGATGGGTGGGGCACTCTGATCATTAACCGCACTATTCCAGAGACCTTTACTGGTTCGCGTGCCGAATTACTGCTCGATTATCTCACAATTAATACCTATTCTACGGAATATCGTCCTGACAACTGGGACGATTATTCTAAGTGGGAGAGCCAGATCCTCCCCGAATGGTACAAGTTCTCCTACCAACCCGACTTCACCTACTACGCAGAGCATGCCCCATGGTTCGGACTGCCCAGTAACTGGACCTATGTGGGCGAATTATATAAAGCAACGGCGGAACTAGTCCAGCGGGGCTGGAAATTAGATGTGTTCGCGGAAGATGGTACTGGGAGTTCCTACCGCAATATGATTGCTGACCCCAGCTTCGAGGCAGCCCTCGACCAAACTCGGTGGGAAGAGTTCGTCAAGGAGATGGGGTGGTGGGATTCGCACTTCATTAAGGAGTACGGATGGATATTAAACACAACTGATGATTGGGAACTCCATAATATTAATTGGACAGAGGAATCACACTATCCCGAGTTTTTATGCTCCGAATATGTTTATGACGTAAGCCGGGAATATTTTGGTATGATTGAAAGTTATAATGTTTCTATACTTGATTTTTCTTGTGCAAGAAAAGGAATAGGGGGGAAGTCATGGGCAAGAGCGGTCGAGATCAATACAGACATTTACCCTTATATGGATTTTAGTTTGCTCCCGATTGATGCTTCTTCTGAGACTGACGCAGTTGTAAGCATCATAGGGCACGCGATATCAGATCAGGAGTTCATTCTATTTCAAGGACGACCTACATACGACCAGACTGAGTTCCTCATCAACGTGCGGTCGGTTACTGGTGGTGCAACACTGGATAAAATAACAATAAAAGTGGAATGTGATAATCACGAACGCTGCGACACTCCAGCCGTTGGTATCTGGAGCGATACGAATTATTCCTCTCCAATTGCTAGCGAAGCACAGATTGCAGCTGGTTCTCAATATTTATATCAAAAATTACAAAATACTTCCATTGACTTTGAACTTACCAAGCTTTACGGGTCGTGGGTCGGTAATACTTCCAATTACATTATAAATTGGACATCTTCCCACCCAAACAGCATTCTCATCCTACCGTTCGGAGCAATGCCGTATGAGTTATTTAATGATCCCCTAAACATTACGCTGGAAAATCCAGTATTAGAATACATATCAGGTGGTGGTAATATTGTTTGGATGGGAACTCCCGAATTTTCTTACCTTTCTTTTCCCGGAAATTGGACTTACATTGGACATCAAGGGGAAGTAGAAATCTGGGGGACAAATGTGTCCGCACCTTTCCTCTTTCCTGAGACCTTTAATGGTTCTCTTGCCACCCCTACTTACTTAGGGAATAAATTTCATCTCGATAGCAGTTTTACTTCTTATGGGGGTCTGGTTTTTGAGTACTTCCCCGAGGGGAATTATCACGAAATCTATGGGGAAAGCATCTTGTTTAATATGACTGGGACTAACGAGACCTTAACCCTCGCTGACCCTGTCCTTTTGGAAATGTATGGCGGACGTGTTCTGCTCTACCACGCGACAAACGATGTTTCCGCGTATTCTGAGCCGAGCTTGGATGCATTAGTAGAATATATCGCTCAAACGAACCGGCTCTGGCCGAAGACGCGCTTGGAATTGAATCGGCTGAATTTTTATGGGATTCGGAATTGGAACGACCTCTCAGTATTAAATTATCCCCTTGGAGACCTCCCTTTATCGCCATTCCTTTTCTATGTTTCATTAGACCCCCATATGCAAACAATCGGCGACCTCATGCATGCTGCCTATTCCTATTACATAAATGGTCCCGATTTAGACTGGAACATTACCAATCTCTTAATAGAATTCGAAACCTTTTACATTGCGACATGGGGCACTTTTACTGCCAATTTAATCGGTGTTCCGGAAATTACAGAAACCTTGCAAGATGGAACCACTAATGAAATCATACCTGACCTCTCCACTTTCAATCAAAAAGACGGTATATATTTCTTGAATTGGAGTGGGACAGACCTGCGGACTTTAGAAAGCATTTATACCTTTAATTTGACGAAATACTTTCCGAATCGGTTGGATTTGTGGATGTTCCATGATACCATGCTATCTAATCCGAACGGTCTCACAAATAAATCTGGAATTCACTTCTTTGATCATGGGCGGAACCAATGGGTCAGAGTGGGAGAGTTAGAGGTTAAACAGGGGCTGGGTTGGGACATGCTCTCCTTAAAAGTCCCAGAAAATCATGAACAGGAATTCTATCCTTTCTCCGATGGGGAGCGTTATTGGAAAAATACAGGAACCAATACACGGGAGGTTAAAATTAAGATTATATTAGACATAGAGAACGGAACTACGATCCAGAGTTTTTGGGATTGTATGTTCTTAACCTATTACACTCGAAATTTGAGTATAATCATCCATAATGGAACATTCCGTTACATATGGAACGGCACCATGTTATTCCCTGAATTAACATCTTACATGGAGGGAGAACTGTTCGAGCTCCACACACTGGCAGATGGGGCACCTTCGACTGACTTAACCATCAATTTCGACCCTGCAACGCGCATCCATCCCGCGCAGTGGGGAGGACATGATGCACAATATCCGCAAACCAAACCTTGGCAAAGTAGTTTTTACCCAGCTTTTAGTGAGACGTATGGAAATTTCTCGGTTTGGGTAAAATCAAGGTTCAATGACGAATTCATTACTTATGAACCAGAGCGAATTGAACATCTTCTTGTAGGAATGGAATGCCCTGTAGTCGCTGATTTCAATAACGATTCAAAATTGGATTTAATCATCGATTATGAGAATTATGCCGATAAATTAGATCCTTGTGGCTCAGGGCTCATATTTTTCAATGATATACAAGGCGACCAGCTTGGGATTGAGGCATTCTTAAACCGTTATGAATTCAATGATACCTGGCCTGATGTCTTTCCAAGAGAGCCAGAGCAATTATATTTTTTCATTTGTTCAACTGAGGCATGTGATTGGAACCTTGATGGAAGAGTTGATTTATTTCTAGGGGAACGTCCTGGATATGGGAATAAACCGTGGTATGAGGGGTGGCTATACTATCTTTCTAATGAAGGAACTGATCCAACCAATCCCAACTATCCAAATTTCTCTGCAGCTCGTATTATGTTTCCAGATACGGCAGTTCATGCCTATCCACATATTACGAGTGGATACTTTAACAACGATATATACCCCGACATAATAGTAACGGATCTCCGCTATATCTCCATTTGGTTTGGGCGTCCAGATGGATTGGTTAATGAGAGTTTCGGAAAATATATAATTGCACCCAACGATGTAGGAGATCCCCATTACACTTATTGGAGCGAAGATCATCCTTATTGGTATCAAGATTGTGATGCGGCGGATTTCAATGAAGATGGGAATTTAGATTTCATTGTAATTGCTTATGAAATGGACGAGGATTATAATCAGGTTAGCCAGCACATTTTTCTGTTCTTAGGAGATGGGTTAGGGAATTTCGCAGACCCCATCGATTTGAATTTGACCTCTGGCGAAAATATTTGGTACGGTTCGGTTACCCACGCCGATCTGAATTTTGATGGGGCTTTAGAATTAATCTTTGGAGAACACAACCCCGATGTTTATTCTCAATCGTCCATTTATTATTATGAAGGGCATGGTGATGGGACGTTTGGGGTTAAATATGAACTCTCTATCCCCTATCAGGGGGGGGACCATTGTGATTTTATTGGTGTAGAAGCATTTGAAGTTTGGGACCCAGCATATAGTGAAGAATATAATGATCTTGTTCCCGCACTGATAATGGGACCGGCTTGGTCTTTAGGAATAATTTATTTTTATCCCGAATATGTAAATAGTTATTATGGTACTGTTTCCAATGCGGATTATGTAGCAAAACGCGATTCAATACCCCTCCATGTTATGGCAAAAGAGGGGTATTTAGATTTCCCCTACGGAAAGGTATGGCAGTCCAATTTGAACTGTTTTCTGAATTTCAAACAATATGACTGGGCTCACTATAATGTGACGGCACTACAATACGAGGTCCGCCTCAAAACAAATAATCCGAATGCTACTATAGAAATTCTATTGTGGAATTATGAAACATCAGGGTGGGATTTAGCCTACTCTACTACTGGCTCTCTTCAATATCAATTACTTCAGCACAGACAAGATATATCAATTACTGATTACCTAAATTCAGAGAAAGAAATCATGGTAAAGATTCGCTCGACTGCAAATTACAATAATAGTAGGCGTTTGTGCACCTATATTGATTACATAGGCGTTACAGCACAAACGGAAGATGTAACGGTTCGGCGGTATCTTAAATTGCCCTTGGATTCACGGGTAGCTTCGGCGGTTATGACTATTGACCCTGCTTATCAACAAGACACCTTCATTCAAACCGCGCTCCCAGAATTGTATGGGCTCGCTACTGGCGAATTGAATCGAGATCTACAAGAAGAATTAGTCGTTGTTGGTGATTCGGACACAATTTTAATCTATATAAACGAAGGGAATGAATACCGTGTTATTGCAGAAGTTCCAACTCAACTTCAAAGCATTTATTCGGTAAAACTCGGTGATGTGGATGGGGATGGGGGGCAAGAGATTGTGGTCGGTGGTCTAGGTGGATGGAGTATAGTCAAATGCAATTACCTTAACGGCTCATTCTATGAATGGATCCATCTTGATACTGATGAAGGGATTACATTGGTGGGGTCGGTTAAGGATGTGAATGGACAAGGAACCCATCTTTCCAATGAGATTGTCATAGCACACAATGACAGTATCTATGTATATGCATATTCACAAGTGAATGATTCGGTGCAGCTGCTCTGGAATTCTTCCGCCATGCCTCAAATACGGCTCCAAAGACAATTAGCGGACGAATCTTTGAACCCAATCATAGTCGCAGACGCCGATGATGACGGAATGAATGAAATTTTTGCGATTGGTGAGAGAATAATCTACGCCTTTGCATATAACTATTCAATAAATTCCTTTACTTTAGAAAATACCTATGAATTTCAGACCTGGAACTCGTATAAATTGGTAAGTATTAGCAATATTGACGTGGATTACGACAACATTCCGGAACTTGTTGTACTCCTACAAAACAACTCTGAAACGGTTCTCCTGTGGTTAGAATATGAGCAAGGGAGCTTCATTTTAGCTCACAGTGAAGTGATTCCTAAATACTTTGATATGGAAGATACTTCGCAAGCAGTACTCCTCCAAGTGCAAAGTGAGAGTTTCTCGGAAATCAAAGTAGCCCGTGGAGGGACTATTATGGATTACATCTGGGAAGGAACGGGGCTGAAGATGGATTGGCTACGCCATATTAGTGGTTCTATTCGAGCTATTTGGATAGCAGACGAAAAGGATAAATTAAGACTTTATGTAGGTAGTGCGGACGGGAACATCTACATTTTTTCACCTATTCAAGTTTGTGTAGCGGATCCTTATTTAGAAGTTGGGGCATATGACTTACACGACTTAGAATGGCAATATCTCGGTGATTTAGAAGATAAACCAAACCTGATGTATACAAAAGATTTTGCCGCAGAATTGAACGCATGGATGGACACCCATACACCCAACCCGAGTGGGTTCTATTTAATTCCGATCCATTTCTTCTCGGACGTTCCAGGTACTATTTCAATATCCCAAATCGATATAACGTATTATTACTTCGGCCGGTCATATTTATTCCGCGATAAATATCAACTTATTACAAACGGTGATTTTGAAGCCCCTGAAATCCAGCGAGCGATCGAAGAGTTAAAGGATGTGCTGGCACTCGGGTGGGATGGCGCCAATGATCTATCACTTGGAGAACTCGAAGTCCAAGGGTCTTATGCAAATAAATATTTATTATTTAATGTAAGCAAACCAGGTATTTGGATTCAGCAAAACTTTACGGTTCTAGATACTGCTAACATGAAATTAAGCTTCCAGGCAAAAATTTCCTCTGCCGAAGGCTATGGATTTCTTATACTTAACCATACTTCCTCGGGAGAGTATATATTATTTAATTTAACATCTTACGATTCTGATCAAAATTTCTCGCTACACCTTACACCTGGGGTTTGGGAGCAATTTGATTTGAACCTGTCAGAATGCTGGATGCGGATTCATCATCATCTTCCAGCCTCGCCTTCTCATTTCCAGCTAATATTGGGGGGCGCTAGTCTTCAATCTAATACTGTTACGCAATTTTATGTGGATAATATATATTTAAGTTATGGCGTGTTTGAGAAAGACCCGATTTTCCTCGTAGATACGCGAGATTCGGAAGATTATTTAAAAGAAGCTGGTGCTGTTTGCTCCCTCTGCGTACCGCGGGATGTTTCTTCTGCAATTTTTGATATCATATTAGACCTACTTTCAGTAGACGAGGTTCCTGAGAGTGTTGAAATCCGTATTGATATTGGATTGGATGGGATTGACTGGATCTATGAGTATGAAGTCCAAGAGCCGTTCGCCTATGATCTTGAAATCACTACCATAGATTTAACATCTGATATTAATCAATATCTTGAAAATCTTTTATCGACCAATAAAAACTGTTACCATGTCCCCTTAAAGATTCAGGCTGTTCTGAAGAAAAACGACAGCGTAATCCAGTATGAAGCAGACCTCAAGCCGCAAATTAACACTCTCGTACTCGCACCAAAAAAATCGCCCAAATTACTGGAAGGAGGTTCTATGATCTACACGTATGGGGGCATAACGAGGATTGACGGCTTTAATATACCCTATAATTGCCGTGTAACAGATTTAGTAATTAACATTACGGGTGATCCCCATTCACCCCCCTCGAACCTTACGATCTATGTCGGGGATTCAAATTATGCCCACCTCATTCCCTCGTGGGAATATTTCGGCATTTTCAATTCCTCTATATTGCTGACGAACTTGGAAACCGCAGTGAACCAGTACCTCTCCGAGAATGACAAGAATTTTGCCCTCCTTCTTGAAGAAGGCGATGCACCATTCTGGTGTCTGAATATCCCCCTCTATCTAGAATCGGGGACACCAGGGATTTTCTTCATCAACATAACAAGTTTCAGTTACGAATACCGCTTTCTTGATATTATTTTCGACGGTGTTCGGGACTTGGACGGCGATCGTGTTACTGATTCTATCCTCCCACTCGATATTATTGACTTTGGGAGGTTTGAAATGCTCCAGAATGTGTCTGGCTCTTATATGCAGCTCTCACCCGATATAAACGGCGCAACCCATACATGTCAGTTTTGGGGAGACCTTGCTGCATTTGAATTTCAAAATCTTATCTTTAACATAAGTCGAGAAGAGTTTTACATGCGGTATTACTATCCCTCAAATCTCCCCAATTCTTTCAATTATTCACTGGAATTCGATTGGTTCCTTGGAGATTTCCTCAACTTTCAACAAGAACAAATCACTATCGAAGGTACTCTGTACGAACAGACATTCACTGATTGGATGGAGCGGAATGGCTTTGGTGATGGGGAGTTCTCTAAAGTATCCACTGAAGTACTGGATACCTTCTATCTCTTGACACCTTGGCTGTATGTCACGAATGCAACTATGAATGTGGAAGGTGATCTTTCGGGGTTCTCTCTCGAGAAACTTCTAGACTCGTTAGAAAGTTATGTCGTTGAAGTCGGCGATACCGACCAGGATGGCACCAACGAAGAGGTCATCGCTAGTCCCGTGTCAGGAGATATTTACGTTGTAGGTTATGCAGATGGTGATTATACGCTTGAGGCAACTATTTCAACTGAGCTTTCAGGGGTGCGCTATCTTGCCATTGCAGATGCAGATAATGATGGGGGCATCGAAATCGTAGCGTGTTCCCTTAACGGTTATATCAATATCTATGAATATATTAATGGGAGCTATATTAAATCTCCTGCCAGTTTCCTCGACCCTCCTCAGGGATTCAAAGACAATTTTGAATCCTATACCAAAGGCGACACGGCGATTGATGAATGGGTTCTGGAAGATGCACAGGTTGACGATACACACGCCCTCGGGGCACTTTCCTTGGGTTTCAATGAATCTGGATATGCAAAACATGATAATTGCTATCATACCAGATATAGGGGGTTGATTACCTTTTGGGTTTATCAGGGGGGAACGGAATCACTGCTTATCCAAGGGATTTATTATACACCACAACTCGAACGCCTTTGGGCAATTGAACTCGTGGGGAATGGGACGGTTTTTGTCGGTGGCAACAGCACGAGGCTCTTTGTGAATTCGGGTGTCTGGACAGAAATTAGAATCAAATATGATGCCTTTACACAATGGTATGCAGTAGAAATAGGTAATCGGAGTGTTGAAGGAACATGGGAATACGAGGCAGAAATTCTCCACTGGATTCAGTTCAATGTATCTCCGAGTTCATCTAGCGAGCGTCTTTACTGGCTAGATGAATTTGTCTGGGACGAATACGATCCTCCAAGTGTGAGCATAATCGAACCCGATTATAATTATCCCCACCCAATTATTTATGAACTTGAGCCAACCGTAGTGAAGATCTATGCCTCCGATTATTCGGGTATCGCCCGGATAGAACTTTACTTAAATGAGAGTTTCATTGCGGAGATCTCTGGGAATCAATCCACGCCCCCATACTATTACTGGACCTTGAACGCCTCAGGATATATAGGAATGTATTACCTCACTGCAAAAGCCTATGATGATTCTTACTATTATAATTTGGGGGAAACGTCCAAATTCATTGAAATTCTGGAAGGTTATCCGGACCTTATTTCTCCCGAGATCATGGTTCTAACGCCTCCGAATGGGACAACGGTTTTTGTGGAGGATACGGTCTATATTAGTGCCAATATTACTGATAATGTCGCAGTATCTAAAGTTGAATTATGGATTGGAGGACTTCAAACTTGGGAATTCTCTTTCGATGGATCACTTCTTACATATGTCTGGGATACTTCCCTGTATTACGGAATAACTTGGATCACCATTCGCGCCTTTGATGATCCTCCAGGAAAACCGCCTAATACTGCTGAAGTAAGCATCTGGGTAAATGTGATTACTGAAGATGAAGTGGAATATGCGGAATACAATTTCACGTATCATGAAGGAGCGGACGCGTCCGACCATCACCTCGCGGGAGATATTACCTCAACCTATTTCCAAGATTTTGCCTACCTCGAATATATTGAGTATCCTCCCCGAGATCAGAAGTTAGTCATCCGCCTCTGGTGTGACTTAAACCTCACACCGTTTGAGATAATTGACCAATTCACATACTCAATCGTTTTTAGAGCGATAAATTTTGGCACTCGCTATGTAATAAATCTTCAATTCTGGAGTTTCTTCCAGCATAGATGGTATGGTGCCTCTATGCAGGATTATATTTATGATGAGAATTTACACAACCTTACGCCCTCTTCTCCGCGGCAACGTCCAGATAAATATGAGCATGTCGCTCCCAATGGAACAGTCCTCCTGAAAATTGAGGTTCATGAAATTGAGAATGCCACAATATTCCAAATCGATGAGTTAGAAATTCGGTTGCTCCGATACAAAGAAGAACATACCCCCCCTGTCCTCCAGTGTATCTCCCCAGAAGCAGGGTCAGGGTGGCTTGAAGGTGATCCCATTCTGGTGTCTGCAAGGATCACCGATCCGAGCGGAATAGCAAATGCTACGGTTTATGCGAATAACAGGTTGCAAGGGCTTATGACCTATAATGAAACCTCAGGGCTTTATGAATATCTGTGGGATACCACTAATTTCTATGAGGGTGTCCAATATGACCAGAATGTGCTGGATGGCAGTTTTGAGCAAAGCTATTCCATTCTGAATGGTGGGTTTGAGGATGGCACTTTTACGGGCTGGACCCTCCATCCCACTCACACACTGCTTTCCATTGAAAATATAAGCGCTCCCGAAGGGATGTATTACTTGAAAAGCCAGCATATGGGGACCAGTGGAGGGTTTGGAGGGATCTCTCGCGAAATTTCTGGGAATATCAGCCAGCTTCATGGGTTTTATGCCTACTTAAAATATGAGGATCTCAGTGGGCACATTGCTTCGGCGGGCATTTATCTCACCTTCCTGGATGAGGACCTTAATATCCTTTACCAGTACTATATTCTCTGTTATAAAGGTCCTTCCTTTATTACCCCTCCTGACACGATGGTTCAGGAAGTCGGGGAATCTACAAATGAGACGTGGTCTCATGTGGGTGGTGCTATTGACCAAGTCTTCTTGACACTGAAGCGTAACTACGGGATCGAGCCTGAGGAGGTTAAATACCTCCGCATTAAGGTGGGAGCGGACCTTGAACCGGGCGATGGGAATATTACCTTGTATGTTGATGCCATTGAACTCGATTACTGGTTCACTTCATATCCTGATAATATATCGAAGGTTTACAACCCAGAACTTGCCGTGGATGGCGACCAGATCCTGAAACTCACGGCATTCCCATCCCTCCGGGCTGTTACCTGTGGAAAATGGTTTATCCATGACATCTCCTTATATCACATCTTCTCTGGCTACTACATGTGGAACTCCACCATTTGTAATGCAGGGCGTAGTGTGGGCGGATTGGGTATCCAATTGATGTTCAGAAATGAATCTAACCCCTACTTGACGTATTATCGCACAATTGGGTGGATGAGCGGCGATCAGAGCCTAATACCGCCAGACCCAACCATGAAGTGGTACGATATATCCCCACTTTCGAAGGATAGGTGGTACCATATCATTGCCAATATCAAGGAATTATTCTTAGACAACTTCCCAGAGATCTCCTGGGAGAACGCGCTTTCAATGTCCGTTCTTATGGCTGGGCTAGTGGCGCAAGGGACGTTCGAAGCATATTTCGACCATATTGACGTTCTTGCGCAAGGGGTGAATCTAGAAGTAAGAGCTGTAGATAACTCGACTGTCCATACCATAGGGAGCGCCGTGATAAACATTGGAGTCTATACTGAAGCACTCTCGGATTTAATCCCTCCACTGGTATCTATCATCCACCCTGTTGATGGGGGGGATGTTGTCGAACAGCAAGCGGAGGTTTTGATTATTGCAAACATTACGGATTCTAGTGGATTAGAGAATGTCTCGGTCTTCATAAATGAGACGTTTCAAGGACTGATGCAGTATAATGGAACTTTTTATGTATTTAGTTGGAATATTACAGGTTTGGCACCTAATAGAACTGCCCATATTCGGGTCGAAGCCCTCGACGGTTCCGTGCAACACAATATAGGGTTTGATTCTATCATTGTGCACATTGTCCCAATCGATTCGACGCCACCTTGGGTGTTTATTACAAACCCTCCAAACGGTTCAATTTACGATGTAGAATTAAGTGGAGATTGGTTAGTAATTAATATATCTGCAGGAGAGTATTCTCCCGGCTATGTAAGCGGCATTGCCTACGTCGATTTCTATGTTAATGAGACATTTATTCAAAGACTTTCCGTTGCGCCCTATAACTTTTTATGGGATACGCATGGATGGTATGGTATGGTTTATTTAAAGGCAATTGCCGTTGATAGACAAGGGAATTCGAATTTCACCGTGCATCAAATCTCTATTCTACCTCCTCTCTATCCAAATGTATGGATCCTATCGCCATTGAATGGTACAACTGTGATTCAAGGTGATATCGTCACTATTGTGGCGAATGCCTCCTCTTATACCGCTGTTCTGGGACTATCTTTGTACCTCAATGGAGAGTATAAAGCAGACCTTGTATGGAATGGGACATTTTACACATACGCATGGAACACGACACATTACTCTAATTTTGTGGCGGTGTTAGTTAAAGTCTTTGATAATTCAACCTACTATAATACAAATTCAGCTGAGGTACTCATTTTAGTTAAGGATATTATTGTGCCGACTGTTACGATTATTTATCCTGCAAATGAATCAGACCTTGCTGTTTTTATTAAGCAAAATGAGACCATAACTATTCAAGTCCAAGCGCTAGATAACGGTGCAATCGAACATGTAGAGCTTTGGATCAACGGAACACTCGTAGATGCGGATATGGATTTGATAGGTAGTTTCTATCAGACGGTGTGGAATGCTTCAAGTATATCCTACACACTTTTCGAGGTAATTAATATCACATGCGTTGCATACGACAACTACCAAAACCGAAACCAAACCACCATTTTCATTTATATCAACTATTATGAACCGCCCCGATGTATCGAACCAGTTATTTTGAACGCCACAGAGGTAACTCGAGGACGTCAAAGTTTAAATGTCACCGTAGAAGTGCAAGACGACCGGACATCTCCAGAGGAATTAGTTGTGACCCTTTGCATCTTGAAAGTTACATCGTGGGAAAATATCACCATGACTTATGATACGTCAGTATTCTCCGCGCTCTTCACGCCCGCACTCACTGACCCAATAGGCATATATACCCTCGTTATCTGCATTCAAGACAACGATTCTCAGATCACCTATTCAAGAGTTTATAGTTTTAAAGTGCTGAATAATCCTCCGCAAATATCAGAACCACTTCTCATGAACGTTACTTATCTTTATAGAGGTGAAACCATACTTTTCACAATTGTGGCATCTGATCTTGAGACAGCCCCTGAAAATTTAACACTCATCTTTATTATTTTCTATACGGAGGGGATTTCCTTTGTGGTCGAACTTCCAGGTGTTTATAATGGGACATGTTTCAATTTCGCATACAATATTCCTTTAACTGTAGAATTCGGGTTATATGGAGTGAAAGTAAAATGTATAGATGCAGATTCTTATACTGTTCAGAGCCAATATTACTATTTTAACGTATTGAATTGGGAACCTGTCATTCATTGGGTCAATTTAGATGGTACTTCCTGGTATCGGAAGGATAATTTCATGATAAGGATAAATGCGACAGATCTTGATACTGCGTCACCCGATTTACTTGAAGTTACAGTATGTATCTTGAAAGTCTCGGAATGGACGAATATTACTGCGGTTTATCAATCCTGGAATGGTTACTATTATGCAGTATTGATATCTAGCGCAGAAAACCCCGTTGGGACCTACACGATTATTGTGCATGTGACAGATCCTGATGGAGCTCGCGTCTATTCAGACCTTTTCTACTGCGAATTTCTCGACGTCCCGACAAATCTAACGGTAACTCAAGATTTTATTATGGGGCTCCAAGGTGAAGATCTGATAATTATCCTTCAATTTAATTACTATCTGTCTGGAACGTACAGCTTAACCGATGCTGTCATTACATGCAACTGGACTCAGAGTTATGAGGTAGTAGAGACTTCTCCCGGTATTTATTTAATATACCTTTTTGAGACCTCCCTTATCCTCTCAGGGCTGTATGTTATCCTCATCGAAGGACGTAAAGAGTTCTATGAAAAGCAATCGGTCAAGGTTCTTGTCAAGGTCGTACCCTATATTTTCAACCTTCTTGTGGGGGACGTAGATAACGATGATAAGAATGAAATGCTTATCAGCGGGGCGGACAGCGTGAATGTCTTCCAGTTCGATAATATTACGGGCAGTTATTTGCTAAAATCACGGATCGTATATCCATCAGCACAGGGGCATGGGCTTGCATTAGGCGATCTCGATGGTGATGGTGTGAAGGAGGTAATTTTAGGAACCGATGCTGTTTATATTTATCAATGGGACAATGCATGGATACAAGAAGCCGTCATTTCGATCCCTGCGGTAGAACAGGTTCTTTGTATTGAATTGGCTGATTTTCTTGGGAACGGACTTGAAATGCTGTTAGTTTATGGAATAAATTCTTCTTCGCAGTCGGGTTTTCTTTATCTCTATAATTACAGCGCTGGAATCTATGAAGTGATAGATTGCTATATGTTGAATTATTGTGTTAGTGCTGCTTTTTATGACTTAGCTGTCGGTGATTTAGACGGGGATTCTTATATTGATCTGGTGGTAAGCAGCAGTGCGGGCATTCATACCCTCTCTTACGAGGGAGAATTTGAATTGAAGGGTATTAATACACAGTATGTGAATGTCACGAGTATCACAATTGCAGATGTCAATGATGATACGGTCAATGAGATCCTATTTGCAGATACTCAGTATGGAACTGGCATTGCATCTCCCGACCTCCCAAGCAATGTGACTATTACTGTGGGAGACGAATTAGTTTTCAATTATCCGGGAACTTTTGAAGGAAAGGAAATATTGAACATCACAGATGCTTTAAATAAATATCTTTCACTTAATTTGACGGAGGTTGAACGCAAAATCCCAATTATCGTACAAACTGCTCATAATGGGCAAGTCATCCTCTCAGAACTTGATTATGAAGGGTGGCACACGCAGAGTTACACCTACATCTATAATTTTTCAGGCATTCCATACCAATACATTTATAGCGGGAGCTTGCTCTTTGATGCCTACCGGCTTTATTGTTCCGAAGGATTCTTTGAGGTCTATAATGAGACCAGTAAGTCTTTTACACCTATGGCAACCTATCATGACAAGACACATTACCTACTGCCAAAGGATTATTATAACTTACAGGCTAAAATATTCCCCTACAATGAAACTTTTGTCATGATCCGGCATAA
>Ga0180301_10001825_pt1 | contig 16705 bp, 19 predicted proteins | sample GuaBasSediGuay16_FD_121797 | JGI IMG/M metagenome (GOLD analysis project Ga0180301, IMG submission 121797) | Subseafloor sediment microbial communities from Guaymas Basin, Gulf of California, Mexico - Guay16, Core 4569-2, 12-15 cm | ecosystem: Environmental > Aquatic > Marine > Hydrothermal... | reverse complement strand
CTTGTTTTCATTCACAAATTCCATGAAAATATTATAAGAAAAACTCAAAATAATTCAATAGACTTTGTGAAATTTTTCATAAATTATTCTGGCAAGAACCGGACCTATTCCCCTGACCTTCATAAGGTCGTAGATTGAGGCACCCTCAATCTTCTTCTCTGAACCGAAAAAGAGTATCAGATTTCTCTTTTTCTTCTCACCAATTCCTGGAATGGTATCAAGCACTGAATATTTAACCTTCTTCCTTCTCAATTTTCTATGATATCCAATAGCAAATCTATGTGCCTCATCCCTTACATGCTTCAATAGGTGAATGGCGGGAGAATCAGGAGGAAGTTGTAAAACAGAACCATCTGGCATATAAAGGGTCTCAAACCTCTTTGCAATGGCAAGAACATTGTAACCCTCAAGGCCAAGGCTTTCAATAACATTCATTGCAACTTTCAACTGCCCCTTTCCACCATCCACCAGTATGAGGTCGGGGGGAGTCTTTCCTTCTTTCAGTATCCTCAAAATTCTCCTTGAAATCACCTCCCCCATCATCCTGTAATCATCTATGCCTTTAATTGACTTTATCTTAAACCGCCTGTACTCACCTTTCAGGGGTTTCCCATTAACAAAAACAACACATGAACCCACTGCATCCCTGCCTGATATATTTGAAATATCAAACCCCTCAATCCTTTTTGGTGGATTTTTTAGTTTCAGATGCCTCTGGAGTTCAAGCACTGAACCGGGTATGCTCCTCTTCACTTTAAGTCTGTATCCCTCAAGTTCCACGCTAGCATTCTTCTTTGCCATAAGAAGAAGGCGCTTTTCCTTACCCCTTACAGGTTTTTTGACAGTTACTCCAAGGGCCTTTTCAACCTTCTCCATGCCTTTAAATTCCTCTGGAATACAAATAACAGGTGGAGTGAAATCCAGATCCCTGTAATACCTTATGAGGAAGTATTCAAGGACTGATTCTGGTCCTTCCTGCAGGGGGTCATTTATGGCGAATGTTTCCTTACCAAACATCCTGCCCATCCTTATCTGAAGAACAGCAATAATCCACAACCCTCTATCACCTGCAATGTTTATAATGTCAAGATTCCTCTTATCAGGGAAGATAACATTCTGGGAACGCTTCAGATTTCGTAAGGCAAACAACCTGTCCCTTAAAACTGCAGCCCTCTCAAATTCCTGTCCCTCTGATGCCCTCCACATCTCCCTTTCCAGTTCCTCCTCAAGTTCCTCAGTCCTGCCCTGGAGAAATGATATAACCTTCTGAACATTTTCATTGTATTTTTCTCTGCTGATTCTCCCTGTGCATGGAGCAGGACACCTTCCAATATGATAATCCAGACACTCCTTATCAGGAAGTTTTTTATACCTGCATGTTCTTAATGGAAAGAGTTTTTGCAGAAGTCTTAACGTCCTCTTGACAGATTTTGCACTTGTATAAGGGCCAAAGTACACCCCTTTACCCTGAACAATCTTCCTTGTAAGGAAAACACGGGGGAACTCTTCCTCCGTGCTTACCTTAATGTATGGGTATTTTTTATCGTCTTTGAGATTGATGTTGTATCTTGGTTTATGTTTCTTTATCAGTGTATCTTCAAGAAGGAGTGCCTCAATCTCTGAATCTGTTATAATATACTTCACCTCCACTGCTTTTCTAATAATTGTTGAACCCTTTAAGCCTGCATCCTTTCTGAAATACTGTTTTATCCTCTTCTTCAAATTTTTTGCCTTCCCAATGTAAATTGGCTTGCCTTCTTTATCCAGAAAGAGATAAACACCGGGATTTTCAGGAAGATAATCAGGAATCTTCATTTTACCCTGTAAAGTGGCTCTTTACCCTCCAGTGTAAGGATAATATTTTTGACAGCAATCTCAGCCATTCCCTTCCTTGCCCTATAAGTTGCACTGCCTATGTGAGGAGTTAAAACAACATTATCCATCTTTAATAATGAGGTTGTTATTCCTGGTTCATACTCATACACATCAAGTGCTGCTCCTGCAATTCTTCCACTGGCAAGTGCCTCTGCAAGGGCAATCTCGTCTATTAGAGCACCCCTCCCTGTATTCACAAGGAATGTATCCCCTCCCATCATCTGAAACTCCTTTTCACCAATAATATGGTGGGTTTCACTGGTGAGGGGGAGATGGAGGGATATTATATCAGATTTTTTGAGGAGTTCTTCAAGTTCCACCTTTCTTGCACCAAGTTTCTCAAGATGCTCTTTCCTTCTCCTTGAAAAATAAATTACACTGGCACCAAGTTTCATCACCTTCTCAGCAAATGAGGAACCTATTCTCCCCGCTCCAACAACCCCAACTGTAGAACCAGAAAGTTCCATTCCAAGAAACAATTCAGGTAACCACCCTTCAAATCTTCCCTCCCTTGTGAATCTATCAGCCTCAACAATCCTTCTTATAAGTGCAAAAACCAGTGATAGGGCAAGTTCAGCAGTGGCATTTGTCAATATATCCGGTGTATTTGTAACAACAATTCCCTTTGAACTGGCATATTCAACATCTATGTTGTCATATCCCACTGCGTAGTTTGAAATAACTTTCAGAGCGGATGCTTCATCAATCACTTCCCTGTTTATCGGGTCTCTCAACAGACATAGAATAGCATCTTTGTCCTTTATCCTCTTTTTGATCTCATTAACAGTGGGAGGAGAAGTTTCTGGATAGACTTCACAATCATGTTTTTCAAGGAGTTCCTTAATCCAGTCCTCAGAGAATGGGTATGTAATAAAGACCTTTGCCACTAACCGCCTCCGGTAAAGAGAAGAACACCCAGTAGAATTCCCACTCCATCAGCAATCAGGTCTTTCCAGCTTGGAGTGCCCCTTTTACTCACCCCATCATATATCTCTTTCCCTATGCCAGCAACCGCAGAAAGAGAAATGGAGAACACCCTTGCTCCATTATCAGGATTTTTCAACTGGCAGTGGTAAACATGATAGGAAAGTCCCACAATTGCTGCTGAATGTATCACATGGAGAGCCTTGTCCTTTGCAAAAAATTTATCCTCCTTCTTTACTGGATTGAAAGTGGCAAAGAGTATCAGTAGATTATAGACCGAGGTCATCACTCACCTCCCTCATCCCTTCAAGGCATAGTTCAATAAATTTTTCCAGAGAAATCCCCAGTTTCTCACATTCCCTTATCTGTTCCCGATTTGCACCAGCAGCAAACCTCTTTTCTTTAAATCTCCTCATTATAAAAGGCACATCAATCCCTTTGAGAGACTTTGATGGATGCATCAGTGCTGAAGCCACTATTAAACCCGAGAGGGGGTCAGCAGCGTAGAGGGATATTTCCATTTTTGTTTCAGCAGGCTTGTGCCCTGGATGCGCCTTTATTGCATCAAGAATATCCCTCTCAAAACCCATCCCCTCAAGTATCTTCACGGTCTCAAGCCCATGCCTTGCCGGGTCATCCTTTGTCACCTCATAATCAAGGTCGTGAAGAAGACCTGTAATTTTCCACTTTTCAATATCCTCACCAAAATGTTCTGCAAGTTTACCCATACAACCTGAAACTGCTATGCAGTGTTTGACAAGGTTTTTTGTCTTAACATGTTTCTTCATAAGTTCAAGAGCCTCTCCATACTCCATCAGTAATCACCTCCTTCAAGATACATCTTCCCCTGTTCTGTATATCTGGGAAATCTTCTTACAAGTTCCTCATAAACCTTTTTAGCCTTATCAATCATGTTATTCTCTCTTAACGACTTTATAAGCCTGAGGAGTATTATGGGTGCATCATTTCCTTCTCTGTAAAATTTATATGCCTGAAGAAGCACTGCAATCTCTCCATGCCCATCATTGTTCTTTTTATATGCATCCGCTATTCTGTAAAATTCTCCAGGTAAAAGATATCTGTCCAGTTTATTCTCCCTTATGTAGTCATTGTAAAACTGGATAATTGGTATATGCTCCCCTTCTTTCACAATGGAATTTAGTATGTGCCTGTAATATTTGGCTGCAAGTGCAGGATTACCCTTCTTCATATATAGATTGGCAAGTTCCATATTTGCGTCGTAATGGTCAGGATGTTCATCAAGGAATTTTAACAGTTTTTCTATTGCACCGTCAATGTCTCCACTCTCTATGGAATCAAACGCTTCCCTGAAGTCCCTGTCCACAATATCCAGTGTTTCATCCACCCTCTTTTCAAGTACCCTGCTCTCAAAACCTGTGGCCTTCATAACAACAACTGCAACCGCACCAAAGGCAAATCCAGCAACATGTGCCCAGAAAGCAACACCAGAGTGGTTTATATATACAGCATACATAAGCTGTTCAAGGAACCAGAACGGGAACATAACACCAGCATACACACTGAATGTGAAAACCATGGGGAAGAGAAATACGAGGAGTTTAATCCTGTGGTTAAAGAATCTAATGGTGAAGGCTCCCATGAGACCTGCTATGGCACCAGATGCACCTATGAGTGGAATATCAGAGTAGTTCATCATTGCATGGAAGAGTGAGGCAACAATCCCTGAAACAATATAGAAACCCAGGAAGAATAACCTACCCCATCTATCCTCAATGTTGACTCCAACAAGCCAGAGGAACCACATATTCCCAAGAAGATGTAACCATCCACCGTGCAAAAATAACGATGTTATAAGGGTCAAAAAATTGAATCTATCCGGGATAAAACCAAACTTCCTTACAAGGAGATTACTCTTAATCTCTTCAAGTTTATTATTCAATTCCTCCCAGTAGTCATACTCTTCATCGGAGAGTGGAACTTCACCACTTGCTATCTTTGCATGGATGCTGTCAGCAAAAATAGAAGGTTCAACACCCTCCTCTGCTATTTCAGGAAAACTGTCCATATTCCTTATGTAAATTGTGTATTCAAGTTTCCATAGTTTGTATTGAACCCTGCTGTATTCCTTTTGCTGTCTGGTCATTACAGGATATGTTATAAAGAATATGAGGAAGTTCAGTGCTATTATTACAGTGGTGACCAGGGGAAATCTCCTGATGTAGGTCTCTGAAGCAATCGGGATTATCACTACTCACCCACCAGGTTTATTGCTTTTTCTTCAATTATCACAGGGTCCTGTATGCGAACACCAAACTTACCAGGTATATAGATACCAACATCAATATGAAAAACCATACCTGGAACAAGGACATCCGTGCTATCTGGTGATATGTAAATTCCCTTTCTACCTGGAAGGATTGGCCTTGAAATAGGTCCGAAGGCATATTTATCAAGCCCCACTTCTGAGAGAAGTTTTCTGTATCTTTTATACACAGCAGAGCCCACCCTTCCAGGTCTGATAAACTCAAGTATCCTGTCCCTTATTTCAACAAGTTGATTATAAACCTCTGCAATCTTACCATTGTCAAAGGTGTAGGTTCTTGTGAATCCAGCACCCCTGTTACCAACAAGTACCCCAAAATCAACAATCAGGGGAGATTTTATCGGATGATTGTCAGTTACTGATGAAGGGTTGAATGTTCTTTTACCGGATATTACCCTTGTTGGATATCCACGCTTCTTGCCTCCTTTATCATAAATCATTCTATCAATCAAATTCCTCAGTCCAATTTCATCATCAGAGTTTTTTATCGCCTCTGGCAATCCCTTCAAAATCCTCTTCCCTATTTGAATCGCCTTCTTTATGTTTTTCAAACTTTCCGGGTCTGGTATTGAAAAGCTGTCCCTGAAAACATCCTTCACAACAATCGTCTCAATCCCGGGAATTTCCATGGGAATAAAAACACCTGCTCTGTGAACCCTCAACCTCTTCAATAGTCTGACCATCTCTTTAAAAGTACTCATACCTGCATTCAGATATTCAATGTTTTCAACGGGTATTTTCTCCACACTGTACTTTTTGAATTCTTCAATGGTATAAATATCTCCTATAAGGAATAGTTTATCCCTTGTGATAATAAGGAGTGGTGAAATCTCAAGAAAATTGTATGGCTTATTCACTGAAAGTGCTTCAAGCACATCATACTGGTCTTCAATTACAAGGGCATCAAGTTCATACTTTTCAATGATTTTCTTCAGAAGGTCAATCATCCACCGAGCACCTGTCTTAACCCCTGAAGCATCTTCAATCTCTGTAGTGCTTCAGTTTTCAAACTAGGGGTTTTCACAATACTCAACACCTTTTTATAAACCTTTTCAGCATCAGAGAACTTTCTCTGGGTCTCGTATATCCTGGCTATGTTCAAAAGTACCTCTGCACGGAAGGCGTTGTATTCAAAGAGTTCTTCTGCCTTCTGGTAGTTTTCAATCGCCGAGTTCATATCCCCCTTCTGCTCATAACACTGGGCAAGCCCTTCATAGGAAGACGGCCTTATAAATTTATCCTTTGTAAGTTTTGTAAGGGTTGTAAACCTCTCCATTGCCTTGTCAATCTGGCCTGATTGAAAGTCCATATTGGCAAGATAAAAAAGTGCCTTTATACCTGGAAGGGTTCCATAGTACTCCTTTGCAAGAAAGTCAAACTGGTTGTATGCCTCCTGCATATTCCCGTTCAAAACCAGGATTATAGAGTATGTAAGCCTCTCATTGGCATCATTGAATGCCCTTCTTCTTGATGAAATAAAGTACGACAAACCAGCAGCAATAACAACAATCCCCACAATGACACCTATGAATAGTGTCTTCTTTTCATTCCATAAAAAAATCAATTTTTTCATAAACTTTGTAAAACTATCCTCTTTCAGTTCTTTCCTGGTAATCTTTCTTTTCTTAACCTTCATTCTTTCCTCCTGATATAAAAAACGCCCCTGGCAAGACTCGAACTTGCGACTCCCGGTTTAGGAAACCGGTGCTCTATCCACTGAGCTACAGGGGCTTTTTCCATATGTGAATAATATAAAATAAGCATTGAGTGTCAAGGGTGGAGAAGTCAAATGCCATATAACTATCCCAGTGATATGTCAAGGATCATCATTATCACAAAACCAAGTATGGCAAAGAGGGTTGAAAGGTCTGCGTTCTCTCCTGCCTGTGACTCAGGTATAAGTTCTTCAATCACAACGTAAATCATTGCACCTGCAGCAAAAGAGAGGGCATAGGGTAACAGTTCGATGGATAAAAGAACGAGGGAGGCACCAAGAATCCTTCTATTAATATCCCTCTTCAAAAATATAACACCAAGTGCAGTGATGAACCATGTGAATATTCCAGCAAGCAGTGCCTGAATCACTGGTGGCAGAGATGCATATTTAATCACCACTCTTCAATACCCTCCGGATGTCTGGATTCCCATAGGAAGAGTATAAACCTATATTTTATAACTTCAAGATAAATTAAGATATTTATGAGGGGGCACAATGCCCCCTCTTTTATTCCTTCACAGTATAGCCCCCACCAAAGGCAATGTATGGAGCGTACGGAGGCCGCCTGCCTTTTCCTCTACCGCTGAGGATAAGGAGTGTGGAAGTTTCCATCATCCCTGAAATCTTGTCCCTGGTGTATTCAAGACCTCCACCACTCTTGAAGAAGGTGATACCTTTACCCATTGCCCGGAAAAACCCAAAACCACATGTGAAGAAGGAGTTAAACTCTGCTGGTGCACCAGTAAATCTGTAATTTACACCCATACCCCATACAAATGCTCTTCTTGCAGGGTAAAGGTAAAGTTCACCCTCAAAGGTATGATGGTCACTTGTAGTTGAAACTGTGATGGCGGGTAAAACTACACCTGGAAGTGCGATTTTGAATCCAACGGTTATGGGGAGTGAAAATAAAAGGATAAGCATTATTCACCTCCTTTTTCTGTTTTTAATAGAAGGGTCCCGCTTATAATCAGTGGGAGTCCCATGGTTAAAAATAGGATTAAAAGGTTTTCAGGGTTTTTGGAGTTAACGATAACAAACACTATAAGGAAAACCGCATAGAGAAAAGAAAGGAAAGCAGAAATAATGGTTGAACCATAGGAGACCCCAGCAACAATAAGAAAACCAATCCCAAAAAGGGACTGCATAAGTCCGCCAATGGTAAATCCCTCTGAGAGTAAGGCAAAGAGTATCCAGATACCCCCAAAGACATAAAGGATCATACGCGCATTCTTTACACTGAAAACACCCTGGAAAAGAACAATGAGGTAATAGAGAACAACAGGGAAGATTATAAGAAGATAGTAAACAGGCTCAGGATTATTACCTGTCTCAAAAAACCTCTTCAGGAAAACACCTATCTGAAGAAAGATTGTGAAGATAAGGGAGTAAAATCCTGCTTTATGGTTAACACTCTTTTCCCACTCATCCGTTTCAACAATCCTGCCATACTCAATTATAAGGGCATAAATAGGAAGCAATATTGCAGCGCCAATAACATAGGCAGGACTGAGGAGTAAACCAAGGATGATGAACACAGCAACAAGGCTGAGAAAAATTGAAAGAACAATCTTTCTCTTTTTCATTTTTCCTCCTCAATGGTAAAGATTTCTTCAACGGTTGTATCAAACACCCTTGCAAGTTTTATTGCAAGATACACAGATGGATTGTATTTACCCTTTTCAATGGCAATGATGGTCTGCCTGGAGACCCCCACCAATTCAGCAAGTTCCTCCTGAGTCAAGTCTTTCATCACCCGAAAAACCTTCAACCTATTTTTAACCATGGTATAATTATAATGAAAAAATTTATCTTGTCAAGTCTACTTTACTTTTTGTAATTAAAACTTTACTTTGTCTTAATCCTCCTCTCTGTATACTCCTTTGCCTTCACTGCTGCATCAAGGGGGTGCTCTCCTCTGGCAAGAAAACAGAGGAGTGCAGATGAATGGGTACATCCAGAGCCGTGAATACCCTCAGCAAGTTTTCGTCCCTTTAATTCCCTTATCTCATTGCCATCATAAAAAAGGTCTGTTCCCTCCTCCTCCCCCATTTTCAGAACAACATACTCAGCCCCCCTTTTCTTCAAAGACCTAACAATTTTTTCCGGGTCCATCTCTCCTGTTAAGAATTTCCCTTCAGTGTAGTTTGGTGTTATGAATGTAGAAACTGAAAAGAGATGACCGAGCATCTCTGTTATTCCAGCATCCTCAAGTAACCTGAACCCAGAAGAAGAGAAAATAACAGGGTCAACAACCACGGGTTTTATCTTATGCCTCTTTATAAAATTGAAAACTGAAATCACAATATCCTCTGTATAAAGCATCCCTGTTTTTAATCCATTTATTTTGAAGTCCAGGTGATTCAATGCCTCCTCAACATAGGACACATTTAGAGGGATGGCTGCAAAGACCTTCTGTGAGTTCTGGACTGTGAGGGCAGAAACAACACCTGCACCCTCAAAACCAAGGTCATGGAACACCTTTATATCCCTCAGTATTCCCGCACCACCAGTGGGGTCAAAACCTGCTATTGAAAGGAGATGCTTCATTCTTTCTCCTGGTGAATCATAACAATTGAACTTATCTGAACAAGCAGAAATTCAACCTTCTTTGTCTGACCACCAGGAAAATGGATTTCACAATCTGTTACAGGCAGGAAATCACTCTTCCTTGATTGTGCTGTTAAACTGTCTGTCAATCTTGAACCCTGCATAATGTGGATAAATCCCTTGAGTCTGTAATTCCTCAAATAAATCCATACCTTAACCTTCTCCTTAGCCACCCTCATGTGCATTTTCTACCTCCCTTATAAGTTTTTGAAGTTCCCTTTTAAATTCGTTGTAAAGGTCAACCTCTGGAACACTTTTTATGATCTCACCCTTCCTGAATATGAGTCCATATCCCCTTCCTCCTGCAATTCCTATATCAGCCTCCCTTGCCTCTCCTGGACCATTCACAGCACATCCCATAACTGCAATCTTGAGAGGAAGTTTTAATCCTTCCCAGAGAGGCTTCACCTTCTCAATGAGTTTTAAAAGATCAATCTCCATTCTACCACAGGTCGGGCATGAGATGATCTCAGGGTAAACCTTCCTTATGCCTGTTGAAGCAAGTATATCATATGCCACTTCTATCTCCTCAACAGGGTCTGCTGTGAGTGAAACCCTAATAGTATCACCAATACCATTCATAAGAAGAAAACCTATACCTATTGATGATTTAACTATTCCCTGTGGGACAGGCCCGGCCTCTGTTACACCTATATGGAACGGATATTGGAACTCCCTGTGAGCCTTCTGATTTGCCCTGATAAAAACACCCACATCAGAGGCCTTTATAGAGATTACTATGTTATCAAAACCCATATCTTCAAGTATCTTTACCTCTTCACGGACACTCTCAACCAGTGCATCCTCAACAGGCATCTTCCTCCTCAATTCCTTCTTCAACGAACCTGAGTTTGCTCCAACCCTTATTGGTATATCTCTCTCTTTACAGGCCTTCACAACCTCCCTTACCTTCCAATCACTACCAATATTCCCCGGGTTTATCCTTATCTTGTCTGCCCCTGCCTCCACTGCCCTCATTGCAAGCCTGTAGTCAAAGTGGATATCAGCAACAAGCGGAATGTTTATCTGCTTTTTTATCTCCCTGATCGCCTCAGCAGATTCAAAATCTGGCACTGCAACCCTCACAATCTCACAACCTGCCTTTTCCAGTTCCCTTATCTGGTTAACCGTCCCTTTAATGTCCTCTGTGTGAGTGGAGGTCATTGATTGAACCCTCACTGGCTCACCAGGACCTATAACCAACCCTCCTATCCTTACCTTTTTTCTAACCATCTCTCCAGTTCTCTCTCAATTGCAATTTCATCTATTATATATTCAACACCTTTAAGGCTTTTTATAAAGTTTCTCTGCCTCCGTGAATACTGCCATGTTTTCTTCTTTATCATGTCCATGGCTGTATCTATGTTCAATCTTCCTCTGACCACCTCCAGAACCTCCCTGTAACCAACAGAAGAAAATCCTGGAGATTTTTCATTATAACCCATATTAACAAGATTTTCAACCTCCTCCACCCATCCCTTCTTGAACATATCCTCAACCCTTTCCTCAATTCTCTTCCTTAAAATCTCAGGTTCAACCCTTATGGAGAAAATTTTGAGGGGTACAGGTGGAACATGCGGCTTTCTCAACCATTCAGAATGGGGAATCCCTGTTGCATAAAAGATTTCAAGGGACCGAGCTATCCTCTGTCTATCCCGTGGATCTATTTTTTCAGCCCTTTCAGGGTCAACCTTCATCAAATCTTCATGCATCTTCTCAGGCCCCAGTGTCTCTATTTTATCCCTTATTTCTACCCTTATTCCCTCTGGTATATCAGGCAACCTGAAAAGTCCCCTCTGGAGTGAAAGTATGTACAGAATTGTCCCACCTGAAATAATGGGAACCTTACCCTTCTCCACAATCTTTTTCAAAAGACCTTTTGCATCAGTATAGAACTGGAATGCAGAGTATGTTTCATCAGGTGTTTTTATGTCTATCAAATGGTGTTTTATTGAGTTCAGAATATCCCTCCCTGGTTTGGCAGTGCCTATGTCCATAAACTTATATATCTGACGGGAATCACAGGATACAACCTCTATGGGAAATTTCCTTGCAATTTTTACAATAAGAGAGGTCTTCCCTGATGCAGTTGGGCCTGTTAATACAATGTATTTAACGCCTTCTGAATTTTGTTTCAAGTTCCTCAAGTGTGATTTCTATAAGGGTTGGTCTGCCATGGGGACATGTGTATGGATTCCTTGTTGAGAAAAGTTGTTCTATGAGTGAAGACATCTCCTCTGGTGAAAGTGGGTCACCTTGTTTGATAGCAGAATGACAGGCAATTGATTCAAGCACCTTCTCCAGCCCTGTGCGGTTTTCTGTTGTTATCTCCCTCACCATATCCCTGAGGGAATCCTCGCTTGCATTATCAAGTACGGCAGGTACCCCCTCCCATATCACTGAATTACCACTCACAAACCTGAATCTGAATCCAAACCTTTTAAGAACCCCTTCAATCTCCCTCAATTTTTGAATCTCAAGTGGTGAGAATGTCAATTGAATGGGAAAGAGAAGTGTCTGGGTTGGGAATTCAGGTTCACTCAACAATCTCTCAAAGATAATCCTCTCATGGGCAGCGTGCTGGTCAATAATAACCAGCCCCCTCTTTGTCTGGGTGAGTATGTATGAATTATGCACCTGCCAGAAAAGTGCATGCTCATCATCAGGGAAGAGTGGTGTTTCACTGCTTGAGACAAGTTCTATCCTGTATTCTCCAGCCTCTCCTATTATCTCCTGGATGGCAGAGCCAAGTTTTGAAAGGACCCTATGTTCATCAATAAACAGAACTTCCTTCTTCTGGGGATGAACATTCACATCCACAAGGTGGGGCTGTATATCAAAGAAGATAATAAAAGAGGGTCTCTCACCTGCCGGAAGATTATAAACATTCTGGAGGAATTTCATCACAGAGGGATTCCACACACTTCTCCTGTTCACAAAAAGGTAATACTTCCTTGGTGACTTCACATTGGGTTTCTGAACATAGCCCATCACTCCTATCTCATCACCTTCTGTTTCAAATGGAAGGAAATCTTTAAGGAAATCATAACCAAATACATTGGAAATTCTGTCCTCAAGAGAGCCAGGAAGAAGATGATATATCTTCTGGCCATTGTGATATAATTCAAACTGGATTCCAGGGAATGAAATGAATCTTGGAATAAGTTCACCAAGAATAGCCCTGAATTCGGCATTTGCAGAATGCAGGAACTTTCTCCGTGATGGATAATTATAAAAGAGGTTTTTGACAACAACTGTTGTTCCCACCTGCCTCTGGTATTCCCTATCCTCTTTAATCTCTCCACCCATAACCCTTATCATTCTACCAGTTTCTTCCTCCCTTGACCTTGTTAAAATCTCAAGGATTGAGACAGAGGCAATGCTGGAGAGTGCCTCACCTCTGAATCCCATTGTCCTTATATTGCTCAAATCTTCCCTTGTGTATAATTTGCTGGTTGAATATCTGTGAATGACAAGGGGCAGGTCATCAGATAGAATGCCCTCCCCATTATCTGAAATCCTTATCAGCCTCTTTCCACCATCTTCAATCTCTATAACAATCCTGGAAGCACCAGCATCTATTGAATTCTCAATCAATTCCTTTACAACAGAAGAAGGCCTTTCAATAACCTCCCCTGCGGCTATCTTCTTCCTTACATCTTCTGGGAGGATTTTTACCCTTCCCATATGCTTTATACCCTATTTATCTCAAGGGATAATGGAGGTGGCTTTGGATGAGCAAGAAGGAATCCCTGCCCATACCTTACACCGAGGGACTTGAGTGTCTTGAGGTCATCAGGGTTTTCAATACCTTCAGCAATAATGGTGGCATTTATTTTTTCAGCGAATGGCACAAGGGTTTCCAGTATTGCCTGTTTTATGTGGTCCTTGTGTATGTTCCTCACCAGTGCCATATCGTATTTGAGAAAATCAGGGCTTATCTCTGCCACAGATTGAAGGGTGGAAAACCCTGTTCCCATATCATCAATGGCAATTCCAAACCCCATACCCCTCAACCTATCAATTGCCTCCTTGAATGAAGGAAAGTCAATCACACTGAGCCTCTCAGTTATTTCAAAAACCACATTTTCGGGGGATAAACCTTTGTTCTCTATTTCTTCAAGGAAGTTCTCGGAGAAAAGCTCCGGGTCGTAAATGCTCTTTGGTGCAAAATTGATGAATAGCCTGTAATCATCAAGTTTTTCAAAGTTCCTGACCGCATTAAGCCTGCACAACCTTTCAAGGTCAAACAGGAGGTCTGTTTCAAGTGCAAAGGCAAAAAAGTATTCGGCATTGGGGAAATAGGCAGAATCCTTTGCCCTGTTCAGGGCCTCAAAACCTATGATAGAATAATCTTCAAGATTCACAATGCTCTGGTAGTAAGTCACAAGCATATTGTTGGCAATTATCCATTCCATTTCTTCCACCTTTTTCTTCCTGATACTCTCCTCTCTCTGGATTGCGTCAGAGATGGACATAATGATGGCATTGTGAACCTGCCTTTCAAACTTTATCATGGGGTCAAAAATCAAATAGGATGTTCCTATCCTGTAAACTGGCTCTATTGCTGAAATAACGGATGAATTTTTCAGTGTTTCTGTGACTATCCTCTCAATCTCCTCCTTGTAGGATTCAGCAGACCTGTTAGAATTCTTTGTGTCAGGCTCAACAAACAGGACAACCTCTCCTGAACCAGAACCAAGGAGACACAAAATCCCATTTTCAATACTTGACTTTATACTGGCAATTGCCTTAATGAAAAGGGAATCAAAGTTTTCTCTGCCAATAAACTTTTCCAGTTTTTCAAGAAAACTGAAGTAGAGAACAAGTATCCTTCCGTTGTCCCTTAAAACCCTTCTGATTTCATCCATCCTTGCCTCTACTGTTGGGATACCAGTCAGAGGGTCGTATAGAACCGTCCTGTATCTGAGCCAGTCAATGTATCCTTTATCTATTTTGTCCATCTTCCTTCTCCTTGAGCAGGGTTCTAATCCTTTGTATAAGGCCGTCTGGAGTAAATGGCTTTGTAATATAATCTGCAGCACCGCTCTCAAGACCAAGAACCTTGTCCCTTAACTCGCCACGGCATGTGAGGAGAATAACAGGAATATCCTTAAATCTATCATCAGATTTTATTATTCTTAAGAACTCCCAGCCATCCATTCCTGGCAACATAAGGTCCAGAAGAATAAGGTCAGGTGAGTACCTCTCCAGAAGGGTTATACCATACTCTGCTGAGAGGGAGGTTTCAACCTCAAACCCCTCAGCAGAAAGAATATCCCTGATAAGATTCAGAATATCCTCCTCATCATCTATTGCCAGTATCTTTTCCATGGTTACCCTCTGTACCTAACTTAAATTTTAACATCACTGTTGTTCCCTCTCCTAACCTGCTTTTAATCTGCACATCCCCTCTGTGTGCCTCCATAATCTCTTTAACAATAGCGAGCCCCAATCCCATACCACTCCTTGTTAAGTCAAATCTTGTAAACCTCTCAAAGACCGATTCAAGCCTCTCTTCTGGAATACCCCTACCACTATCAGTCACAGTGAGCACAATCTCTCCATTCTCCTGATATGTTCTAACCTCTATATACCCATTATCAGTGAATTTTATGGCGTTGTCAAGTATATTTTCAACAGCCTCTCTTATTTTTTCCCTGTTAACATACACCGATGGTAGACCTTTTTCCAGTATCTTTATGAGTTTCAAACCATTTTCTTCTATTCTTCTTCTATTGTCAATTAAAACCTCTTCCACAAGAATATTGAGTGAAACAGGCTCAAATCTGAGTTCGCCAACAACCTCTCCCCTTGAAAACTTTAGTATATTCAAAATCCTATCCTCAAGCCTTGAAAGGTTTCTTCCCACAACCTCAAGGTTGTTTTTTATCTTCTTTGTTATTTTACCTGCTTTTCCACTTAAAATAAAATCAATGTAACCTTTGGCTGCTGTTAATGGTGTTTTTAACTCATGTGAAACAACCGCAATAAAATCACTCTTTGCCCTGTTCAACCTCACAAGTTCCTTAAGTGAAAAATTCAGGTCAGTTAGAACCCCTGATAAAAATCTTGCAAAGTCATCAATCTCTGTTCCTGTTGACACTTTTATCTCACTCCTCTCCCCCTTCTTAAACTCCTCTATCTGCCTTGATAATTCAGAAACTGGCCTTGTAACCATACTTGCATGCCACTCTGATACTATGAACAGAAAAACAATCAGGCCAATAAACCACAATAAAAGCGAAAAGAAAAACCTTAAATTCCAGACACCGACATATTCAAGGGGTATGAAGAACAGGAAAGTATACCTGTGTTCACCATTTGAACTTATATATGGTTGCAAAATCAAAAGTGTATTTTTATGGAATCGGGTGAGATATTTAACGCCCCTGATTTCCTCAGGAGAAAATTCTTCTGGAAGCACTCCTCCATCAGTATCAACAACGATTTCACCGCTCATATTATAAACAACGATTCTTTCAAAGTGTTCTTCCCTTGCATGGTAGAGAAGGGAGCGTATCTTTTTCACCTCACCCACCCCCCTGAGACCTTCATCCAGTCTTGGACCGAATGTGTTGACAATAAAAACAGTGTGCAGTTTGCTTGTCTCAATCAACTGGTTTAAAAATATCCTCCTTACACTGAAGTAAAAATATACAAAGAATACCACGCTCAAGATACTACTAAAAATGAACATTGACCTGAAAAATCTGTTTCTCAATGTCACCCTTCTCATACTTCAACCTCCATTCCATCCCTTGCTGCAATCACATTCACCTGGTATGTCTTTGAAAGTTCGCCTGCAATTATCCAGGGCTTTGCCTTTATCATTGTCATACCAAAATGGGTTAAAATAAGGGTATCAGGTTTACGGTTATTGAGAAACTCCTTAACATCCTCAAGTGATAGATGCTTCAGATCCTTTCTTTCTTTTGTTACCACATTCATTATTACAGTTTTTCCACAAAAATCTTCTTCAATCCCTTTGTAGTATTCAGTATCTGAAATTATAGAGAGTACATTCACATGATTTTTATAGAAATTCATCCCGTATGTCTCAACCGGATGGACAAGTTTTCTGGAGAACTGAAGGGTAACATCTTCATCTATATTCAACCTCAACCCCTCTTTTATAACAACTATATCCTCAAGAAAACCTCTGAGATACCTCAAAACAACAGGGTCATCCTCAAGGGCATCCAGGGGTGCAACCAGAATCCCTTTTCTTTTGAATCCACCCTCGGTCAATGCCTCAATGATGGTATTCACAT
>Ga0180301_10001824_pt1 | contig 16706 bp, 17 predicted proteins | sample GuaBasSediGuay16_FD_121797 | JGI IMG/M metagenome (GOLD analysis project Ga0180301, IMG submission 121797) | Subseafloor sediment microbial communities from Guaymas Basin, Gulf of California, Mexico - Guay16, Core 4569-2, 12-15 cm | ecosystem: Environmental > Aquatic > Marine > Hydrothermal... | reverse complement strand
GTGTAAAGCTTAAAGCTAATTTATTTAATTTAAAATCCAAAATTCTAATTTCTAAATCCTAAACAATTTCAAAATTCAAATGTTCAAAATCCAAAACTTTAATTTTTTTTAAATTTTGTTTTGGATTTTGAATTTTGGTCATTTGAATTTGTTTAGAATTTGGTGCTTTGAATTTTGGATTTAATTACTTTTGCGCTTTGAGCTGTAGCTTTGAGTTTTGAGTTTTGCGCTTTGCGCTAAAACTAGTTTTGAATTTTGGATTGTCATTTTGCATTTTGAGATTTGAGTTTTGAAATGTAGAAGGAAATTAAAGATTATTTTGTTTTCACATAATATCCCCCTCCTAAATTTTTAATTTTTCCTTTTATTTCCATTAAACTTAAATTAGAAGAAAGCACATTAATGGACAATTTAGTTTTTCTTGCTAATTTATCAATATGAATAGGATTATCTGTGTATTTTAAAATCAATTCCTCTTCTCTTGATTCTGGTTTAATTTCTTCTTTATTTGAGATTTTATATTTTATATTTCTAAATATAGGGTCTGATTTTAAAGCGAATTCTTCTAAGATATCATTTATATCTTGCACTAATTTTGCCCCTTTTTTAATCAGACAATTTGGACCTTGAGAATTTTCCCACAACACAGAACCGGGAATAGCAAATATTTCTCTGTTTTGGTCAAGCGCGGTTTTGGCGGTAATCAATGCTCCGCTTTTTAGGGGCGCTTCTATAACCAGAACTCCGTAAGACAGGCCGGAAATAATTCTATTTCTTTGCGGGAAGTGATAAGCCAGAGCACTTGTCCCTGGAGGATATTCGCTTATTACTGCGCCGTTTTCTGCAATTTCTTCTGCCAGTTTTCTATTTTCAGGAGGATAAATACTTTTTCCGTCTATGCCTGATCCCAAAACTGCAATAGTTCTTGTTTTCGCTTTTAATGCGGATTTGTGGGCCAAAGTATCAATTCCTCTTGCCATGCCACTTACAATGGTAAAACCTGATTTTGCTAGATCATAAGATATTAACGGTGTTATTTGCTTTCCGTAAAAAGTTAATTTACGCGTTCCTACTATAGCCAAGCATAGTTCCTGTTTTTTCAATGTCCCTTTTATGTATAAAATAAAAGGAGGGTCATATATTTGTTTTAACAATTCAGGATAGTTTTTGTCTGAAATAGTGATGATGTCAATTTTTTGCTTTTTTAATTTTTCTAATTCTAATTCTGGGTCAATTTTCTTTATTTTATTTTTAATTTTTTCTATTAAAGAGTCAGATAATTTTGCTTTTTTAAATTCATAAATATCTGCTTTCCATGCAGTTTCAATAGAAGGAAAATAGTTTGAAATTTTTTTAAAACAGGAAGAAGTAAATCCCTCAATTAGATTAAAGCAGTGAAAATAGATATTACTCTTGACAAATGCCATAAATTTGTTATAATAATGACAAGTTTAAAATTTCCCTTTGTCATCCTACCTGATGAGTGCCAATATCTAAGGACAATCCCTCCTAGTTCTTAGTGAGGCGAATAGTTAGGGGTAACCTCCTTGTGGGGTATATTTCTAACGCTCTCAGGTAGGCTGATAGAGGGAAATTATTTTTAGTTCTTTTTCAATATTAAAAAAATAAATACAAGGAGGAAACGGATGAGGATGAAAAAAGAAAAGATTGGCATATTGTTCTTTTTATTGGGACTACTATTTATTTTTGGAGGAGTGGGCTACTCTGAGATTTCTACGACTTGGACCGAATTCTGGATTGGAATAGCGGAGTCGATTATAGGTTTTGTATTTCTGTTTTTCTATATTCGGTTTTTAGATGACGCGGAAAAATAAAAAACTAAGCCATAGGTATAATTATATCTATGGCTTTTTAAGTATTTGTCCAAATCTTTGATTTGGTAACAAATACTTAACCTCTCACCAATTTTACCAAGCATATTTTAATAAAAGTGAACAAATCTCTCTATTTTTGCTACATAATACTTTTCATCCTCCATGGAACACATTTTAAAATTGGTGTGTAGATTATTTTGTCTGTGAAGTCATAGATATGATTATATCCATGGTTTTTTCTATTATTTGTTTAAGTTTTTCTTTTTCTTCTTTTGTAAAATCACTCATTACATAATCATTAGTATCAGGTTTTTTATCAGGACTGAAATTTCTAATACCTATTCTTATGCGATAAAAGTTTTTGCTATTTAATTGGTCAATAATTGACTGAACTCCTCTGTGCCCGGCGGAACTTCTGTTTTTTTGTAATTTTATTTTTCCAAACGGAATATCAATATCATCGTGAATTACAATAAGATTTTCTAAAGGGGATTTATAATAATCAATTATTTTTTTTACCGCTTTTCCTGATAGATTCATATGAGTTTGTGGTTTAGCCAAAATAACTTTTTCACCTCTAATAGTAGTTTCAATAATTAAAGATTCGAACTTTTTACGATAGTGGGTAGCCAGTAAGCCGTAAGCCGAAACGAAAGCATCCACCACCATAAACCCAAGATTATGTCTTGAGTTTTCATATTTTTTTTCTGGATTGCCAAGGCCCACTATTATTTTCATAATTTAGTCCTGGTTAATTTTTTGCAAAATAAAGTCCTTGATTTTCTTATAATCATTTATTCCCTGTTTTGGCAAAAGCACACTCGCGGGATATCCATTTAGAGTTATTTTTTCTGACGTTAAAAATCCGCTTCTTTTATCTATTACTATGTGTCTTATTTGGTCTGAATTTATTTTTCTTGTCTCTTTCACAAGATAAATAATTTCAGATAGTTTAAGGTCGGTATTTATATGAGTTTTTAAACTGTAAAATATTTTTATATATTTTGGTAAATCCAATATAGGATTCAAGCCGGCAATTTTTTGTTTTATTGCGTAAATAACCTGTTGTTGCCTTTTCATTCTATCAAAATCGCCTTCTCCTATATGTCTTGTTCTAATATATTTCAGAGCAAGTTCCCCATTCAAGTATCTCCACCCTTTTTTAATTGAAAAAGTGGTATATGAGTAATTTGGGCCGGGAAAATAGTAATCGTTTATATCGTACGGAACGTATATATTTAATCCGTCTAAAGAATCGATTATTTCTTTTACCGCAGTTAAGTCTGCTGTTATATAGTTATCTGTTTCTAGTCCGGTAATTTCTTGAACTTTGTTTTTGATTAACTTTATTCCTCCGATTTGATAAAGTTGATTTATTTTGGTCATTTTTTTTTGATTTAAATAAGAAATTTCCACTAATAGGTCTCTAGGGATAGAAATCAAAGTTATATTTTTAGGCAGATTTACTACTGCCAGAATAATAGTGTCGGTCAATTTTTCTCCGGGATGTCCTTTGCCCGGGACTCCCAAACATAAAATATTTTTTTGAAAATAAGACTCGCTTTGTTTTTTATTAATTTCCGAAAGGTTTTTTTTGTTTTTAGAATTTTTTTCAGATACAAATAAGGAATATTCGGTTGGAATCGCCCATAAAATTCCTAAAAGGATTATGAATATAATAAGGGAAAATTTAAATAGCTTCATTTTAATTCAAATTCCAAATCTACATCTTAAAAATCAAATCTAAATTTTCAATTAGATATTCATTGGAATCTTGAATTATGAATATCGAATTATGAATTATGAATGAATCTGGAATTATGAAGCTGGAATTAAGATTTTGATTTTGAACTTCTAAACTTTCCTGATTCCTGATTCATGATTCCTGATTCAATTTGGGATTCGTTTTGAATTAAGATTTTAGACTTTAGATGTAGATTTGGCATTTGCTTGCCCTTACGATTTGTGAAGCAAATTATTTAGGGGCATTTGGCTTTTGAGATTTATTTAATTTTGAGTTTTTATATAATTGATTATAGCAGAAAAATAATATAAGATTAAGATGGATTTAGGATATGGAAAATAGGTTAAAAAGAGAATTTTTTACAAGAGATACATTAGAGGTAGCCAGAGATTTGCTGGGTAGATATTTGGTTAGAAAGATAGGAAAAAATAAGTTAGTAGGAAAAATTGTAGAAACAGAGGCATATATTGGCCCAAAAGATAAAGCAGCCCATTCTTACAAAGGGAAGATTACAGAAAGAAATAAGGCAGAATATTTGATAGGGGGTTGTATTTATATTTATTTAGTTTACGGAATGTACTGGCAGTTGAATATTACTACAAACAAAGAAGGAAAACCTGAATGCGTGCTTATCCGGGCACTGGAACCGAAAATTTCTAATTTGCCTCAGCTTATCCCTAACGCTGGTATTGATTCGGATAGGATTACCCAATGCAGCGGCCTAACAACCAGTGGTGTAGGGTTTGTTAAGAAATTATCGGATATTCGTAATTTAGCCAATGGTCCGGGGAAATTATGTCGGTGGTTAAAATTAGATAAGTCCTTTTATGGTGAAGATTTAACTAAAAGTAAAAGGATTTGGTTAGAGCGCGGAGAAAAAGTAAGATTGTTTCAAATTGCAGAAACCAAAAGAATTGGCATTGATTACGCCGGCCCTTATTGGTCCAAAAGAAAATGGAGGTTTTATATTAAAGGTAATTCTTTTGTATCCAAAAAATAAAAAGAGGGGCATCTACCCCTCAAGGGTTTATTAGGCGAGGAGATACTTGCTTGTGGCGCAAGTATCTATGGATTTTCCAGGTTCTCTGGAAAGCCCACCTCACCTAATTTTTCCAAGGAACTATGGTCAGGACGGCAGGATTTGAACCTGCAACCTCTCCGACTCATGTCGGAGGCTCTACTTTTGAGCTACGCCCTGACTTATAAAAAATATAAACCTCTAAAAATTAATGTCAAGACCTGTCTTTTGTAGATATAGTTAAGTGATAAGATTAAATTATGAGAGAAAGAGCTGCTTTATTTTATTTAATTTTTATGTTAGTTTTAGGAGGGGTTTTGTGGCTTGGATTTAGAGAAAAAAGCCCAGGTTCGTTAGAGAAAATGATTGAGCAAGAACCAAAATCACTACAAATTAGAGAACCCGCTGTAGCTGGACAATTTTATCCTGCAGAGAGAGAAGAACTGGAACAGCAGATTCGGGATTTTTTGAAAATGGCTGAATTACCTGCTGCAAAAGGAAATATCAGGGCTTTAATTTCTCCCCATGCTGGCTATGTTTTTTCCGGTCCCGTGGCGGCTTACTGCTACAAGAGCATCCAGGGTAAAAATTTTGACACCATAATTATTATTGGACCAAGCCATCATTCTTATATTGAAAACGCGATTATCGATGGTAATGATATTTGGAAAACTCCCTTAGGGGAAGTTATGGTAGATAAAAAATTAAGAAATTCTATACTTAAAGAAAACGATTTATTTGAAATAAACTCCCAAATACATTCTTTAGAACATTGTTTAGAAGTACAAATTCCTTTTTTGCAAGTAGCTCTCGGCAATGTCATTTTAAGCCATAGCGAAGAATCTGGCGGTAAATCTACGGATTCTTCCGAGCCCAAATTCCCTCAGGATAATAATTTTAAAATTTTGCCAATTTTAGTAAATAAATTGACTGACCAAGAATTGGAAAAGATTTCTGACATATTGGCAAAATATATAGATGATAAAACTTTAATTATTGCCTCTTCAGATATGAGTCATTATCCGTCTTATGAGGATGCTAATTATTCTGACAAAAAAGTTCTTAAGGCAATTTTGACAGGCAAAGTAGAAGAACTCAGAAACGTAATTAATAATTTAGAAAAAGAAAATATCCCGAATCTGCATACTTGCTTATGCGGGGAGACTGCTGTGGAGGTGGTAATGAAAGTTGCAGAGAAAATTAACGCAGAAGAAATTGAACTTTTAAAATATGCAAATTCAGGGGATACATCTTTTGGGGATAAATCTCAGGTGGTAGGATACGGAGCGGTGGCATTTATGAGTGATAAGAGGTCAGTGATAAGCGATAAGGAGCTAAATGAAGCCCAAAAGAAAAAATTATTAGAGATTGCTAAAACTTCGGTAGAGAAATATATTTTAGAAAACAAAATTCCGGAATTTAAAATTGATGACCCTGTTTTAAATACTCCTATGGGTGCTTTTGTAACTATTAGAAAACATGGCCAACTAAGAGGTTGTATAGGCAGGTTTTGGAGCAAAGATTTGGATTTGCCTTTGTACAAAACGGTGTCTTATATGGCTATTGCTGCTGCCACTTCAGATACAAGGTTTTTGCCGGTTAGACCGGAAGAGTTAAAAGATTTAACCTATGAAATTTCTGTTTTAAGCCCACTTAAAAAAATAGATGACTGGCACAAAATTGAAATCGGAAAACATGGAGTAGAGATAAGAAAAGGGAATAATGTGGGGGTATTTCTTCCGCAAGTGGCTACAGAGAATAACTGGGATTTAGAAGAATTTATGGGAAATCTATGCGAACATAAAGCTGGTTTACCAAGAGATGCATGGAAGACCGGAGAGGTAGAGCTGTATATATTTACCGCTCAAGTTTTCGGAGAGGAGTAAAGTGGCCGCCTAATTTTCTGCTTAAGCATACAATTTATCCAAAAAGCTTTCAAAGTGTTGCCTATATGGTTTCTAGCGCATATTATAGCAGACAATTTTGATTTGTTTTATAATAATAAACAGATGGAGATAGATTTCGGTAAATTAGTAATTTTAATAGGATTTGTATTTATAATAACAGGTATATTTATTTTATTAGTGGGGAAGGTTCCTTTAATAGGAAAACTTCCCGGGGATATTTATATAAGAAGAGATAACTTTACTTTATTTTTTCCTATTGCCACCTGTATTATTATTAGTATTATTTTATCTTTAATTTTTTGGTTATTTAATAAATTATAATTTTTTTAATCTATGCTTTATGTTGTGGCCACCCCAATTGGAAATCTAAAAGATATTAGCTTAAGGGCATTGGAGGTATTAAAGAATGTAGATTTAATTTTGTGTGAAGATACCAGAGTTACTAAAAAGTTGTTGAATTATTATAATATAAAAACACCTGTTTTAAGTTATCATTCTTACAGCAAATTAAGGAGAATAAATTATATTTTACATCTTTTGGAGCGGAAAAAGAGAATAGCGATGGTTTGCGATGCGGGAACTCCGGGCATCTCTGATCCCGGAGAGAAATTAATTAGTTTAATAAAAAGTAAAATTCCCAATACAAAAATCGTCCCTATTCCGGGACCGTGTGCTTTAATTGCTGCCTTATGTATTTCTGGAATTCCTTCAGATAAATTTTTGTTTTTGGGGTTTCTTCCTAAGAAGAAAAAAAGAAAAAAATTTATTAAAAGAATTATAGAAGAGAAAATCCCTGTGGTATTTTACGAAAGCCCTTACAGGATTTTACTTACATTAAAAGAAATAAAAGAGATTTCAGAAATGGAGAATATTTCTAAAAATGTTATTGTTTTGAAAGAGTTAACCAAGAAATTCGAGAATAGATTTGAGGGTAGCTTTGATAAGGTTATTAAAGAACTTGAAAATCAAAAAGTAAAAGGAGAATTTGTGGTAATTGTATATACACGCTGATAAAAATTATCTACGTAAATCAGCGTATGCCGAAGACAAAGATCTGCGTGTATCTGCTTCTATTTAATATGATTAACCTATATCAATTTGGGAAAATAATAATAAATAATAAGGAATATTTTAATGATGTGATTATTTATCCTGATATTGATTCTGGGAATATTAAAGTTTTATCTCCTTTTTGGAGAAGGGAAGGGCATTATTTGGATATGAGTGATGTGCCTGATGAAATTTTGTCTATTAAGATTGATGTAGTTGTTGTGGGGACGGGCTATTCCGGCTTGATGAAAGTATCAGAAAAATTTAAAAATTATTTTAAAAACAAAGGAGTGGAAGTAGTTATTGAAAACAGCAAAAAGGCGTGGAAGATTTATAATAAGTTAGAAAAAGACAAAAAGGTTATGGCTATATTTCATTTAACTTGTTGAAATTTATGAAAAAAAGAAAATTATATATTGGTACATCTGGTTGGATTTATTCTCATTGGATAGGGATTTTTTATCCAAAAGAACTGCCTCCCAAAGATAGATTAAAATATTTTTCTTCTTATTTTAACACCACAGAAATAAATTATTCTTTTTACCATTTACCAACGGAGTCAACTTATAAAAAATGGTATCAAGAGACACCGAAAGATTTTGTTTTTTCAGTAAAAGCGAGCAGGTTTATTACTCATATTAAACGACTAAAAGGTGTAAAAATTGCCTGGAAAAAATTTTTGCAAAATGCTTTGCATCTAAAAGAAAAACTGGGTCCTATTTTGTTTCAGTTTCCTCCTAGTTTTAAGGCAACTAATGAAAACATTAAAAGAGTAGAAGAGTTTTTAGGAAATTCGCAAAGGATTCGCGAAAAAAAATTCGCAAAGGATTCGCGAGTCAAACTTGCTTTTGAGTTTCGTCACCCTTCCTGGTGTTCTCAAGAGATTTATAAATTATTAGAAAAATATAATGTTGCCTGGGTTATTGCGGATTCAAAAAGGTATCCAAAGAAGGAAATATGCACATCCGATTTTGTATATATAAGAATGCATGGACCAGGTGAGCTTTTTGCTTCAAAATATTCAGATTCTCAGATTAAAAAATTATCTAATTTGATCAAAAAATATCTTAAAAATAATAAAGAGGTTTATGTTTATTTTAATAATGATTTTTATGGATATGCCATAGAAAACGCAAAGACCTTAAAAGGACTTTGCCCAAAAATTTGAGCTGTAAAGAGTGTAGAATTTTTGGTTACTGAAACATCAAAGCTAAAATTAAAAACTTAATTTTTCATTATTTCCGAGTTTTAGAAAGGACAGAGTGTTCAATTTCAATCACTCACCTAAGTTTTTACTTCGCGAAAGCTTAGGCGGAATAAAATTGGTATGAGTATTAACAAGGTTATCAAAATTCTAATTTTATCTGATGTAGCTTTAGTGGCTGGTTTGGGTTTTGTAAACCCTATTTTTGCTATCTTTTTATCTGAGAATATTAAAGAAGGCGGGGTAGAAGTAGCCGGATTTGCGGCTGCAATTTATTGGATAGTCAAATCTATAGTAGTGGTACCTTTTGGAAGATTTTTAGATAAAAATCGCGGGGAGAAAGATGACTTAATTTTTGTAGTAGTAGGATGCATTTTAGCTGCTATCGCTGTCTTTTTTTACCTTTTTTCTTATCTGCCTTGGCATATTTATTTGTTGCAAGTAGTTTATGCTATTGGTATAGGAATGAATGCCCCAGGATATACAGCTATTTTTACTCGTCATATTGATAAAGGGAAAGAGGCATTTGAATGGAGTATCAGGGCTTCTTTAATTGGATTTGGCACGGGAATCGCTGGTGCCTCGGGAGGTATAATAGCGGCTCGTTTTGGTTTTAATGTTTTATTTATCGGGGTAACTATCTTTTTACTTATTAGTGCTTTTTTTCCTATTTTAATTTATAAAAACTTGGTGTCTTCTCTCAAAAAGCCATCTAAAGTACCATTTGTGCATAAATGAGGACAAGGCATTTTTCAGTAGTTGTCTCACTTAAGTTTTACCTAAAAATTCTTTTATGACTAATAAAGAAATAGCAAAAATTTTATATGAAATAGCAGATTATTTGGAAATGGAAGATGTCCAGTTTAAACCTTATGCGTACAAAAAAGCGGCGATTACCTTGGAGAATTTAGAGAGAGATGTAAGAGAGATTTACAAAGAAGGTGGGATTAAAGCATTGAATTCTATTCCAGGGGTTGGAGAAAGCATTGCGTTGAAAATAGAGGAATATTTAAAAACAGGAAAAATAAAATACCACCAAGAATTAAAGAGGAAACTTCCTATAAATTTAGAAGAGTTGGTCGCGATAGAGGGGATGGGGCCAAAGAAAGCAAAAGTATTGTATAAGAAATTGAGGATAAAAAATATTAAGGACTTGGAAAAAGCGGCAAAAGCGCATAAAATTGCTCCGTTGTTTGGCTTTGGCGAGAAAACAGAGAAAAATATTTTGCAGGGAATCGCATTTTTTAAGAGAAGTAAGGGGAGATTTTTATTGGGAGAAATTTTGCCGGTAGCGCATAACATAATAGAGAAAATCGGTTCTTTAAAAGAAGTGAGGCAAATATCTTTGGCAGGGTCAGTTAGAAGGAAGAAAGAGACCATAGGGGATGTGGATATTTTAGTGGTTTGCAATGAGCCAGAAAGGGTAATGGATTTTTTTGTGTCTATGCCGGGGATTGTGAAGATTTGGGGGAAGGGGCCTACTAAGTCGTCGGTTAGAACAGAGCAAGGATTTGATATAGATTTGAGGGTGATTGCCGAAGATAGTTTTGGTTCCGCATTGCAGTATTTTACCGGCTCAAAAGAGCATAATATAGCAACAAGGAAAATTGCCATTAAAAAAGGACTAAAGTTAAATGAATACGGCGTATTTAAAGGGAATAAAAAGATAGCAGGCAGAACAGAAGAGGATGTTTATGCTGTATTAGGGATGAGATGGATGCCGCCAGAAATAAGAGAAAACAGAGGCGAAATTGAGCTCTCTCTGGAAGGAAAATTGCCGAGATTAGTGGAATTGAAAGATATTAAAGGAGATTTGCATTGTCATTCTAACTGGGATGGAGGAAAAAACTCTATAGAAGAGATGGCGCAGTCGGCTATTTTAAGAAACTATCAGTATCTCGGGATAACTGACCATACTAAATTTTTGAAAATAGAACACGGCTTAAACGAAAGACAATTATCACAGCAGAAAAAAGAAATTGACAAATTGAATTCTAAATTTAAAAAAAATGGAATAAATTTCCGCATTTTTCACGGGGCGGAGACAAATATATTAAAAGATGGCAGAATTGATATTTCTGATAGCGCCTTAAAACGATTAGATTATGCCATTGCGGGAATTCATTCTAATTTTAGAATGAAAAAGAATAAGATGACCGAAAGAATTATAAGCGCAATGAAAAATCCCTATATCAAAATTATTTCGCATCCCACAGGCAGAATTTTGAAGAAAAGAGATGAGTATGAGATAGATATAGATAGACTTTTAAGAGCGGCAAAACAGTTTAATGTAGTTTTGGAAATAAATTCATATCCAGAAAGGTTAGATTTGAATGATATAAATATTAAAAAAGCAAAAGAAATGGGAATAAAAATGGTAATTAATACGGACGCTCATCATAAAGATCAGTTGAGATATATGGAATTTGGAGTTTATCAGGCACGTAGAGGATGGGCAGAAAAGAAGGATATCATAAATACAAAAACGTTTAAGCAATTAAAGAATTTTCTTAGAGGTAGCTGATTGTTCTTAATATAGTTGCCTCTTTATTCAGATTTATCCTATACTATGGCTTCATAGCCATGATGTGGGGTAAGCCGTGATTTTCTACTGGTACAGGGTAAATATTGCCTGTTTTTTGTTTTTATGCTAAGATACATACATAAAATAATTCATCGGAATATTGCCAGGCTCTATTTATCGGTTATTTATGCCATTTATTGTTGATAATATATCTACCATGTCTTTAACTACCAAAGAAAAAGAAAAAATTATATCTAAATACAGGATTCATAATAAAGATACTGGCTCCTACGAAGTGCAGATTGCTATTTTTACCGAAGAAATTAAGCGATTATCCTCTCATTTAAAGAAACATCCTAAAGACAATCATTCTCGTAGGGGGCTTTTACAAATGGTTTCAAAACGAAAAAGATTGTTGGATTACTTGAAAGAAGAATACCCAAAAAGATACAGTGCTCTTGTTAAAAAATTAGGATTGAGAAAATAGTTGTATCAATTCTTATTGCCAAATCTTAAATTATGCCTGTAATTAAACATAAAGAACAAAGAATAGGAGTTTTAATAGATGTTCAAAATTTATATCACTCTGCAAAAAATCTTTACAATTCAAGAGTTAATTTTAAAGAAGTTTTAAAAACGGCGGTGGCAGGAAGGAAGCTTATAAGGGCAATTGCTTATGTAATTAGGACCGAGACAAGAGAAGAGGCGCATTTTTTTGAGGCATTACAGAAAATAGGAATTGAAACAAGAGTGAAAGATCTTCAAATTTTTTACGGCGGACTTAAAAAAGCAGATTGGGATGTAGGAATTACCGTAGATGCTATAAGATTGGCACCTTCTTTGGATGTAATTGTTTTAATAAGTGGAGACGGTGATTTTGTTCCTTTGGTAGAATATTTAAAAAATCAGGGGAAACAAGTGGAGGTTCTTGCGTTTTCTAAAAGCACTTCTTCTAAGTTAAAGGAGTCCGCGGATGATTTTATTGATTTAGGAGAGAGTAGGTATTTTTTAAAAAAAGAAAAGAAGTTAGTTCCACGTACTTCGCGTAGGAGTATTTTAAAGAAGGTGTTTAAATTGTAATAATAAATAGCAAATTCATGGAGTTCAAAACAGAGATAGATGGAAAAGAGCTAAAAATACAAGTAGGGGAATTAGCTCCTCAAGCGAACGGTTCTGTAGTGGTAAGTTATGAAGGAACTACGGTTTTAGTGACTGCAACTTCAAGTAAACACCCAAAGGATGTTGATTATTTGCCTTTGACAGTTGATTATGAAGAAAAACTTTATGCCGCCGGCAAAATAAAGAGTTCAAGATTTATAAAAAGAGAAGGCAGGCCTTCTGATGAGGCAATTTTAACAGCGAGATTAATTGACAGAGCAATAAGGCCATTATTTGACAAAAGAATTAGAAACGAAATCCAAATAATTATTACTGTTCTTTCTTTTGATAAAGAAAATGATCCTGACATTCTTGGTTTAATCGGCGCATCTTGCGCTTTAAGTATCTCTGATATTCCTTGGAATGGCCCTATAGGCGGGATAAGGATTGCCAGAGAAAAAGATTCTAAAGATTCTTTAAATTGGATTGTTAATCCTTCTTATTCCCAGAGAGAAGATAGTGATTTAGATTTAATAGTGGCAGGCAAGAAAGGAAAAATAAATATGTTAGAAGGCGGAGGAAAAGAAATAAAAGAGGATATTTTATTATCGGGTATAGAATTTTCTTTGCCCAAGATTGAGAAAATTATTCAATTCCAAAAAGAAATTGCCAAGAAGATAAATCCTGCAAAAAAAGAACTAGAAATCGCTAATCCGGACACTAAACTTACAGATATAGTAAAAGAATTTCTTAAATCTAAATTAGAAAAAGCGCTTGAAGACTCTTCTGATGATGCATTATCTAATTTATCAGAAGAGCTTAAGGGGTATTTGTTAAATAACGGATACACAGAAAAAGAGATAAGAGAAGCAGGTTTAGTTTTTGAAAAAGAGGTAGATGATTTAATTCACAAAAATATTTTAGAGAAGGAAAAAAGGCCTGATGGCAGAAAATTGAATGAGTTAAGAGAGATTAGTTGTAAAATAGGATTTTTACCAAAAACTCATGGCTCGGGGCTGTTTAAAAGAGGAAAAACTCACTCTCTTTCTGTGGTGACATTGGGCGCTCCAGGAGATGAACAGATAATTGATGGAATGGAAGTAGAAACAAAGAAGAAGTTTTTTCACCACTACAATTTTCCCCCTTATTGTGTTGGAGAAACCGGACCTGTAAGGGGCCCGGGAAGAAGAGAAATTGGCCACAGTGCATTGGCGGAAAGAGCTATTGTGCCTGTTTTACCAAAAGAAGAAGATTTTCCTTATACTATCAGGGTAGTTTCAGAAATTCTTTCTTCCAGAGGATCTTCTTCTATGGCTTCTACTTCTTCTGCTTCCCTGGCTTTAATGGATGCGGGTGTTCCGATTAAAAGAAATGTTACTGGCATTGCTATGGGGCTAATGATGGATGATTCAGGGTCTACATACAAAGTTTTAACGGACATTCAGGGGCCTGAAGATCATCATGGGGATATGGATTTGAAAATAGCTGGTACTTCCAATGGGATTACTTCTTTGCAGATGGATGTAAAAGTAGAGGGGGTGGATGTAAAAATTTTAAAGCAAGCGTTTTATCAAGCGAAGGAAGCGAGGGAAAAAATTTTGGGCATAATGAATAAAGTTATTGATAAACCAAGAAAGGAACTTTCTCCAAACGCTCCGAGAATTTTAACCTTGCAGATTAATCCAGAAAAAATAAGGGATGTAATAGGGCCGCAGGGAAAGACAATAAATGAGATTATAGAGGAGACGGGTGTGAAAATTGATATCAAAGAGAATGGATTGATTTACATTACTTCTGATGACGAGATTGCCGCGAAAAAGGCATTGCAATGGATTAAAAATATAACTAGAGAAATTAAAGCCGGAGAGGTTTTTCAGGGAAAAGTTAAAAGAATTGTGGATTTCGGTGCTTTTGTAGAAATTTTACCCGGTCACGAAGGTTTAATTCATATTTCAGAGTTAGCTCCATACAAAGTAAGAAGAGTGGAAGATGTTGTGAGGGTAGGGGATATAATTCCGGTAATGGTAAAAAACATAGACGAACAGGGAAGAATTCAGTTAACTTTAAAAGGATTAGACAGAAGAAGATGAAATTAATATTTGCGTATTTTTTTATTTTATCATAACAAACAAAAATTTTATGGAGGTGAAAAATTTTGAAGTTGAGAATAATAAATATGATATCCGCACAATGCAGCAGGACCTATCTAAATTAGGAGAAGTTTCTTTTCAGTCGAGGAAAGAAGATGGCCAAGAAGAAGAATCAGCGCAAAAGTTTACGGTATTACAGAAAGAGATTGAGCAAAAGTTGGAATGGGAGAAGAAAAATAAGGAAGAAGAGAGAAAAAAAGAGGAAGAGAGGTTAAAGAAGTTAAGAGAGGAAGAGGAAAAAAGAAGAAAAGAAGAGGAGGGGCGAAAGGAAAAAGAAAGAATAAAAAAAGAGGAGGAAGAAAGAAAAAGGAAGGAAAAGGAAGAGAAAAAGAAAATTAGAGCATTGAAAATTGCATTATTTAAAAGGAATTTAAAAAACAAAACAAAAGAATTACTCTGTTTTCTTGAGTATGTTTTAGTCGGCCTTATAGTGATTTTAGTTTTAGGTGGTATTGGGGGATTTATTTATTGGTGGAAATATTTGAGAGTCCCTCCTTCACATTATGAGTGTAGAAATTATAAATGTGTGTTAATAGAAGGAGAAGGCGAGAATAAGTGTATAAGCGACGAAAATTGTGCTCCCAAAGAACCCAAAATTCCGAATTCGCTTATTGGCGTAGACAGAATAAAGACCATTATTATTAAAAAGGGCAACGAGGATCTTCTACTGGACAAATTAAAGAAAGTTAAAGAAGGAATAAGTAGCGGTAAAATTACAAGAATTCTTGTAAAATTAGTTGACGGCGAAATAAAATACCTTAATCTTGATGAACTCGCTACATATTTAGGAATAAATATTCCGTCAGAAGTAAAGTATTGTTTTGGCGACCAGTTTACTTTCTTTATATATTTACAAAAAGATTCATTTACAAAAAGAACCGGTTTGGTAGTTGAGATTAAAGATAAAGATCTTTTGAAAACTTTATTAAAAGATTGGGAGAAAAATTTGATTGAAGACATCAAGCCAATATTTTTAGAGGAGAAAATTGGTCAACCTGCTACAGAAGAGTTTCAGGATAATGTTTACAGAGATGTTTCTATTCGCTATATAAACCTTCCTAATCCAGATTTGACCATTGATTACGCTATAGTTTATGATAAATTGATAATTACTACTTCTAAGGATTCTATGTATTACATTTTAGATACCCAAATAAAAGCAAATTATTAAATAAAGTGGAAAAGTTGTGGATAACTTAAAAACAGCAAAAGATTTTGCTGTTTTTTGATTGAATTTTTTCTTTTATTTAAGCCAAAATTTAAGATATTATATTTTTATGATATTTATGCATATTGACAGAGAATAGAGTGTAATGATAAAATATAAATAACTAAAACTGACTGTAGGGATTCTCTTTTTTTCTTCTTTTTTAGTTCTTTTTAACAGCTCTTTATATTATACTGCCCACGGTCGGTTTTAGAAAAAAATGCCTCTCTTAATATAATATATAAAGCAGAGAGGCAAGGGGGCATTGCCCTATATAGTAAGGAATTTTTGGGGGTCTCAATGCCCCCTTAGTATAACAAAAATAAGGGGCAAAGTCAATACTGCCCCTTTTTATTTTGCTAAAATTTGCATTTGAGAGAAAATATGGTAGAATAACTTCATATGGACAAAGAATTACTAAAAAAATTAGAAGAGAAGCTGGAAAGGGAAAAAGAAAGAATAACTGAAGAATTGGAGGAATTTGCCAAAGAAGACAAAAAACCAAAGGGAGATTGGGATACTATTCATCCTCAAATGGGAAGGAAGTTAGAAGAAAAAGCAGATGAAGTGGAAGAATATGAGTCTCTTTTACCTGTAGAGTATGCATTGGAAAAAAGATTGAAAGATATTAATGATGCATTGGAAAAAATAAGGAATGGAAAGGATTACGGCATATGCGAAAAGTGCCATAAAGAGATTGAAATTGACCGTCTTTTGGTTTGTCCTGAGGCAAGATATTGTCTAAAATGTGCAAAGTAAGTTCTTATTCCACGGCTTAACTCTGCGCCAAGACTTTACAGCCGTGGTGCGGGGTAAATAAATTATTTCTTATTGTTTTGGTTATGTAAATTTTATTATGCCAATTGAGAAATCTGCGGGAGCGGTTTTATTTGTAAGGGAAAATAAAAAAATAAAGTATCTTCTTTTAAAGCACTCATTGGGACATTGGGATTTCCCAAAGGGAAATAT
>Ga0180301_10001823_pt1 | contig 16711 bp, 4 predicted proteins | sample GuaBasSediGuay16_FD_121797 | JGI IMG/M metagenome (GOLD analysis project Ga0180301, IMG submission 121797) | Subseafloor sediment microbial communities from Guaymas Basin, Gulf of California, Mexico - Guay16, Core 4569-2, 12-15 cm | ecosystem: Environmental > Aquatic > Marine > Hydrothermal... | reverse complement strand
GTGTCGCCGTCCGGAGCCGCTGGCCCGGTGCCAATCCAACCGTCGCAACGATAGCGGTAACCGGCCATTTCCGAAGTGAACTCATCGACGCTGAATTCGTCGCTCGTTCCCGGAATATAATAATATGTCCCCGCGGGCGGGTCGGGACTCGCCATACCCATAACCCACTCATAAGGGTCGGAAGTAACGGTAAATTCATATTGTTCGCCCCATAACCAGGTAACACCCGATGGTTGTGTAATGGCAAAATTGAGCCAGGACAAAGCGCCGTCGGAAAGACTGCCATAGCCAAGATAGCCGGTGCAATACATACCGCCGTCGGGGCTGGTAACCTCGGCGTGAACCGTATCGCCATCGTTATACCAGTGCTTGCCGATAGCGGGGTCCGGACTGCCGAGCGACGAGTCGGTCGATTCGACTGTGAAACTCCACTGTCGGACGTAGACAGCGGTAGCGGTATAAGGCATCCCGATGTATATTTGTGTGTTGGCATGATACATATTGCCAAACGTCGCACCAGACGGGGTGCTTTCCCAATGGTCGAATACATATCGCAGGGTATCGTCGGGGCCGTCGTCGCCAATTATAGAATCTGTTGTGATAAGCGGCGATTCGCCACCGGCATACCAGCCCTCACCGGTCTGTGTCGGGACGAGCGTGTCGGTTCCGGTATAGTCGAGAATAAGGCGGAACTGCGAATTCCAATAAGCCGTTTCAGTTATGGGATTATCCATAGTAACGTCGGCGGATGTATCGGGGCCTGTATACGAACCGGTTCCGGTGCCCTCCCAATGGTCGAATACATATCGGACGCCGCCGGTCGTATCGGTAACGCTGTCGACACCGAAGTTCGCAACCGTGCCTTCGGGATACCATCCCTCACCCCACGGTGAACCGTGGTCGGAGATAATATCGAGGAAATATTCCTTGTCGAAATAGGCTGTCCAGGTCGTATCGCCGACCGGGATTACGTCGTGGCAGGTGTCTCCGAGGTCGGACCAGTGTGTGAAAACGAACCTCGTTGAGCCGAAAACCTGAGGGGATACAGCGCAGATATGGTGTTCAGATGTCGGCGCCCAACCCAGCGGAAAACCGCTTGTAACCTCGACGCTATCCGCGATTAGCACACCATAACCGAAATCGTTTTCCAGTATAACGGTAACCACGTTGCCGTAACGGATTATCGCCATAAAGGCGCTGGTTACGGGGTCGAAGACACGCGGGTCGCGGGCTACCCACCCGAGCGTTGTGAACTCGCCCATCCACAATGGACTTCCACAGTCCGCCCACGGTTGATATACGCCGCTGAGATTAGCTTCCCCGGTTCTCACGCCGCCGACATAAAGCGTTTCGCAATATGTCGGGTTTTCGGGCATATAGGGGCCGATAAGATTAATAGTCGGTCGCCACTGATGGTATGCCCCCGGCTGGTACGGCCCCAGGCCGTCCACTATTCCGGTCGGGTCGATAGTAATATCCCATCGTTGTGATTCTGAGATTACTTTCGGGTCGACATAGGCGTAGTTGCTCCCGCAATCGGTCCAGTCCGTAAGAGGCGTTGTCCCGCCGATATTAGTGCCGCCCATCCAGCGCTCGGTCAATGTAAAATGTGGGACAGTATGTGTGCACTCGTGGTCGTTTAACCGTAACGGGTCGAGGAATGTCGCCTTAAACTGGAAGAAATATACCGGCTCTACGACAGGTGAGAGAACAATCCCGTCTGGTTCGGGGCAATACCAGCGCATATCGGCATCCGGGTCGGATGGATAAGCCGGAGTATAATGCCATTCTCCGCGGACGTTCGCCCAGCCGATATAATCGGTGAACTCTACCTCGGTCAGGTCGAAATATTCATAGGTAAATGCCAGCGAAGGTATAGTGCTGGCGGTGCACGCTGGCGCATTACCTATTACAGTCGTGAATGTTGTGTAATACTGGTCGTAGTAGATTACGTCGTATGTATTGCCCGGCACCGGAGGAGTAACGCAGAAATTGTCGAGAGTATCGTAAATCCAGCGTTCCACGGCATCGGAACCGGAACTGATACGGTCGAGGCATATCTCCGTCCCGGGGTCGTGATAGACTATATGATATCCAGTCGAGACCTCCCGCTCGATAAACACTCCGAAACTCGTATACGAAAGGGTTACAGTCCCGCCCATAGGATTGGCGAGAGAGTCGTGGAGCATCACATTGAGGTTCGTTCGCCACCACTTCGCGCCATTATAGTAAATATCTCCGTCCGGGTCGGTTCGCTCGTCCCACCAGACGACATCGAGTCGCCGGATAGTGTCGGACAGGAATAGACCTATCCCCGGCCAGAGCTGGTCGTAAGAACCGGGGCTTTGGTTGACCTGATGCTGGTCGGGACGTAGCGTCCAGCCGCCATCCTCCGACCACACGCAATATATATCGGTATCCACATGTCTTTCGTCAGACCAGACCAAAAATGTATTCGCGGCGTCGTCGAGACGCAGTTTCGGTTCCCACTCGTCGGCGCTCGAGGCCGCTACCGTAGTCGGGAAAGGCCAGGTATATCCGCCGTCGGACGAGAAGGCGTAATAGACATCGTATCCCCAACCGGAAATATCGGTAATCCCGACCCTGGGATTTCCAAGTGAGTCTACGCGCACACCGGCGGGAACGGGATAGCCGTCGGCGACATACTCGTCCATAGCGTTCGACGGGCTGAAGAACGGGTTCACGACCTGTTTATAATATGCTGTAGCTGACCCGAGAGATAATAATCCTGTGGCGGTATAGACCACATGTAATGTTGCGGCGGAACCGGACAGTTCGATATCGGAACCTGCCAGCGAGTTGTCCATAAACCACTCGTTGACAATCTCGTGTTGCGAATTGAAAGAACCGCCGTGGTTTGTCGAGGCACGCATATCGACCTCATACCACGTGTAATCTATCCAGAACGGCGGCAATCCCTCATAGAGGATTATGATGATTATCATTAGGGCAATCGACATAATATGGCCTTCGTCGGCCTGACCATAATAGGATATGCAGACATTGTCGTAGTCGTCGACGTTTATATCCGCGCCACCTTCGTCGTAGTTGAAATGCATAATAATCAGGTCGATATCGTTGTTGGCGATAGCCTGATAATGCCCGAAAGTCGCGCCGCCTGTCGTGCTGCGGCAATAATAGACATCCCCTTCGGCGACCGTGTCGGAATATAGATAAGTCCCCATCGTGTCGTAATAATCGTAGACGTGCCAATCGACGTAGTTATATACTACATGAACTCGTGCGCTGGCGCCGGTGCCATAGACAGCGACTCTCGGTGAATAGTTGGTGCCTACATTATCCACAACTATAGCGGTCGACCAGGTGTTGCCCTCGTCTGTGGATTTCGAGAACATAATCGCGTTCGCCGAAGAACTGATTTCTTCGCCCCAAACGGCGTAAATAACGCCGTCGTCACCGGTTACACAGTGTGGCTGGCGCTGTGGCCGGGCGTTTGGGATACTTACTAGAACGTCCGTCGCCCTGAAATCCAGACCCTCTCCCGGTTCATCCGGCGAGGGTGGCGAGGGTCTCGCCGATGGTGGCGTCGTCCTCGCGGGACGAAATTCTATCGCTCTGGGGGGAAGTTCTGGAAGGAACGCCGCGGCCTCGTTCGGAAATTCCCGCGGTTCAGGCAATTCGTAACGCTTGAAACCGTTCGCGATTATCTTCTCCGTTATATTCGGAGTCCGCGTTTGGCTGGGGTCGGTAACGATTATCTTGTTCGATGTCCCCGACTCTTTGCGGGCGCGGTTTTCCATCTTGATTATATACGGGTCGTCGGCCCATTCATCGGCGAACAAACCGCCAATAAAGCAAAGAATCAATAATATGACGGCTATTCTAATGCTGCTGCGCATAAAACCCTCCTATGGTCTTTTATGATACGGAAAATTTTAATAATCTTCGATATATTACCAATTTTTTAAGATATTTAGTTTAATATAGTAACTTTTGTTTTAAAAAGCAAATTATTTATGACCGCGCGGACGAGATACGTTCCGCTCGATAATCTTTTCCCGGCATTATCCGTGCCGTCCCAGTCTATCATATACGGCGTTCCGGCGGATTTACCGGGACGGACTTTGAACGATAAATCGGATACTTTTCTACCAGACATATCGAAAACCTCGATTCGAGGAGTGTCCTCAATCCACGCCGATGTATCGCTTTTGCATCCCGATTCTTCCGGCGACTCCGGCGTGGAACCTAAAAACATCCTGCAGGTCGAGTTGAAAGGGTATAGTATCTATACCGCCTATTGTTGTATCAATTGTATAACTTAACGTGTCTTCTACCACAATTATCCGGTCTCCGCTATGGTTAAGGCTTATGCTGTATATTCTCTCTATCGTGCTTGTTAACTCGCCGCCATTTAAAACGTGGAACTTCTTAATTTTGCCGCTACGGTCAGTATACGACTTAATAATCACAGTCGCACCGTTGTCGGAAACCAAATCGAATACTAATAATGAGTCGGATGGCGGAAATGTCCAGCTCCATGGCGTATAAGAAGAGTCTATCTCGAAAGTGTAATGGTAACCTAATTCTATAATTACCTCGATGCTGTCTTCGGCAATGCAACACGCTAAATCCTCTACCTTTACTTTTACTAAATATGTATCGGATTCTTCGTATATGTGGGATACCTCAGAGTCGGTTGTAGTCGTATCATACACGCCGTCGCCTTCAAAGTCCCAGGAGTAAGTAATATCACCCCAACCGCCAGCTGTGGTTGTAAAACGAGCTTCACCGTCTATAACAGTATCTATCGTAAGTTCAACAAAAGCGTCGCAAGGCCGGTGGACATTCATCGTAAGGTAATCTCCCGGTCCGGAACGGAGCCGGAGATGGAGGTCATTCTCGCTTTGCAGGGTTACCACACGCACTATCGTCTCTACCGTTTCATTAAAATCCCGCTCGACAATTATCTCCTCGTCATTAAACTCAATCGAAGCCGCAGAAAGCCTGTGTTCACCAGTATCGTCGCCGTTTATAATAACAAGCGTGCAGGCTACGGTAGTGTCGTAAGCTGTAAAAGTAGTATCATAAACATCCGGCGCACCGGTCGTCCTATAATAAGAAACGGGGCCGAAAACAACAGCCCCGTATATCACGCTTATCGTTATCAGCATCATATAAATAGTATGGCGTGTCATATTCGCTTCTAGAGCAACGATTGTCCTTCGATTAATACAACGAAATCCTCGCCTGCACCCGTAATATCAGCGTCTGTTCCGTATAGTCCGACGACGCAATCGGCGTTTCAAGTTGTAGCCAGAGTTTCTGGTGCGTTTCCGGTGGAACCGCCCAGCCGAGCGGACCGAAATACAGTTCTGTCGCCCATGTGTTCGTTTCTTTAACGCAATCCCAAACCAGACTGAAAATCGCCGGCGCAACGGGGTCGAGATTGAAATGACCGCGGACGACGGCCCTGTTTATACCGTTTATGCAACCGCAACTCCACGGGGTAAGCGTATCGGGCGTAATCATACAAAGCCCTAAGTCGATAGGGATATTACCTGTGTTCTCGACGATTATGGATTCGGGCGGTATCATTGTCCTCGTGTAATCTCCAGGTATAGGTGGCGGACTTAATCGCCATTCCGTAGGGTTCACGAAGAAACTTAATACGTATTCGAAACAGTTATAATCCGCGGTGAGCGACTCCGGCACCGTGAGAACTACGGGTTTCGGCAATATGGTATCTGTAGGGTCGCCGTCGAAACCGATAAATTGATAAGCCGTATCGCCGAAGAAATCTATCCGTGAAACCCAGACATTATGGGTGTCGGGTCCCGGCGAGAACCATCTCTCCGCGCTCGCGACAAACTCGTATAAAGAATCGTCTATCGTTATTGTGCCGAGCGTTTCAGGCGGTTCTTTGGCGACGATAAGACGGTATTGCTGGTTATAGTAGGCAATAATATCGACCGGCCCGTATATCGGTTCTACGATATGGGTAATCGCGCCGCCGTCGCTCCAGTTTGTCCAGAGATACCTTTCGCCAGCGGAAGTGTAATCCTCGGCGCTGGCCTGAATGGTCGGCGCCGCTCCCGGTGCCACCCAGATATCCACCCGAGCCGAGTCCGGGTATGACACGTGGTCGACCGCAAGGAAACCCTCGGTATGCCACGGGTTTTTCTCCAGATGCAGTCGGTATTCGCCTTGATAATAGGCTGTCAGGGTCAGATGGTCGGCTACGGGGCCGACATTATGCGCTATCGCGCCGCCGTCGGACCAGTGGTCGAAAACATATCGTTCGCCGCCTGCGGTATCCGGGGATGTCGCTTCGATATCGTGGCTCGAACCCACAGCCCACCAATCTGTGTAAATATCGATACCGTCGTAGGTGGTGCCGTCGACTACAAAACCGCCGAAGTCCTCCGGCGGGGATTTCTTTAGAGTGCAACCGACCGCGATGCCGTATTGAGCGTCCAATGTGCAAGCGTCCCAGATGCGGGCTATTGTCGACGGCCATGTCGGTTCCATAATAGTAATTGCCGATTCTTCGTTCGGAACCCAGACGATAAAGCCGTAATGCGTTCCGCCGTCATCCACCGATGTCGAGGTCGTCAGAGTGGCCATCCCGCCATATTGATACCAGCCCTCGCCGGTCTGGGTCGGAACCGCCGAGCCGCAGCCGCTGTATGTCAAAGCCATATAATACTCGTCTATCCAATCCCAGGTGATAGTTCCGTTGCTTATCATAGTAAAGGTTACCGCGTTTGTATCGCCGCTCGGCGGAATAACGCAGCCAGTTCCCGTATAGCTCGACGCGGCATGGCGCTCGACCTCGCTGTCGTAGCCGTATGGCCCGGCTGTCGCGGTAATTACGACATCGACGGGTATGTAATTCGTTCCGACAGGTGGGTCACACGGACCGTATGGACTTATTACTTCGAGAGTATATGTATCGCCGATGAGCGACCAATTCCATAGAATACCCGAAGGTTCACCGAGTATGAAATGCACCGAATCGCCGTAGCCGGTTCCGAGCGAACCCCAGCCGGTATATCCGGTGCAGACCATTCCGCCGTCGGGGTTGACCGTGATATACGCATCGACAGGCTCGTCGGCGTTCATCCAGTAGATGCCGATTCCGGGTATAGGCGAACCGAAACCGGCGGGGTTCTGGACCTCGAATGTATATTGATGCTGCCAGTTCCAGGTTAGAGTGGCCTCGGACGACATAGTGAAAGTAACAGCAGTGTCGGAGCCGCTCGGCGCACAGCCGGTTCCTGTATAACCGTCACAGATATATCTCTCGCCCGGACCGCCGGGTTCGACGCAATCGACGATATAGCAGTTCGCCAGAACGCCGTGCGGATAGTAGTGAACCCCCACCGGCGGATAAGGCGTTCCGTAATCACTGTAGACAATAAGACTTTCGATATCGCTTATACCCATCCAAACCCACTGAATAGTTGTGTATGCGTCTAATATAAAACTAACTTCGTCCATACCCCACGCACTGACGCAACTCCCTGTGCCGAAATATCCAACGCAATACATAGTATCGACCGGATTCGTCGTAATATAGCAGGTTACCCAGTCGTCCGCATCGAACCAGTGTTGCCCGGCACCCGGGACGGGGGTATCGTAACCGCCCGGATTATCGATATCGACACGGTATTGGTGCTGCCATAGCCATTGTATCGTGCTGTTGATTAACAGCGTAACGCTAACCAATGTATCTGTCCCGCTCGTCGGCACACTTCCCAAACCCCTCCAACCGACGCACTCGTAACGTTCCGTGCTCGAAATATAGTGGTATTTATTTACTGAAAGTTCGACTTCCGCACCGCCAGCGTAAGCGTGCGACCCTACCGGCGGGTTCGGTGTTCCCCAGTCGCTCATCACGGTAAGAGTAACGGTCGAAATATCCCAGTGCCATAAGACGGAACTCGGTTCGTCGAGGTCGAAGCCGAAACTTGTCGCGGGACTACTGGCAGGAGCGCTACCGGTTCCGGTGAAGCCCGTGCAGACAATCGAATCCTCCCACGGGCTTGTAACGGAACCACCGACAGATGTTCCGGGGTCATACCAGTTTGCGCCGGTATCCGGCACAGGTGCGCCGTAATACCCCGGTTCGGAATCGATATATAACCGGTATTGGTCATCCCAGTTCCAGTGCAATGTCGAGTTAGCCCAGATAAACCAGGTTCCTGTCGAGCTGCCCGGGCCACTGGGACAGGAGCCGGTGCCTGTGTAGCTGTCGGCTATCCACCGAATACCTGGGTCGCCGGCGTCGGGATACGGGCTTGTAACGCTCGCGTTTATCGCGCTACCCGGCAGCCAGTAGGTCGTTCCGTAAGGTGTCGGGTCGCCCAGCGTATCGGGAGTAACCGTGAGCGAATATACCTCGCCGCCATCCGCCCAGAGCCATTCGAGACTGGTCGGGGCAATCATCGCAAAAACTACCGAATCCTGCGGACTCGTCGCTGGCAATGTCGGCGGCGTTCCGTTGAAACCGATGCAAACCATACCGCCATCCGGCGATAAGACTCTCGCCATAACCATAGAACCGGACGGGTGCCAGCTTTCGCCCGCTGCAGGTATAGGCGAACCGTAACCGGCGGCGTTTATTACAATAAGCCTGTATTCTATTTCCCAATTCCACGTGAGCGTGCAGTTCTCGACGATGTTAAAATCGACATAATTACCGCTTCCGCTACCGATTATCGAGGTTCCCGTATATCCGGCACACGCCGCGCGTGTATCCCCCGATAAGTAGAATGGCGTCGGCACAGTGCATTCCACATAATCGCCGGGGTCGTAATAATGCGTTCCAACGGGTGGACTTGGAACCCCAAAAGTGGAGATAATCTCTAAGGTCAACTGATTATCCCAATGCCAGGTTATACTTCCCGGCTCGGTCATCCAGAAACAAGCCATATCGCCGGTTCCTGTGCCCGGAACGGGGCCGGTTCCTGTCCAACCGGTGGCATACATATGCGAAATGGTATCCGGGCTGCCGGCCTCGGCGCAAAGATATACTCCGTTGTCTATCCAGTTCGAGCCTATCGGCGGAGCTGGATAACCGTAACCGCCGTCGGAAGCGACCACAAGCTCGAATTGGACGGCATAAACAGCGATTGCCGTATAGTGTTTATCCATAAGAATGGTCGTGCTCGGCGAGGCGCTATCGCCGAACCATGCTCCCGGCGGCTGGCTTTCCCAGTGAGAGAAACCGTAACGGATACCAGCAGCGCTGTCCCAGTATTCGCTTGCGGTAATCGTAGCGAAGCTGTCCGCCCAATACCAGCCTTCGCCGGTAAGAACGGGAATATGGCTTCCGGTCTCACCAGAATAGGTCATATCGAGCTTGTATTGCGTGTTAAAATATGCCGTATAGACGATATCTACATCCGGCACCGTAACATCGTGGTCGATAGCTCCGCCATCCGACCAGCTGTCGTAATAATATCTGACCGTATCCGCGAATGTTTGGGGGGAAATCGCACCGATATGATGAACCGAGCCCGGCCCCCAGGATTCGGTATCCGGAGAGGCTACAGTTACAAAATCTACCTCGACATCACCGAAATCAAAATCGTTTCTGATTACAACGTAAGTGTTGCCGGAATATCTTATAGTCCGAGACGAGTAGCCCTCGCATAAAAACGAGGTCGGGTCTATCGCATACCAGCCGAGAGGGACTGTCGTATCGGAGAAATCGACTGTGGTTCCGCAGTCTGTCCATTGCTGCCAGCTATCCCAGAGGCCAGTTTCGAGATGCGGCGAGCCAAACTGTGTATGCTGCTCCTCGAAAACCGTGTTCGAGGCGGTCGGACCAACGAAAAGAACCAATGGATACCATTGGTGGTAATAATCTACATCCACGGTTCGTGCTACGGAGACCGTTCCTACTGTATCGGGGTCGTTAGTCGCCCAGCGCTGGACAGGAGAAAGGTCGAGCCAGCCGGTCATATCGTAAGCGCTGCCGGCGTCCGTCCAGGCCGTGCAACTCACCGCGTCGTTAATCGTATCGACGCACGCGTTGCCGAAACTGGTGTAATGAACGTCGATATTTGGTAAAGTATGTGTGCAGGTGGGCGGATTGCCCTTAATCGCATTGAAAATCGTCCGATATTGGTGATAATAAAAGCAATCGTATGCGCCGCCCGTATCGGGCGGTGTGAAATAGCTCGCGGGTATCCAGGTCCAGCCGCCGGGGTTTTCGGTAGCCCATTGTTCGGTAGAGCCAGAGCCCGACCATTTCTCGTCGAGAAGCGGGTCGTTCGCGTATTCCGGGTCGAACCATATACGGTAGACCGCCGGAGTCGTGAAAGTCGTCCCGCGAACGGCCTCGTGTGAATAATAAGAGAATCCCGGCATCGGCGCCGGTGGCGCGGTCGGGATATAATCGACATTAAGCGACACGCCGGTCATACTGTTGCCGTTGAAATAGATATCCCCGTCGTCGTAGCGGGTATCCCACCAAACTACAGCGAGATTGCGTTTCCAGCCGTCCTTCCAAAGTCCCGCGGAGGGCCAGTATTGGTTCGCGTAACTGGCGTCCTGATTGGCTTTGAACTCCCCGCGCCAGCTTGTGCCCTCGTCATCCGAATAGGTCATATATATATCCGGATTGCCGTCGCGGGCGTCGCGCCAGACAATAATCGGGTTATTCTTATCGTCCACACATATTCTCGGATCGGTCTCCTCGGTGTTACGCCCGGATATAACCTGATACGAACCGAAACTCGTCCCGCCGTCGTAACTTCTACGATAGCGGATATCGCCGTTGCCGTTGGCCGCTGTGGAATAAATATAGGTTATCTGAGGATTGCCGTCGGAACCTATGTCTATTCCACCCGGGATAACATATTCATCAGCCGTATATCCCGAAATAGTTACATAGCTACCCGGAATACTCGGCGAGCCTCCGGCGTTGGTTATCTTTTTATAGAGAACATCGTAATCGTCGCCGGTCGTTGTATAATCGTGGGTCCAGGCAAGGTGCAGAATACTACTCGCGCCGCCGCCCTGGGCAACGATTGCCGGCAGAAAATCGTCGTGCTGACCACCGTAGTCAGTAAGATAATATGCGCTGCTCCACGACGCCCCGTGGTCTACGCTCCGTTTCATCAAAACCTCGGACTCGGCTTCCGAAGGGTCGCAACCGCCGCCCGTAGACCAACCATAAACGTAGGCGTAATAAACATAGCCGTTATTATCGGTTGCGATGCAGGACATATCCTCTAAACCGGTTGTATTTTGGATATACCAGATATGGGGCCAGGACGACCCGCCGTCATTCGAAACCGCGCAAACAACGTCGTAATCGTAGTTTGCATAATCATAATAATAGGTGTAACCGATATATACGTCGGCGGTGCCGCCTGTTCCGTAGCAGGCGATACTGGGGCGCTCGTTCTGGCCGATGTTATCGACGAGAATCGCGTTTATCCACGATTCACCACCGTTAGTGGATTTGGTGAAATAGATTGCCCAGGTGTCCGCGCTTAATTCATCGCCGAACGCGACATAGATAGTCCCATCGTCTCCGACACATACCGCGGGCTGGAACTGCCCCCGGGAGGCGTCGTTGTTCGCCCTGCCATCGTTGAGCCAGTTATTATCGACCATCGCTTCGCCCGGTTCGTCCGGAGCCGGAGGAGACGGTCTCATATAGCGGTCCATCGCGTAGCCGCGTTCGTCGAGCATCCCCTCGAAACGGCGGTTACCGCGCCAGGCCGAAAGCGCATTAAGACCATTACCGTAAGAGGTGCTCAGTTGGCGCATAGCCTCGCTACGCACCCATTCGGGCACCTCCTTTTTCCCGCTAAGCCGGTCGATAGCATCACCGGCCTCTTTTATAATATTCGTTTTGCGGATGGATAATTTCTCAACGGGACTATCCAGACGAACTGCGGGGCCGGTTATGGGACGTGTCGAAAGCATAACGCCCATAAGGAGAAAAACGGCAAAAATACCGCCAACTATTCGCAATATTCTCAATCTAACCTCCAGTAATTCTTAGATAAGATATATCCATACTATAATATAATCATAAAATTATACTTTATATTAAAACATAAATCAAGTAATTTATATATCGATTATAATTAGGAAAATAATAGTCATGGATAGGAGTGAACAAATAATTAACGATAATTTTATCCCACTTAATTTGCGTGCAAAGGGCATTACGCGCACCCTTCGGTCGCTGGCGCGGTGTAGGCACGCGCCGACGAGCGGACTGTTTTTGCGCTCGGAATAATATTGCCAATACCTACCGAGCGTAGCAAAAATCGTTACAGCCCGATAGTATCTGCAACGATTAATTTTGTTTAAGCAACGCCTACTATTTAAATTAAACCACAATTAATTACCGAAGAACTCGGTAAACTCGATTAAACCGCCGCTGATTACGCTACTTAACCATAATCAGAGTTTCGGAAACGGAACGCTCGCCGGCGCCCAATTTCGCGAAATAAATCCCGCTGGGGAGGCTCACTGCATCCCAGATTATATAAGTTACGCCTATTTCGAGCTTATCCGACAAATCCGCGACTCTACGGCCCGAGATGTCGAATATCTTCAATGTCGCGGTTTTCTCTGGGATATTAAGATGGAGTTTTACAGACGAATTGAACGGGTTCGGTGAGGCGCAAATCGACAGTTTGTCCGGTTTTCCCGCGATATTATCGGTGATTCCCCCGGCCTCGGCCCCAAGTAGATATATATTATTGATATACCAACCGGCCTCCGTATTGCGGCTGCTCGAACCGAAATCGAAAGAAACCGTTACTGTGTGTCCGAACCAGGGTGAAAGGTCGATTGCTTCGAACTGCCAGAGATTACCTATATCGTTATCGCCGAATACGGGTTCCCAATCGACAAAGTGGTTATACTGCGACGCAGTGCCATCATAACCACCCTGCGGGTGCACTATAAATGTGTCGAGACCGCCGTCGACGCTTATTTTGACATTGCTGCCATCGTGAAAAACGACACCCTCCGCACCCTGAAAACGATACCAGTGATAAAAACAAAGAAACGGTTTTTCTATATCGGTCAGGTCCATCTCCGGCAGAACCAGTCTCGACCGAGAACTGTCGCGGTATTCGCCGTCGATTTGTGTCGCCCAACACTGGGTTCCGACCGGGACACCGTCCGGGCCGGTCGACGGAACGCCATATTCCCAGTCGTCTCGGGGACCGTAGTGCATCAATCCCGAAGGACTATTACCGATATCGAATTCATAAAACGGCGCCGAGACGAACGGGCCGTCTATCTCGCCATCTTCAGGGAAACGGAGAGTATCCGAACCGACAGTGAACTCGTAGTGATAACTGTGCAGCCCGATTGGGAGATTCGAGTTATATTCATAAATTGCACCGGTCGGAACGCTGCCTTCGCCGGAGAAGGCCATCGCATACTCCGAACCGTCCAGGACGACATACGCGGATGACGGCAGATAGTCGTCGGGAGAGCAATAGGTCGCGACGAACCGGAATTCGGTCGCGGTATTTCCGGCGAAAGGCTCCACACTGCCGGCACCGAGATAGGCTTCTCTGGCGCGTGCCAGTTCGATATCGTCGATATACCAGCCCTCGCCGTGGACGTAATAATCCGCGTATTGCGAGAACATAAATAGAATTGGGGAACCGGGTTCAATATCGCGTGAAGAAAGGTCGAAACGGGCGAAATGCCATCTGTTCGCGGGGCCGCTGAAACCGCCCAGTTCGTGCCAGCTAATACCTCCATCCGTGCTGTAATCGACATAACAGCTATCATAACCATCCTCCATCCAGCAGAAATGCCAGAAACCGAATACCGGATTTACCGGAACCACAATTTCGGGTGTAACCAGTTCCAGATACGAGGTATCTGGATACATATATGTCCATTCGTTGCCAGAATACCAGCTATTGCTCGGACTCGCGTATCTTCTGCCAGTTATATGCCAGTTCAGGTCCGGATACCATAGACCGGGTCCGCTCTCGCAGTCCTCGGTAAAACCGGCCTCGCCGATAACCAACGAAAAAGTATCGATACACGATGGTCCTCGAAAATCGGTCGCCGAAATCACCAGGTCGACAGAATACGACGACGGACACGAAGGGTCGATATCGAGCCGGAACGCCGGGGAATTTGGCCTCGAATCCGAGGTTGGGATAGAATCGATGCCACTCGCAGACGAAACGACCGAAATATAAGGGTCGGCAGCCGACAATTCCAGATACATAAACCGAGCCGTTTCCCCTCCGGTATTGTTCATTTCGACCGTCAGGTCGATACTCTCGCCGGATTCGGGGTAACCATCGCCGTCTCCACCGGATACATCGTCGATTTCATAATCGGAGTAGCTCAGAATCGGGGCCGCAACCGGCTCGGTAATAATCACATCCCACATCGAATCGGCGGCGTCCACTGCGAAAAGTATAAAAGTAACCAGTCCGCCGTCGGCCAAATCGGAGCCGATTTCCGCGACAAACGGAGTGCTGTTGGTTCTTGTAGCCCACGGCACAATATCGCCGTAGAATTTAACCGAATCGAGCATAGTTACCGACGCTCCTACAGCACGCAGAATTCCATTAACTGCGAGAGCGTCTTCGACTCCGGTATTTTTCAGTGTTATCGTCAATTCTATCTCCTCGCCGATATCGACCACGCCGTCGTTATCTCCCAGCGAATCGTCGATTACGACGTTCTCGATAATCAACCACGGTCCGGTTCCAGTTACCAAGGTGAAACCTTCATACGGGATTTTATTATAGGCGGTCGCGGTTATCCGTATAGTATCACCCATATCGGCTTCAGTCAAATCTAGCGTAGCATTTCCGGCGGCATCGGTATATCCGACCTCGTTGACCGAGCCTCCGTTAGTCGCGCAAATCAGAACGCTGTCCACCGGCGAGCCATCCGCCGAAATATTTATCGTCATATCTCCGCCAACGATAACGCTTTCGGGGTGAACTGCCGATAAGGCTTCCGGAACTCTAAACCAGAGCGCTAAAGACGGGTCGCCGAGGAGGTTGTAAATATCGAAATAATAATGGGCGTTATCGGGATATGCAATATATACAGCAATAAGACTTCGATGGACCATCCCGCCGAGAAAATAATAGTCTTCGTTGAAAATATCGTCGAACATCCGCCGTTCCATCTCGTCGTCCTCGTTCCAGTAGGAACTAGACGAAGCGCCGAGGAAAGCGATAGCCCCCTTGTCGTATTGACGAATCCAGGTTTCGCCAAAACACTCGCTTAAATGGAATGTCCCGGTAATACAAGCGTGCGAAAGGACGAACGGATATTCGCCGGTATTGGTTAGCGCCTCGACATCGCTCTGTTCCATATCGGGAGCGTCCCACAAATAGTAGCCGCCGTGCCCGGAATAATCGACTAACACCCGGCCGTCGTTGACCGCGGTTATTGTTCGCGTGTGGGCGAATGGGTCGCTGTGCGCCCAGATGCTGTCGCATTCGAAACCTCGAGGCCCCATATACGTCTGTATCGCGTATCGATGCGTCCCCTCGGCGATTTCCCAGAACGAGGCGTCATCAGAAGCCAGGAACGCCGCCTTATCGGCAAAATCACGGTGCACCTCATCGAAAGCGAAATGCTCGTAATCTATTATTCGACGGATAAAATGACCGAGTTGATGCGAGTTTTCGGGCGAAATACGCCCGATAAAAAGCTCCGGAATATAACCCGAACCGTCCATCTCGCCAAAGGGGGTATCGGTCTCGGAGCCTGAATCCTCGCCGTCGAAAGAGGGCACTTCGTCGATATCGCCGATTAGCAGAACAAAGGTCGGGACAATCGCGGCCGTATCGTATTCCGCCACTATCCAATCGCGAATCGAATTAGCGGTCCCGCCGAGTTCGCCGACTGTGCGAAGTTTGACAGAGTAGCCTTTGCTCGTTTTCCAATCGGCGAGAAGACGCGCTGTATCGGCGTATGCATCCCCGGAAACGATTAAATACCCGAGTTCACCGGTCGCTGGCAGCCACTTTTCGGCGTTCTCGAAAGCGTGAGGATTGATAATAGAGGGTTTTAACGCCATATCGTAGGGACCGTTACCGTAACGCTTCTTAATTCTGCGGGTTTCGGCTAAATCCGCGCCGGGAAGTTCGATAGCGAACCGGAGCGATTTCAGAACCGAAACGGTTTCACGAACGGGATTGTAATCGACCGGCCTGATTTCTATAAGCGCGAGTCGATAAGCCCGGGCGATAGTTACGTCGATTATCTTCACCCTGTCCTCGAACAAGTAACTATCACGTGAATAGACCGACTCGTCAAGCTCGAACGGCGAGAACCACCCCTGTTTCTTAAGCATCGGCGGTTGCCTCGGGATAATTCTCAAACCAATACCCAGGTCGGAAAGGAGGTATTCGTCGGTCTCCTCTTCGACCATTCGGATTTTTGGTTCTGCGCCGAACGGTATCTGCACAAGTGCGCGGGTTACTGGCAATTCTGGGCTGCCTATATCCCCGCAGGGATAGGAATTACCGAAATAAAGTCTCACGAACAGGCCTTCATCCGTGTTCACCGGTTCGGTGTAGAAACCGGTTCCCCTGAAAGCCAATACAATCTCACTAGAATTTTGCGATAATAGCTTAAGCTCCGGCGATGTTTCGGCGGGCAGACCTGCTCCAGACAGCTTAAAAACGAAAAACGCAATCAAACAAATCGCCAATAAACCTGTCTTATTCATTCTTTAGCCTTTCCG
>Ga0180301_10001822_pt1 | contig 16712 bp, 15 predicted proteins | sample GuaBasSediGuay16_FD_121797 | JGI IMG/M metagenome (GOLD analysis project Ga0180301, IMG submission 121797) | Subseafloor sediment microbial communities from Guaymas Basin, Gulf of California, Mexico - Guay16, Core 4569-2, 12-15 cm | ecosystem: Environmental > Aquatic > Marine > Hydrothermal... | reverse complement strand
CCAACTGCCAGTAAACTGCGAGGCATCGACACGAGTATCCAACTCGCCATTTCCAGCCGCCTCAGCCATAGTAGCAGCCCCTTCAACCAGTCCTTTCATAACGCCAATGCACTGGTTAAGGTTATTCTTGATCTCGTTGAAGTCGCCGTTGTAGTTATCCGTAATCTCTTCAGGTATGTCGCCTTTGGAGATTCGGTCAACATATTCAGCGGTAACATTAATCGGCCCGACAAAGGCGTCGATGAGTTCATTGATACCCTTAATCATCTCCTTGTCCTGGCCCTCGAACTTATCCGCGTCGCCGCGAGTGTCGAGTTTGCCGTTGACCGTAGCCTTGACCAGTCTCTGTATCTCATCAAAAACAGCGGTGCTGCTTGACCTTGACTGGGCCGGGGCCGTTGTATTTGTTTTTGTTTTTGTTGCCATAGTATTTTACTCCTGATAAAAAAGTTTATTTAGATTTTCTTGCATTAAAACTCATACTTCAATTGTAACGCCCATACGTTGTCTTCTTGGTGGTTAAACACATTGCCTAAGTTGGCATAGCCGCCTGATATGGTCATATTGTCGTTAACAACATAAGCGAGACACAGAGTCCACCAGTCGTTTTCGGCCTTGTTGAGGTGTTTGCCGCCTGTGTTAAGCTGTGCAAGCTCATCGGCCTTTTGACGATACTCGGCAGCAAAGGCCAGCTTGTCCGTTAGAAAAGCAATGATACTGCCTTCAAAAGTCGTGTGTCTTTCATCGTCGCCTGCGAAACCCACAAGACCGGTATGGATAGCATCACTGTTGCGAATTCCGGCAGAAAGAATTACCGGACGAGGCAGCAAATCCGTTATTGTTTTGCTTGCCACAGCGGTAAACTCGACACCACGACTATGATCTGCGCCCAAAGTATCCATTGTGCCGTTAAGGTCATCATCAAGGCTGTTCAAACCTTCAGTCCACTTGAAGTGTGTACCAAGGGTTATTGCCGGCATCCATGAACAATCATAGCTGCCTTCTTCCACAACCATTGCACGCAAATTGAAATTGTGCATACCCAGATGATTATTGACTTTATAACCAGTGGCGGCCTTAACGTCGCTTGCCCAGTCACCAAGTCCGAGTCGTTCGTATGCATAACCGATCTCGAATTTACCTAAGATGTTTTCGGTAACTGCAAAGGATTCTAAATCCTTTTCTTTGCCAAAAACGGCACTTGTCGAGAAACTGGGTTTGCCAAAAGTTTCGCCTTTTTCGGGCGGATTTGCCAGGTAGGCGGTGCTGGTAATAAATACACCGCTGTTACCTTCAATATTGTGTAACGGCAGGGGAGGATCAGCCTGGGCTGTACCACACAAGGCAACTAAAGTCAATAAACCAACAATAAATTTTGTTTTCTTAACCATTTTCAGACTCATTATCTTTTCTTTACTGTGGGGTGTCGCCGGCATTGGCATCCTGAGGTTCCTCTTGCTGAGCCTGTTCGGATTCGGCTGACTGCTCAGGCTCTTTTGCCTGTTCAGTCTGGGATTCGTCTTGCTGTGTCTCAGGCTCAGGGCTTGAGGTGGGTTGATTGTCATTGACTCCGGCGAAACTGGAAAGGTCGGTGCTGGAAAGAACCTTGTCGATGTCGAGCAGGATTTTGACGGATTCGCCAATCTTGCCCATACCGAGGATAAAGCTTGTATCAACGGATGCGCCAAACTGAGGAGACTTTTCAATATTCTCACCGTCAATATCCAGCACCTCGGAAACATGGTCAACCACAATACCGGTCTGGAATTCGCGACCTTCCTGAGTTGTTTCAACAACGATGATACAGGTCTGCTCGGTAACTTCTGCGGTCTTCATGCCAAACTTGGCCCGAAGGTCGATTACCGGTATAACCTGGCCCCGCAGATTGATTACGCCTTTTACATGTACCGGCGTCTGCGGAACGGCTGTTATGTCCATGTAGCCGATAATCTCGCGGACCTTCAGAATCTCCAGGCCGTATTCCTCCGGGCCAAGAGCGAAGGTGAGGTATTTGCCTTCCTTTTCCATAATCGCTTTATTTAACTGCTCCGTTTGAGTTGTTGCTTCAGCCATAATAAAAACTCCTTAAAACACTTCAAAAAACAGTTAATCACAAAAACGCTATAACACCGAGAGATAGCACCTGGTGCTTTTGGCTCTGATTGGCCCCTGACATGACCTTCAGAGTTTGACCGGTTGGCGGTGCTATTGCCCGGGGACCGAAAGTGCCGGCTGCCCTTATGTAAAGCTTAGACCTGACAGGGTTTTAATTACACTTTGGCCGGACAGCGGCACGATTCGACAAAAACTCGAAATCCATATTTTCAAAGACCATAAAGGCACACTGATGCGATTTGTCTATGCCCGTTACTTGCACGTGAATACGTGTTGTGCCTTTGTAGTAGCTATTGCTAAACTATGAGTATGAAATCGTTCTCTAAGGCAGAAGAATTAATTAGAAGTGTTCTCAGTGAACCCAGGTTTTTCCTGGGGCAAACCAGGATTTTTCGGGGATGGCCAAGTGATTTCCCATCAAAAAGCCGGGAATCCGGCCAACCAGACCAAGCAACAGCCTTACGTGGGTTTTAGTTTTGCTTAGGCAGGTCCAGTTTTTGGGTCAATCGCAAGAGTTCGACCACAGAATCGACACCCATTTTCTCAAGGACGTTGCCGCGGTGGAAATCGACCGTTTTATGACTTATCCCTAATTCATGAGCAATCATCTTGTTGGTTTTTCCGGTGATCAACAAATCCATAATTTCCCGCTCCCTTTTTGTAAGAAGTGCGAGCTTTGCTTCGATATCGGTCCGCATAATCCGCTCGCGCCGAACCTGAGTTTCCAGTTCAATCGCCTTTTGGACATTATCCAGCAAGACCTGGTCCCTGAAAGGTTTTTCGATGAAACTTATCGCCCCATTCTGCATAGCTTTGACGGCCATAGGCACATCACCATGACCGGTAATAATGACAACAGGGATATCAACTCGGTCAGCTTTGAGTTTAGCTTGAAGCTCCAGTCCGCTCATTCCCCGCATACGCACATCCAGCACCAGACTGCCGGCCTTGGCGCGATCATAGGCATTCAAAAACTCCTCACAACTGGTGAATGTCTCTGTTTTTATGCCTACCGTTTCAAGCAGAAGACTTAATGACCGACGTATCACCTCATCGTCATCCACAATAAATACAGTTGGCTCCGGCTCATCCATTTTCTTTCCCCTTCAATGGTAATGTGAATCGAAATGTGGTGCCGGCATCAGGATTGGGCTCGGCCCATAAGTTTCCGCCGTGTGCCTCAATAATTGAGTGGCTGATTGATAAACCCATCCCCAGGCCGTCTGGTTTAGTGGTGAAGAAGGAGTCGAATATTTTGTCGGCTCCTTCCGGAGGCAGGCCTTTACCCGTATCACACACAGCAACCTGGACTGCATCACTTCCAGCCGTTGAGGTTTGAATAGTCAGTTGACGCCGGTCAATTGCAGTATCACTCATCGCTTCGATGCCATTTTTAGCCAGATTCAACACAACCTGTTCGATTTCGATTCTATCGGCTAAAATTAACGGTATATCCTCGGCAAGCTCCAACCGTACGGCCACACCAGCTTGAGTTGCTTGTGCTACTTCCAAACTAACTACATCGCGAATGATTTTGTTGATGTCAACCGTTGACAGGTGTGGTTCGCCTCTGCCAACTAAACTTCTGACATGCTGGGTGATTTTACCCCCTCGGTCTGCCTGCGTGGCGATTTGCTCTATTGCCGCTAAGAGCTTGCCAGGGCTTACCGTCCCTGTTCTTATCATTCGCAGGCATCCATCTGCATAATTAGCTATTGCACACAGCGGCTGGTTAAGCTCGTGCGTAAGTCCGGATGCCAATTCGCCAACAGTTATGATACGGGAAATACGCTCCAGTTCCCTCCGGCTCTGCCGCACTTGTTCCTCTGCCTGCTTAGACTCGGTGACGTCATCATAGATAGCTACTATTTCACCGGACGGCAGTTTATACACGAAATTTTCTCTCCAGCCGGCGACCCTACTGTCTTTATATTGGCTTACGGGGTGATGTTCCGGCTGACCTGTCTTCCATACCTTCCGGAATACATCCAGCAGGCCAATCTCTTCAACTCCCGGAAACACCTCTGTTACTCGTCTGCCGATGAGGTCTTTCTTGTCAATTCGATCTATTTCCTGACCTCTCCTGTTAAAATCCTTGAATATGAAATCGCGCCCTTCATTTTCCGCTTCATAAATTGCAACTCCGCTACTCATATTTTCGAATAATTCTCTAAATCTGCTTTCGCTATCCTGCAGCTTCTTCTCTACGCGTTTGCGCTGGATAAGTTTCCACATATCCTGCATCAGCAACGTCAGTTGCCGAACGTCCGATTCGTCATACTCCTCATATTTATTTCCCACGCCGGCGACCGCGACAATTCGTCCGTTGTCGAACACCGGGATGTTCATGTGGCGAATTATATCCACGTGACCTTCCGGACAGCCTTTCTTGAGCGGGTTGTCGGCGGCGTAATTATTGGTAATGACGGGTTTTCGCTGCCGTACCGCTTCCCCCCAAAGCCCTGTTGTCCCGACCGGATGGACCATCGGTTTATCTGCAATACGGCACTGCGCCACAGCTTCCTTCGACCAGGAATGCATCGTCAGGGACGTTTCGTCTTCATTCATAAACGCAATGTAACCAAGCTGGCTGCTGGTCAGTTCAACCGCGCTTTCAAGGGCAAAGTCTGTGATTTCCTGCACCGGCGCTTCGGTCATTTGGCTAAGCGTAAGCAACGATTGTAGACGGGACTCATCCAGCCGAACCTTTCGCTCTGCCAACTTAAGTTGGGTGATATCCCGGAGCGTACAGATTATGCCGACCGGATTGCCGGCCTCATCCCGCAAAAGCGAGTTTTGCACCCATGTGGGAAAAACCCTGCCGTTGCGGTGGACATGCCCGATTTCACCGGAAAACCAGCCCTTCTCCTTAATTTCCCTGTTGGCCGCCTCTACAGACGGCATCTGCTCAGCAGTATGAAGGATGGAACAGTGTTTTCCGATGAGTTCTTCTTTGGTATAATCGTGCATAGCCGAAAAGGCATCGTTGGCAGACAGGATATTGCCCTGCATATCTATCACGGCTATGCCTTCGCCGGCCTGCTCAACCGCCGACGAGAGAAGCTTAAGCTTTTCGGTCGTTTGCTTACGCTCGGTGATGTCGCGGAGTATCTTTAGCTTCGATATGCTCCCGTCGGCATTTCTCAACGGTGTGTCAATAATGTCATAGGTCTTTTGACTCTTGGCTGAATACCATTCCCATTGAACTGTTTTTCCCGCAAAGACATCGGGCCTCTTGCACCAGGGGCAAACTTCCGTCCGATCGTGGAAGTATTCATAACATTTCCGCCCCTCATAAGTGCCGAAGTCTTTTACCAGTACAGGATTTACATACTCGATGTCATTTTGTTGATTGACAATGTACACCCCGTCTGCCATAGAATCCAAAATAGTGATGAGTTTGTCCCGTTCAAACCGCAGCTTTTCCTCGGCCCGTTTGCGCTCGGTAATATCCAATGTAACCTCGACCGCGCCGGCAACATTGCCGCTTTGGTCCCGGACGGGATAACCTCGTATATGCCAAATCCTTCCATCAGGTGTGGATACATCCTTTTCTTGTAGCCGGCCGGTTTCGATGCTTTTTTGTACAGGGCAATCTGGGCAAGGCTCATTACGTTGACACCAGACCTCGTAACAGTAGCGTCCTGTCAGTTCATTGACTGCTTGGCCGACCGAGTCGGCGGCAACCTTGTTTGCCCACACTACCCTGAAGTCCTTATCCTGATAAACCATCAGTTCTGAGATGCTGCTTAGAATCAACTCCTTGTCGCTCTCCGACTTCTGCAGGGCCTCTTCCGCTTGCTTGCGATGAATAATCATTCCCAGATGTTCCGCAACAGCTTCTATCAAATCTCTTTCTTCTTTAAGAAATGGTCCTTCGTAAACTTGCCGTCTTTGTTCCAGGTAATAGACTTCAAGAGTTCCTGCTTTCCGTCCGTTTGTCTTAATATCAACTGATTGCTTCCAGCGGGTTTCCTTGAAGTTTTCCGTTTTGAACTCTTTATCACCCACAATTGCCCTGACACATGTAATATCAGGATACCGCCAACTATTCTGCATCATACCGATAACTTCCTGCAATATCACATCCAGCGCAATATCTCTCTGTTCAGCAAGTCTGGAAAGGTCGCAGAGACAGCTAAGTTCTTTAACAACTCTTTTATTCAAAGCTTTCGTTTTCGAAAGTTTCTCGCTCAACATAGCAATTACAAAGCTGGTTATTAAAAGCATGACAATTCTGAAATAGTCATGGAATGGTGCGACAACATCAACTCTAAGGAATTTGTGACTCAGAAGTAGCATTGTCGCTAAAAAGAGGGCGACAAATATCCCCTTTCTTTTCCACCAGAAGGCGGCCAATCCGATTGGGATATAGAATAAATGAGTGAGAAGAGTACCCCGATCGAGTACCACATGAAAATAATACGTCAAAAGGCAGGCACCCGCCAGAAGCACCGCCATAGTGGCAATTTTATACTTTTCCCTTCGTCTCTCAAATTTTTCCCCCATCTTTTCGTTTTTAATCTGTCTCTGTTTTCCGGTTGTCCCCTCGACTTGCTTGCGCTCTTGCGGCAACTTTACGGTTGCGTCAACCGGAGTCCTGAGATTTGAATGTCCCCCGTGCGCATCTGGTTCGTGCTTGTCCGCAAATGCAGCCCTTTTTTTCTCTACCAATCCAAACTGGCCATGCATTGCACTGTGTCCCTTTTCGAGTTATCCTGCGGCTCAGAAAAATCCGGCACACAGTAATCCTTCGTAAGCGACTGTTTACTGCTTTATTACCATTATCGGGCATAAAGTGCTCGACTTGAGCAGTTCCCATGGATAAATGCAAAAAATAAACATTTATGGACCATTTGTTATGTTTCCGTGCGGCGCTATCAAAACAGCAGGTATATGAAAAGACATTAACTGTCCAGAAAAAAACGCCAAGTCGGCGGGAATTTCTAAAGTGGTGTCTAAAATCTATCGAAAACAGGAAGGATATGTATCGTTAGCTCAGTCGTGAGCAAAAATATGATGAGAACAATTGTGATAACCGGGTTCGTTTTGGCGGCGGCCATCGGGATAGAAACCAAATATCAGCTTATTACCAGGTTTGTATACATTCCCTGGGTTGCTGCGATGTGCACGGTATTACTGATAATATTATCTATATTGTTCGTTCTGGTTAGCCTTGCCAAGGTATCGAGAAAGCGAGAATTAGAGGTAGAGGCCAGGCAGTTTTTTGTCCCGTATGTTCGAAAGCCTGCCCCGGGTGAGCAGGATTTTCAAATTCTGCTCAATATTGCAGCCAATGAGCAACTCAATGAATCAGAGGTCTTCACGTTTGGACCAAATGAGAAAAACAAATCTAAAATAAGTAAATGGTATAGTTTGCTAAGAGACAGGTGTAAACAAGTAAGGAAAATATCTCATGGCTAAATCACTAATGATTGTGGACGATTCGGCGACAATGAGAAAAATTATAATGCGAACCGTGCGAATGTCGGGTCTCAAGTTCGAGAGGACCGAGGAAGCCGGCAACGGCGCCGAGGCCCTCCAGAAACTGGGCGGCAGTCCCGTCGATATCATACTGTGTGATGTCAATATGCCCGAAATGATGGGCACCGAGCTGGTTAAAAAAGTGCGTGAACTGGACAGTTGTGCGAACACAAAAATCGTAATGGTATCGACAGAAAGCTCCAAAGAGCTTATCGACGGTGTCATGGCCGATGGTGCAAACGGTTTTATAAACAAGCCGTTTACACCTGAGAAATTCCAGGAAAAGCTGTCTCCGCTTATAGATTAGCAAATGGTCGTCAGCCAATAGCAATTGGATGCTAACGACCAAGTACTAACGTGGCAAACCACCGCAGGCGGTACTAATTTAAGGATTTGATAATGATTGATCAGGTATGCCTAAGCGATGCCCTGTTAGAGGGCGCAAAAGAAGTCTTCGGAACAATGATTTTTATGGACATCGAGGAGTCTTCCGAGCCGGACCAACAAATAGAAGGCGATGCCCTGTTAGGCTCAATCACGTTCATGGGAGACCTTGAAGGATGCATGGCTATTTGCTGTGGCGACTCTTGCGCGAAAACCATTGCCGCGAACATGCTGGGAATGGAACCCGACGACCAAATCAGCCGGGACGACATTAATGATGCCATCGGTGAAGTAACCAATATGGTCATGGGCAGTGTGAAAGCACGCCTGAATGGCACCGTCGGCAATCTGAACGTTTCAATCCCTACGGTGGTAAGGGGTCAGAAAATCGAAAATAGTTTGGGCGACCCGGAAAACAAAGTTTCAGTCAAAGTCAACATTGAAGATGAATATGCTGCTGAATTTTTGTTGTTATATAGAGAAGGTTCCGGATAACTTCCAGGCAGATTAACAAAGCAATCAGGCCTGACAAAATGGCTACATCCCAAACAGAAGTCGAATCGCAAGCCGTAGAGTTGTCGGCAGAAGCTTTTGAGGCCTTCTGTGACGACATTTCCGGTATGTTCGGTGCGGATATGGCCTGTGAGCAGCAGGACGTTACCACCGTAACCGTCAAAGACCTTAAAAAGCACTTCAAGAAGCTAACAGCCGTCAACTCTGTCAAGGCTGAAGGTGTTATGGACGGTACTTTCCAATTGGTATTCGACCAGGGGGGACTGTTTACACTGTCCGGCGTGATAGTAATGATGCCGGCCAACAGGATTCTGGAAGAGATAAAGCGCGGCACGGTCGAAGACATGGAGGCCATGAACGATGCCATAGGAGAAACCGGCAATCTGTTGGTTGGGACGTGGGACAGAGTTTTCCGTGAAGGCTTAGAAGGTCACGGCCACTTTGTACAGAGCAATAGTTTTATCGGCAAGCCATGGGATGAGCCGGAAAAAACGATAGGCCTGGCCGCCGACGGAGAATTTGTCTTTGTGTCTTATGAGATGACGATCGGCGAGTACCCCGCTTTCAAATGTGGCGTCATTTTCCCGAGAACAATCTTCGGGTCCAAATCTGACGCTGAACAAGCGGCCTCTGCCCAAGAGGAACCCAAAGAAAAACCAGCAACTGAGGAAGCAGCCGCTACCGAGGAGAAGGCAGAACCTGCCCAAGAGGAACCCGAAGAAAAACCAGCAACTGAGGAAGCAACCGCTACCGAGGAGAAGGCAGAACCTGCCCAAGAGGAACCCGAAGAAAAACCAGCAACTGAGGAAGCAACCGCTGAACAGAAAGAGGCCGATGCGGACACGGATGCGTCCGATAATACTATAGAAGAAAAACCCGCGGTGACGGATGAGAAAGAGGAGAGTAAAGAGCCCGCCGCAGGCGTAGTATCTGAAACCATTCAAAAAATGGCCGAATCGCCCGCTGTTCTTCCAGGAGAGTCTACCGACATATTTTTGGCAATCTGCGCAAAAGACATTATGGAAAAGAACATCATTTGGGGCAACCCGGACGACAGCGTGCAGCAGGTTCTTGCAAAGATGCAGCAGGCTGATGCCGGCTATACGATGGTAGGCTCAGATGGAGCGTTGGAAGGTATTGTATCAAAGTCGGACATAGCAGGAGCAATCAGCCCCTACCTGCGGCCTATATTTGCGAAGTGGCGCCGGCCGCTCGATGACGCTACACTTCAAATCAAGACTAAATGGATAATGACCAGGCCCGTTCACACAGTAAGTCCCGATACATCGCTTGCAGCAATAATGCAAAATATGAGTCAGCTTGGTCAGCGTGGCCTGCCCGTTGTTGACAAACAGGGCAAAGTCCAGGGTCTGGTCACAGTATTTGACATCTTTAGATTCATGCTAAACGATAATCCCAATGTCTCAATGATAGGCAAGACTTCCAAAGCACCTCCATTGATATAAAAGTTGAGGAGCAATATGCAAAGCGGCGACAAACTAATGGAGCTTATAGAGCAGGCGGCCTCAAGCATAAATATGCTGAACTCGGAAGACCTGTCGGAACTTGAGAGCCTGCAGGCAATCTTCGACCAAATCAACCAGTCCGTGACCGAGATAACGGATGGATCCGCTGAGTTACTGGAACAGGCCAAAGAGGCAACTTCCAACTCAGTTGAGGTACTCAAGAAAATCCTCAAGCAGGAAGCCGATGACACTGAAAAATCTATTGAACTGGTTTCAACGTCGGTTTGCTCGCTGCAATCGGTTATCGGAAAAATGGTCCGGGATACCAGTGCCGCCGATTCGGTGTGCCCGGCCCCTGTGGCCTCTGAAGATACCGAAGCCGGCACACAAGCCGGCGCCGCTATCCTCGAAGATGATATACCGCTGATATTGGACTTCATTGCTGAAGCGGCTGAACACATTGACTCTGCTGAAGCTGGATTACTCGAACTGGAGAGCAAGCCGGATGATGAAGACACAATCAACCAGATATTCCGTGGATTTCATACTATAAAGGGAATGGCCGGCTTTTTGAACCTTAGCGATATAGGCTCGTTGGCGCATTCGGCAGAGAATTTGCTCGACCTTGCTCGTAAAGGTGAACTGGTACTGGCTGGTGCGAACACCGACGTTGTCTTCGAATCAATGGACATGATGAAAAAGATGATCGCCGAACTGAAAGAATCAACAGGAACCGGCACACCGGTGCCTGCACAGAAGGGTCTGCCACAGTTGCTGGCAAAATTGAAAGCAACTGCAGAAGGTCAAACTCTTGCTGACCCTCTCGACACCCCCCATGGTCAAAAAAAGGACAAAGAACTGGACGAGGTTCTAATTACCCAGCCTAAGCCCAAAATAGAAGACATTGCCACAAAAGCAAAAACCACCATCTCCGGTGATGAAAAAATAAAAGTCAGCACCGAGCGTCTTGACAAGCTGGTCAATATGACTGGTGAGTTAGTGATAGCCCAGTTGATGGTTGATGAGGAAGTAGATAAGAACCTGACGGCTGAACACGAGTTGGGTCGTAAAGTCTCCCATCAAGGCAAAATCATCCGAGAACTCCAGGAATTGTCAATGTCGATGAGGATGGTTCCTATTCACGGTGTATTTCAAAAGATGACCAGACTTGTCCGCGACCTCTCACACAAAGCTAACAAGAAAATAGACTTTATTACATCAGGCGAGGAAACAGAACTCGACCGCAACATAGTTGACAAAATTGCCGACCCCCTTGTACACATGGTGCGTAATTCGGTCGATCACGGTATTGAATCCGCCCAGGAACGTAGCGAAGCGGGAAAAAGCCCAACCGGACGAATCGAACTTCGCGCTTTTCACCAGGCCGGCAACATTGTTATCGAAATCGAGGACGACGGCAAAGGGCTCGACAAAGAACGCATTTTGAAAAAGGCCGTTGATAACGGCATTGTCGAGGTCGGCCGGCAACTAAGCGACGAAGAAATATTCAAACTCATTTTTCACGCAGGTCTCTCAACAGCTCAAAAAGTAACAAGTGTATCAGGCCGCGGCGTGGGGATGGATGTTGTAAAAAAGAACATCGAATCGCTGCGTGGCAAGGTTGATATCAGTTCGACGCCCGGCAGAGGAACTACCTTTACCGTCCGTATGCCGTTGACTCTGGCAATAATCGACGGCCAAGTTGTCAAGATAGGCAACAACCGATACATTATTCCAATAAACTCGATAGTGCGCAGCCTCAAGCCAACTGCCGAGCAAATATCGTCTGTGCAAAACCGAGGTGAAATGGTAATGGTACGCGGCAGATTGATACCGCTGATCCGTTTGTATAAGTTGTTTGATATTGTCCCGGCCAGTGAGGACGCAACCGAGTCGTTACTGGTTGTGGTTGAGGAGGAAAATGACATATGCTGTCTGCTGGTGGACGAATTGTTAGGCCAGCAACAGGTAGTGATAAAAAACCTGGGTGAGGGATTAGGAAAGATAAAGGGCGTTTCCGGTGGTGCGATTATGGGTGATGGGAACGTGAGCCTGATTCTCGATGTCCCCGGTTTGATGGAATTAGCTCAGAAGTAATTGTTGGTGGAACTTGTTCACAATGGAAACATTAACGGTACAAGATATAGTTTTGAGCGAAAAAGATTTTCGCAAAATCAGCGACATGGTGTATGAGCACTGCGGGATTAATCTGCACACCGGCAAGAAGGAACTGGTCCGTGCCCGATTAGCGAAGCGGCTGCGCTTAGGCAAGTTCAAAACATTTCCGGAATATATGAGGCACGTGCTTGCAGACAAAACCGGCAGAGAATTTTCAATACTAATCGATTCCCTCAGTACAAACCTGACGAGTTTTTTCCGTGAGAAACAGCATTTTGATTTTTTGCGAGATACATTTCTCCCGCCGCTTCTGGAGCGAAAGAGAAAAAGCCGCAATTTCAGATTGCGCTGCTGGAGTGCCGGCAGCTCATCCGGAGAAGAGCCTTATTCAATTGCCATAACCCTGCTTGAAACCGTCCAGGGACAGGGCCGCTGGGACGTCAAAATCCTCGCCACGGACATTTCAACGAGTATGCTTGAGATCGCTCGGAAAGGTGTCTATGACGAAGAACGGGTTGGGCCCGTTCCGACGCTACAAAAGAACAGCTATCTGACATGCCATCGTGTAAGTGGACGCAAAGTATTCGAAGTAAACAAGAGCTTGAAGGATATTGTAATCTTCAAGTACTTGAATCTGATGAAAGATTGGCCGATTAAAGGCCCTCTGGACTTCATCTTTTGCCGCAATGTGATGATATACTTTGACAAATCCACGCAGCAGCGATTGGTAGCCCGCTACTGGGATTTGCTCGATTCGGGAGGAGTCTTGTTTACCGGCCATTCCGAATCATTGACCGGCATCGAGCATAGATTCAAATACATTCAGCCGACGATTTATATGAAGCCGTGAGATTAGGGTCTGGATAGATGAAAGCAAGAATAATAGTAGGTGTATCTGACGCCAGGGTTTCCAACAAACAGACCGATGTCATAGCAACGTATTCGTTGGGTTCCTGCATTGGTGTCTGTTTGTACGACCCGGCAACGCACATCGGCGGTATGCTGCATTACCAGCTCCCCGACTCGAAGCAGGACCCGGAGCGGGCAAAAACCAAGCCCCTGATGTTTGCCGATACCGGCATGAAAATTCTGGTTGAAAAACTTGTGTCAATGGGAGCTGTAAAGAAGCGGATGCAGGTAAAAATTGCGGGAGGAGCGGCGATGGATACGGGGCCGAAAGGATTTGACATCGGCAAGCGTAATCACCTGGCCCTGCGAAAAATTATGTGGAAGAACGGCATGTTTATTGACGCTGAAGATGTCGGCGGCAAATCGCCCCGTAATCTGTATATGAATATTGGCAATGGTGCGATAACAGTCAGGTCTAATAGTCTTGAAAAAACGTTATAACAAACAAATTGTTTGTAGCGGAGATATATCATGGCTCTAAACGTATTAATAGTGGATGATTCATCTTTAACACGCAAAGCAATAAAACGAATCATCGGAATGATTAACGAAACGACAGACTTGGGTATTGGACAGTTCCTGGAGGCTGGAAACGGTTGTGAGGCCTTGAAGATTGTCAACGAATCGCACGTGGACTTGATACTTGCAGACTTGAATATGCCTGAGATGGGCGGCGCTGAGATGATCCATCGCATAAAAAACAATGAATCCACAAAGTCAATCCCGGTTGTTGTTATCTCTACCGAATCAAAAACCGTCCGAATCAAGGAGCTTTTGGCCGAAGGAGTGAAGAACTACCTGCATAAGCCTTTCACGCCGGAAGAATTCAAAGCGATTGTACATGAGCTTTGGAATAAGACCACAGCCGAAGCTGTTGACTTGCTGACCAGGGCTTTATCACAAGCGCTCGAAACTACAGCTTATTCGATGATTATGCCAATTGACGATGATATGGTGATTCCCGAAAAGACTATGTTGGCTGAAATAGGTTTCATGGGGCCGAAAAGCGGAACTATCCAAATACTGGCAGGTGTTCAGTTAAGTAAAGTTCTTGCTGAAAATATAGCAGGCCTTTCCAATGTGGACGATAAAAATGCTTGCGATGCACTAAAAGAACTGGCCAACATTACCTGTGGATTATTCCTTCCTATGGTTGTTTCCTCAACAGCCGATTTATTCGACATTACCATTCCGACAGTCAAAGTTTGTGACAATTCGGAACAATGGAATGAGTTTATAGCCGTTCAGGATAGTTGTGTATTAAATATCGAGGGCCACGCGGTTGCCATCAAACTGGTCATTGAAAACTAAGAAATCGCATGGGGATGTGCTATGCAGACTAAAGATTTTTCAGGAATAAGAAATAACGGTCCACTGCCCAGTCCTCAAGAAGTAACGGTGCCGAATGATATTGGTGACTTATTAGCTGATTATATAGAGTCAATCGGCTCTCAACTGGAGAACCTCGAAGGAACGGCATTGGCATACGAGGCAGGTAATAACCGCCAGGCAAACGCTGCAAAGGTGCGGCGGATTTTACATAAAATCAAGGGTGAATCGGGGATGGTGGGTATTGACGAGATGTCAGATTTTTGTCACCAGGCAGAAGACGCCTTTGAGGAATTTTCCGAAGATAAGCGTCCGGACATGTTACTGAGGTTTAAGGATTGGGCATGTGCTGCGATACAGAACATGGCAAATCAAATGAAATGTAACTAAAACTATTAAGCGGCGTCGGGCATGAATTGCGAAACACACTCGACCGGCGATTTACGCAAAACTGTAGAGTTTATATATGTCAAAAAGAAAAATAACAGTAAATATATCCGACGCTAAACTCTCCAGCGACCCATCAGCCGTTATAGCGACATTCTCTTTGGGCTCATGTATCGGCGTGTGCCTGTATGACAAAGCGACGCACACTGGAGGGATGCTGCATTACTTGCTTCCAAATTCAGCAGAAAATTGTCAGCAAGCAAAAGAAAAACCTTTTATGTATGCTGACACAGGTATGAAGATTCTGCTCGAGAAACTGATGTCAATGGGAGTAAACAAAAAGCGAATTCAGGTAAAGATTGCGGGCGGCGGAGCGCCCTTGAAGGTGACAGCGAAAGGGTTTGATATTGGCAAGCGCAATTACTTGGCCATCAGGAAAATCCTGTGGAAGAATGGCATGTTCATTAATGCCGAGGATGTTGGCGGCTCCTCGCCTCGCACTCTGTATATGAGTATTGCTAATGGCGATGTAACGATTAGAACAAATGGCGTCGAAAGAAGTCTATAACGAATATCTGAATACAAAATATCCGGCGCTGTTTCCAGGAAATTTAGCAAAAACTAAAAACTTTTAGGAAAAACAGTATGCCAGTTACACTTAATACAAATGTCAAAGTTTTAATAGTTGATGACTCCGCTATCGTCCGCAAGATACTCAGCCAACAATTGAATCAACGCCACGGCATAGATATCATTGGCACTGCACCTGACCCTTACATCGCACGTGATAAAATAGTGGCTTTGAAGCCGGATGTTCTCACGCTCGATGTTGAAATGCCGAGGATGGACGGCATAACGTTTCTAAAAAAACTAATGAAGCATCAACCGATGCCCGTTATTATTCTAAGTTCTCTAACACCGAAGGGCAGCAAAATGGCTTTAGAGGCCCTTGCGGCAGGAGCGGTAGAGGTGATAAGTAAGCCAGGCCCTGCCTACAGCGTGGGCGAGACCTGCGATGCCCTGGTTGAAAAAATAAAGACTGCATCAAGAGCTCGCGTAAGCAAATCTGCCGAAACCCAAAGGATATCTTCCTACAAACGACTTCATATGACTGAAACAACCAACAAGATTTTTGCTATCGGCGCATCGACCGGGGGCGTCCAGGCATTGTCACATGTTCTCTCCGCCTTGCCTACTAATGCGCCCGGGACATTAGTGGTTCAGCATATGCCCGCCCATTTTACAAGCTCATTTGCCGAACGCCTCAATAATGATTGTGCGGTGAACATCAGGGAAGCTCAGAATGGAGACCATGTTATTCCAGGCCTGGTTCTGATTGCTCCGGGGGGGGTTCATATGCTCCTGCAGCGCTCCGGTGCAAATTATTACGTTACCATAAAGGATGGTCCCACCGTCTGTCGGCAAAAGCCGAGTGTTGAGGTCATGTTTAACTCGGTGGCAAAATATGCAGGTGCCAACGCTATCGGAGCGATTCTTACCGGTATGGGCGATGACGGTGCAACCGGGCTGTTGAATATGAGAGAAAGTGGTGCACATACTATAGCCCAGGATGAAGCATCGAGTATTGTCTTTGGCATGCCTAAGGAAGCCATCGAACGGGGAGCAGCAGAAAAGGTTGTCTCGCTATCCGACATGGCCAAGACTATGATAGGCTTCGCCCAGGGTTAGGCCGATAATCCAAATCTGATACTTGCGATTCGCACAAATTCACCGCAGTTGCGTCCAACCATCAGCATTAACGGATCAAGAGGCATATGATACCCACAGGATTGAGACAGAGGATCACAGGCAGGCGGAGAAGTGTTTAGCCAAAGAAACAGAACGGCGCATCCATCTCCAGGAACAACTCCTGACTTCAACACTCCTTTGAAAAATTGCTGTAAGTCCTTGTAAATACTGAAGGCAAATTTGATTTTGGGTGTCCCGATGCTAAAATGGGGCTATGTTCGTACGAAAAAAGAAGAACCGATCCGGCTCCGTCAGCGT
>Ga0180301_10001821_pt1 | contig 16717 bp, 9 predicted proteins | sample GuaBasSediGuay16_FD_121797 | JGI IMG/M metagenome (GOLD analysis project Ga0180301, IMG submission 121797) | Subseafloor sediment microbial communities from Guaymas Basin, Gulf of California, Mexico - Guay16, Core 4569-2, 12-15 cm | ecosystem: Environmental > Aquatic > Marine > Hydrothermal... | reverse complement strand
TTCCCCGAAGCCTTTTTACAGCATTGGAAATTTCATGTTCTGTGAACCTATAAAGCCCAAAAAACCACATAACTAATCCAGAAATCCATATAAATATCAAATCCGCAATATCCTCCGGCAAAAAGGAGAAGCTTGCATGATCATGAACACATACTATAAAGTACGATACGGCAGCGATAATAGGATAACCGAATATATGAATCGCTGGTGTGTAATTGAGCCATTTTATTGGCTTAAAGAGAAACTTTAAGTATAATGACCTCTTTGAGAGTTCTTCTAGTTTGTTTTTGTCGTATTTCCATATATTAAAGCGGGTCCCAATGCATTCTATTGCCATCCCGATAAATAGCACAATCGCCATCCATAACACAAATAGTGCTATCCATGGTACGACAAATTGCAACAAAGATATCACGAGATCAATGTAATGAAAAATTGTCACAAATAGTACCATTAGAAGACCCCAGCCCAAGAATATGAAATTCGGTACGTCACCGGATTTCTTGCTCGGATATTTGAAATGATTTAGCGAGTTCATGTAGATTGGTTCTAAAATAAAGGCCAACATGGGGTATAAAATTAGTATAATGAAACATCCCCGCGAAGGGGTAAGCAACTCGAGAACATCTGAGAACATCAGAACCACATGTATGAGATAAACAATTAAAAGAGCAAAATAGATGCTACAAACGATCAACGATACCAGCGTAGAGCGCTTAAGGCGTACCATAACCATAATTAGACTCCCCTTTACTCCATATCTTAAAAGGGTTTGAGACTTGCCAAATTTTTGTCAATGACTTGCACTTTCTCTTAGAGCTTTAAATATCTAACCATAAGAATACGATTTCGACTTTAATACTATATTAGGTTAGATGTTATCGCCAAATTGCATAATAGGATATAAGCTTAAGACTTGCCTTATCTCCGCTTATGTTCGTTTAATCCACAATTTTATGAGATACTGATGTCTGACAGTTGAGTTTTTTCTCTTCAAAAATTCATCCCAATAAGATGGATATACTGAAATTCTTGACAATATGACGATCCATTTAATAAAATCTATGAAGTAATTGCTCACCGTTTCATGCTTTAATTTCCCGATTTCCTGACATTCACAGAAAGATTACAGATTGCAATATAGTACAAATGGAATTGAAATTGAACTTAAAACGATTTCTGAGAGTATTAATTCGCCGAAGATCCAAACCGGCGTTTTCGTAATGTTTATATGTCTAGCTGATTAGAGTGGTATAGGGGACATAGGTTATGGGTGTTAGTAAAAGAAGAACTCATGGATGGCCAGGACGCTTGCCTCCAATTTCGGGAATATTGGATAGATATGCAGAATCTGCACTCGTCTCAGCAATTAGATTAAGAAGATACTGGATAATGCAGGGCGATAGCCCGGAGAGGGCAACAGAGAAGGCCATAAGGCAGGCTATTGGGATGATGGTCTCTTCAGGAGTCCCGCTCTCCAGACTGATCATGTTATTTGAAGATATAAAAAATGCAGCAGATGCATTTATCAAAATGATAAAAGATGTCCGAGAGGAGTTGAGGATGGATATGGAGATCGAATATTTATTCGAACAAGTGGGTAAAGAACCCTACACAATGAACGATTATGGCAAAAAGAAACGAAAATTAACATTAAAGATAAAAGAGATTTTGAAGGAGATTGGTTGCGAAGAGGCCTACAAAAATCTAAAAAAGAAAAAAGGATTCGAGTATTCGGAAAAACTCCTAGATTACTCTTCAAAGGCATTTAAAAGGATCGTAAATAGTTTGATCGCATATGTTAAGAGGTTGTGCGATCTTAATCCCATGAAGGAACTCCAACTCAGAAAAAAGATACTACTTGCCGTGGCGGAAGTAAAATATGGGCGAGAAAAGGCTAACCAGCTGGAAAAAGAGGCCCAAGAACATGCTCTTACCCTATTAGATTGATTAATACATTCATGGCAATTTTGGGAATTAGCTCCCAGAGAAAGGTTATCTATAGTATTGGCATCGCTTCTTGATTAAATTCCGTAGAAGCATGAAGTAGAAAAAGGTAGTTCTGAAAGTATTGTAGTGTGGAGGGGTGGGACCATGAGAGTAGCAAATGGTATTGAAATAGGCCCAATTGAGGGATTATCGGATGAAGAACTTAAAGATGCCCTTGATAAAATAATTAAGTTTGCAAAATCAAATCCTCAAAGCCCGGAAAGAGAATACTTTGACTTCAAAAGAGAATTGAACTTTACAACTAAGGAGGAAAAGTTTGAAATCAGAAAGATCTTCTCAGCCTTTGCTAATACCCGTGGAGGATGGATTATAGTTGGTATTGCCGAGAAAAGAGACAATAGACAAAGAATAATAGATTACGAAGTTGTAGGAGTCCAGAACCCGTCCTCATATGGAAGAATAAGAAATATACTCTCAGCTGATGAATATATTCGTCCACGAATAGAATTTCAGTCGAGAAATGTAATGTACAAGGGCAAGCAAGTTCTTATCTATTATATCGCTCCTGAACATCGATCTTTAGTGGAAGTAAGAAGGAGTAGAAAGGATGCATGGGTGGCGTACCGTAGGTATGGTGATAGAGTTTGTATAATGAGAGATGAGGAAAAAATCGATAAACTCTTCCAAGGTGTGATAAATTTACCAAAAGAATTCCGTGCTAACGTCCCTGAATTAAAATTCAATAGCGTTGATGGGTCTAAAGTTGAATCTTACATCAAATGGTCAGTAAAGAATACGAGAGATATCTACAAGTGGATAGGTACTGGATTGGGATATCCCATAATTTTACTCCCTGTACCGTTAATACCACTAAGGGGTCACTCCAAAGTTTACTATACTTCCTCGATGTGGCATGGGAATATCGAGGATTACAAAAAATTCCTTAAAATACTCACAGAGATTGAGAATATCCTAGAAAAGAGTACTGGCATAAGCTTCGAAGTTTGGTCTCTTTGGACACCCTTAAGCAAACACGATTACTTCACAGGTTGCAATGCCCAAGGCCTCGTAGAATGTATAGAAAATATGTCTCAGAAACCCATTAAGTTCGCATGGATTTTGTACTCCACAGTCACGATACTTGTAATTGGAAGAATAAGTGAGAATTCTTGTATCGTTGAGGTTAGGTCGGTATTTAACTTCATTCCTAACAACTATCCTTTCATATCAATAGATGAGGTCGGTCGAGTCGTAACCTTGCCTTTACCAGCGCGTGAATCCACTTGGTGGACTAAGGAACTTATAAAAGAATGGAAACTTCCACCAAAGGAAGAACTGTGGCAAGAAGATATACCTGATGAACTACTAGAACAGTTACCATCAACTCAAATAATAGGATATCTTAGCGAGATTCCACGACCCAGAAGATATGACGTACCCTTCAGAATATCGAGGGGACTTACACTAATAGATATAAAGGAGATAGGTAAGCTTCCTGAGGGAACACCACCACTGATAACTGATGTTAATCCATTATTTACGATTCTACGATCCGCTCCACGTGGCTTAAATGATTTAAAAGAAGTTAAAATTGTAGGGATGAACCTGGAAGCTTTAATAATGCCAGAGATCATAATGCACGACATGGCTATTGTTCTCTTCAGCTTAGAATGTCACGTTAATCAGTCAAAACTACATAGGATAACTCAACATTATCAAGAATAGTGTGTAATCAGGGCTTCTTAGAGATGACTGGACTTGACCATCGGAAAGGAAAGCAAATATATTAAGTCTTCTCTGAGACGCTGGATTATTAATTACGTGTCATAATCGTACTAGAAGAGAATGTTCTATATAAAGCATCGAAAAAGCGAGGAGAAAGACTTTATGAACTATTTTTGAAAAAACAGAATTGTAAAGACCGCCGAAGAGATCACTAAACGGAAAAGGTTCATCCTTCTTTCCCCACAAGATGCCTCAATAAATTCCATAAGGAAAGTGCTGGAACTCAGACAATTAGACCCAACGGAACTCGAAGTGCTCATTAAAGACAGAGTTGAGCCTCTGACAACCAACATAGATGTTCTGCACCTTTTAGAATATGCGGTTCAGCACAGCCCAGAGTACTATAAGGAGGTCTACGGCAAGCTGGCAACAAAATACCCCACTCTGCTAGAAGAGGCAATTAACGTTGCTAAGGTACTATCTAAAATCGATGACGACCCTGAAGGCTGTTTATGTGAAATAATCATAAAAAGCATACATGAAAATGTGTCAAATGAGGAAAACCTTCAGGTTAACAGCAGATCTAGCGAAACTCCTTAGGAGAACTCATAAGGCAACTCTCCATCTGGACATAACAGGTGATGTAAAAATTCCTAAGAGGAACCATGCTATAATATAAACACCAGTGAGGATTCCACAAAGACCATTTATGGAGAACAGAGAGTTAATAAGCGCAACCGTGCCAATCTTTTCATTCGGTCCAAGAAACCAGTTTGCGTTTTATGACATCAAACTCTTTCTCAAGAATTTCTAAATATTCTACTAGGAAGTCCTTTCTTACCACATCTATCAAGAATGTAGAACCCACCAGTTCATCTATGAGGGGATTTGCAAACCTATGCCTAACTAGATATTGCAGATATTTAACAGGTCTTAACTCTCCGTCTAATGAGTACTCAAGTAATTTGCATTCATTTAAACTTCTCAAAGAGAGATATGACAATCTCGGGCGCACGAGTATGTATAGGAATCACCCTCTTCGGCTTTATGGTTCGTAATATTTCTTTGAACTCATATGGCTGATAATGTCCACTCAAATGGATACGGAAGGGAGTTATTCCAAGTTTCCTTAGCCAGTTGGCTAATCGCTTTTCCAAGATCCACCCTTCTTCATCAAGCGGTTCACCTATTAGTGTTATTTGAATAAGTCCTATCGGATCAATGTTGCATATTTCGATTAACATTTTTAGCTCGTTAACAGTAGTCAAACTGGTCAAAAATGCAATCTTTCCCATAGATAATACTTCATCTTTCTTCGCAATCTCAATAAAGTGAAAAGATGCAGGAGGTCCTCCTTTTAACGGTAGTAGATAGAACTTGGGCAGCTCTTCTAGTTTTAGGAGTCTAAGCTGTGCATCAAGCAACTCTGCATACTTGGTATGCGTTAATACTGGTACGAAATCGTGTTTCTGTAAAACTCTTATAGCTAAGAGAAAGGACTCCATGTCAATCGGATGCGCCGATAAAAATATATATTTACGCTCATACTTACCTAGGACTCGTTCTAAAATTCTCACAGCGTCGCTCGATGTAAGAGGTGTTTGCCTTCTTAGGAAGTTTGTTCCCTCAATTATTACAACATCAACGCGCTCCTCGATATTGCTGAAATTTTCTAATGTGTTTATCTTCAGGGGAGACTCGACTCTAAAGTCTCCAGTATAAAGTATGTTCCCCTCAGAGGTCTCTATAATATAAGAATATGAAGGATATGCACTATGACTGACTTGGATAGGTTTCGCTCTTTTCGCCTTACTAACATCCTTAAGATCTGTTAAATCAAAATCGCTAGGTAGTAACAACTCTTTCCAGCCTAGGGTCCAAAATCTTGATAATCTTTCAAAAACAGACGTTGATGGTATAAATAAGTCAACATCATACTCGAAAGGTATGGCTAATGAGCCCAAATGATCTATATGAAAGTGCGAAATATAGATTTCTGAAATACCTTCATATACCTCCCTCGGAGGAATCGCTCCTATTTCTCTTAAATCTTCAACTATTTCCGGCTGTATTGCTCCTCCATAGAATTTCTTGAATTTGGAAAAACATAATCCTTGGTCAAACATTATTCCTTCATCGCGGTCTCTGATTACTATACAGTTACCTCCAATAGTATTAAATCCGCCCCATACCTCAATTTTAACATTATTTCCTAATTCAAAGACCTTAGGTTTTCGCATACTTATCCTCCTATAGTTCTAGCCTTTTTGACCAAATATACTCCCTCCTAACAATAGCAGTTTCGGTCATGATCAAATCAAGTTTTCTTGCGGGATTTCTAATACAAAGTATAACAGGACTTCCAGTCCCAACACCATAGACAAGATATAGCCAGAACTTGTCACCTAGCTCTTTAGCAGTCTCATATTCTTTCTCAGTAAACTTTATCTCAAGCTTTGGTCTTACAAAACCTTTAACCTCAATAAATCTCTCCTCATCTTCGCTATAACTATAAACATCATAGTGCTCCTCCTCTCTCCTTCTTATATCAGCTTTGCGTCCCTTTTCTTCTTCGTATTTTAGTATAATGTCTCTCAAATATTTGCTCTCAAACCCGAACCATACTCCCGTCTCGGCCGCCTCCTTAGATTCGGGGAATAGACCGACAGAAACGAAATAACATAAGGGTCTTATGTCATCAACTGAGACTCTGCACTTAAAATACCTTGAGGCCCCAACTGCCACCTTTTTATCCTCATACCTGTTAATTCTTTCAAGCATATCATTGTAATTGGCTGTATAAAATTCGTAATTGCTGTTTAATCGTCCTACAACGAAACTCTTTGCTTTTGATAACTCTGCATCAATGAGACCGCTAAGACCGTGATGTTCATCTACTTCTAACGCTGGAGGTAACAAGTTATATAGAATCTCCACAAGCCTCCTGCCCCTATGTAGATCGGCCTTTTTCTTTTCAACATCCAGCTCTATTAGAATCGGCTCTTCATAAATTCGTTCTTGATTCTGTGAACTTTGATTTTTCACTTTTATTCGTGCTAATGCGAGAACGTAAAGCAACTTCTTGGTAGATGGAAGCACAAATACGAGAAAGTCTGACGGCATGCCACCCTTGCTTTCCAACTCTTTTAAAATAATATCTGGTCTTTTTCTTGAAAAAATACCTAATTTTTCTTTAGAGATCTTTTCGTAAGTTTCGCTTAACCTTGTAGCTATAAGCTTCGCATCATCAATATTTCGTATTCCAAAACTCTGCTCTAAAAATCTCTCTATTTCATCTCGAGTTAGGGGTTTAGGATAGATGTTCTTTTCCCTAATCTTTTTTGCTAAATCTATTATAGCACGTATGAATTCCTCCACGTATTCTTCTAATTTTCCTTCAAAGAGCCTCTCTATTATTTCCGATTCTGTTAATTTTACCTCTCTCCCTCTATATTTAAATGAGAGAGGAATAAACCCGCTTAAATACCTTGAGTACTCAACATATCCTCTTCCTAATCTTTCTCTTACGACATTTTCAAAAAGGCTATCTCCAATGGCTGACATATAGATTTCATCACCCAACGTTAACTCCTGCTTCTCTATAGCTTCTTTTATGCCATACAGTTTCCTGAATATATTATCAGCAACATCTTTCTCGTACTTATGTAAATAAAACAGGTTAAAGACATAACAATTCTTATTCTGACCATAACGCCATACTCTTCCGATTCTCTGTTCAAGCCTTATGGGACTCCAAGTCACTTCATAATTTATGAGAACGTTAGCTGCCTGGAGGTTTAACCCCTCACCAAGTACATCAGTAGTAATAAGGACCTTTGCATAAGGACTCTCCCTAAACCACTTAGCTATCCTCTCATATTCATCTCTGTTTTCAGATGTTATCTTTTTGACCATCTCCTTCCCTTTCTCTCCAAATTTATCCATAAACCAGTCTGAAAGTTTGCTGTGTATATAATCGGCAGTATCTTTGAACTCCGTGAAGATTATTACTTTGGCCTTATACAGATCTGAGAAACGATCTTTCTGCTCTTTAAACGTTTCCTCGATTATCTGTTTAACGGTCTCCAGCTTTGTATCTATATATTCGCCTCTTATCATCTTTTGAGCAATTTTTACGGCATCTTTAACAAGATTTACAAATTTTGACGGTAAAATTCTTCCAACTGCGTCGGCCACTTCATTAAAGACCACATCAGGCTCAATGTCTTCCTCATCCTCCTCAAACTCTGCTTCAGGATCAAGAAGTCTCTCAAGCTTAATTTCAAACTTCGGAATTTTCTCTTCAATAACTTCTTTGACTTCACTAAGTTCTATACCCTCTTCAAGCATATCCAGTATCAAACTTCTCTTTAAGGTAATTTTACTAAATGTCTTTACTAACGATAAAGGACTGGATAACCCTCTTTTCATTATGAGTTTTCTTAAAAGTCTTGTAATTGCTCTAACCTTGGTAGGATCAAAAAGTCCTTTTATAGCGAGATTCTCATAATATTTTGCTAATTCCTTCTCTCCTACCTTTATTAAGTTCGAAAGCATTAATTCCTCATAATTTTTAGGCTTAATTAAGATCGCAAGCATATAGCAATTTCTAAAAACTTGCTTATCTTCATACGTCTCATTAATGTCGCTTTTTGTCCTTCTATGGAGTATTACGTAATGTGTAGTTCCGTAAAATGAAGCATCCAGTCGACGTGCTACTGCCTTAAAGGCTTTGTGAGGACCAAAAGTAATTAACGACGGATCCACTAGTGATAATCTGGCAAGGTAATCATAATCATAGCCTTTATGAGGTGTCGCTGACAGTAAAAGTACGTTTGCATTTTTAAGTTTCATTAGGAGATGTCCAATTTTCTCGAACCTTTGAGTGGGTTTTCCTCCCACAAAACCTATTTTTTGCGCCTCATCAACTATTACAAGATCCCACTCTTCTTTCCCAACAATCTTAAAGTACTCTTCTCTCTTTAACCTATCAAGAGATCCTATATAAACTCCTGGTGGAAGTTTGCTGTGCTTTTCAAGCCTCTTTAACTCCTCCCTCTTTATGATTATAGGCACTATTCCAAAACTCCTTAATTCCTCTATCCACTGCGGAAGAAGAATACTTGGGGTAATTATCAGTATATGCGATGCTCTATCATAAATTTTCAACATCTCCATGATTCTTAATGCTGTAATGGTTTTTCCAAGACCTATGACATCTGCTAGCAAAATCCTCGTAGGTTTAAGAAAGATACATCTCGCTACGGTCTCCGTCTGATGAAAAAGTAAATCCTTTTCGCCGGACTTGTCAAGTATAAAAAATGGATTTTTAAGATAGTACTTGGCTACAATTGCTAAAAGAGAAAGTTTACCATTTTCCATATTATCACCTATCAAGCATGTACATTACCTTAAATGCTCTACCAATGCGCAAAACTTTCCAAAACCATGTAGTATCTCCATTGCTCTTTAGTTCATGATATCTAAATAGAGCAGTATTGTAGAATGGTTCGATAATACTTATATTCAAGCCATTTACAACTCTTCTTAGCCTTTCAGCCTTTTCTGCGCTCCTAAGAGTTGCATAAGTTATTGAGAATATTAAGTGCCTCATAGCGCTATACCTATCTGGAAACACCATTATAGGGACTCTTTCTGATCTCTTCAATCTAGGTAAGTAACGTGCAACATACTCTACATCAGCCTCAAGACTTTTAGCATAATCCACAACCAAATCCATTCCTCTCACAGGAAACTTTATAAGTTCCTCCTTTTCTTTGCAATTTGCCCTTGTTACAGTTTTTAATGAACTCTCTATCTTAGGTAGAACCTCTAATGCCTCCTTTCTAGGTACCTTCTTATAATAAACCAGATACGGTCTGTAATATCGCAGAGTTTCACTTTGATAATAATATAGCGGTTTGCTCCTTTTCTTAAAATGAAATGTTGCTACTATTTTCTCGTTAATAAATCCTCCCTTACTCATTTTTACACCTCGTATTCAACGTATAATTCTGCGTCATCCGGTAACTCATTTAACTCTAAGTTTCCTTTAATTTCATTGGCACTCAATGGCTTGTTTAACTTTATTTGCAGAAGAACTTCGACTTCTCCTAAATTGCTAACACTTACAGCAGTACTATATACTAGTGGCATTTTCTCTAAAGGCAACCTTTCTACAACAAATCTAGCTGTAGCCTCATCAATGTTAGCCACTTTTTCGATCTTAACGGTTAAATTTACATTTGCTGGATAAGCTATAATCTGTGGCAGTATTGCTAAGTTTCCCAGTTCTCTAGACCTAATAGCGTGAATTTTCCTTAATTTATTCTCCTCAAGTAGTTTCAGTAAGTCTCTCTTCTTAAACCAATCTCTTCTTATTCTGGGGGGTCGTGGACCTGGAGGTCCCGGAGGCCTCTTTATTTTTAAATACCAAGATTTTCTCCCAAGTTCTTTTCCATCCTCGGAATATACAATCACTATGATTTGAACTCTAGTTTCTGCAAGTTCCTCAGGCACTTTTATAATTAATTCTTTTTCAACCGGTATTTCCGCTTCAAACACCTTTTCTGAAACTTCAACATGAGAGGATATTACTTCAACCTTAACTTTACCCTTATACACCTCAGAAGTGACCTTTAATATCGTTTTTAACTCCTCACCTCTCTCTACCTCATCTGGAAGTCCCAACTCTATGAGAACTTTTAATTCCTCCAAAAAGACTGCACTGTCTTTTAAAACTTCCTCCCAATTATAGGTACTCTTAAGTTCTTCAAGGCTTACAACATCTTTAGTGGTTTTTAAAACCGCTATTCTCTTGCCTTTTTCCGGCTTTAAATTATTCAGCCAGGGTTCAACTAAATGCTCCCAATATATAAGCTTAGCAACTTCACCTGTCCCTTGCAAAAGCCTCATTACCCTTCCGAGATCCTTTACGGTATCTTCTCCGGTATCTTTGCCATTTAAGGCGATTATATTGCTCGCTTCTTGCTTATTACGATAAACCTTTTTCCAAAAAATTTTATTTCCTATCTTTATTCCGTAATCCAGCCCCCTAACAAGTTCATAAATAGCATTTATTAGTGTCTTGTACAGAATTATCGGAATACTCTCCACAGTATTATTGCTTAAGAAAAAGTTCCATATATCCGATATCGCAACGCCATCCTCTTTCTCTCTTATGTCGACCTTTAAATAGTTCTGGATTAGCCTCTCTAATTCATTGCCTTTTAAGGAATCCCCAAGATATCCCTTACCCTCTAATACCACTTCAATGCTGTATTCAAGTGGAGCATCAGATCTTAGCGCCAAACCATCAAGTTCAACAATTTTTCCGGCTCTTTTGATAAGTACACTATGATAAACTCTTGGAACAAGAAAGCTTACAAGATCTCTGAAATCGTCCTCATACTGTTTCTTCTTTGCTACTAAAACTGCAAATAACTCCTTGCTTTTCTCTAATTCCTCAGAATATTCTTTCTTTAAAATCTCATCTGTAATTCTCTCGCAAGCTACTAGATACTTAAGTGCATCCTTTAAAGCATCCCAGTATGTCCTATACTGCTTAAATTCGGGTTTAGCCGTTAGATCCTCTTTAGAAATTCCTCTACTACCGTCAGGCCTTAACACGATTATGTTATTTCTCTCTAGAACTTTTGCTATCTCCTCATTATCCGCTTCCTTAATAAATACGACTATAGTTGGTTTATTGATGTCAAGATCGTCCGGCAACTTAGCTTCTTTACCATACTTAATAAATACTATTTGCGAGTCTTTCAGAACTTTAACTTTGTATACAGAGCTGCCCTTCCCCTTCATAGATTCGAAATATTTAGTAAGCTCATCATAGATCTGATGCGGAAGTACATCTCTTGCAAATCTCTCTATTAATTGCCATAGGTCGGGTATCCTTCTGAAAAGCCATTTACCTCCATGCATAGCTAAGTAAGTTAGCTTGCCATACAATGATTTGAGTAACTTTGATACGTCCATCCAATCGCTGTTCTTTACAGTCTTAAAGTCCATCATTGCAAAAGCTACATCATCTGTAGTTGGATAAACTTCTGTCCGGGAGAGAAGCCCCCCTCCCGCTAAACTTCTTAACCATATGTAAGTAGTTATCATGAAGCTGGGAACGTGCAACTCACTAGATATTTTCTTAACGATATTGTCTCCAAGCTTTATTTCTTCCTCGTTCTCCCTCACCGGATGAACTACATCCTTTAATAGAATCTCCCTAAACACTCTGTATTCGGCGAATGATAAGGGAAATGACTCACTAAGTACTCCTTCAAGTATTATCGGTATATGAAATGGCATGATTAAGTATGGTTCATAGCCAAGCCAGTCGTATAACCGCCTCTTAATAGCGAGTATCGCCTCCGAAGCAAGCTTTATTGGGTTCCTAGTAGCTTGAATGTACTTTGATAAGTACATGTGCAATAAACGGAGCACTTCAATTGTTTCTGGATGAAATGGATACGTCTTTTCAATATCTTCTTTAAGCTTCTCCCTTCCTCCTCTCCTACTAAGAACTTGCCTCGCGATTTCCACAGCATTATCATATATTGCATCAGCCAGTCTTCTACCATACTCCTTTAAGATTCCCTCATCCTCGTTGAAAATTCTCTTTCTTAGTATGGAGGGAAGATCTACGGTTGTTACCACTGGTATAGTATTACCAGAGCCAACTCTATCAAGAATCTTCTTTATTACCTCAGGTTTTATCACTTCAGCGTGGGCTTCTTCTACAGTACCCCTCTCAACGTCATACGGCACTGTTATTACAACAACACATTTCGTTACCTCTTCGGTGGTAAGTGTTTCGCTCAAATTCATGAGAAAGGTATTTATAACGTCTCTCGATAGTTCTTTTGTACGTGAATAGTATCTGGCAATTTCATCTATTAAAATCACGGCTCCAGAACCGTCAAGCACATCCCTTAACGCATCTTTTGGAGGAGCCGTACCCGCTCTATCGTAAGAAGCTATAATGTAGTATCTACCTAGCTGTTGAGCTATATAACCCCAGAGAGTCTTGATGTGTTTTCCATCCTCTGGTACTGGAGCGAAGTGCCTTTCACCACAGTCAATTATGACAATATTAATTCCTATCCCCTTCAGAAGATTCCAGTTCTCATAAACGAAGTCGGCTATCTCTTTATCTAATTCCGAAATAATTACTCTTGCCTTATCTGGGCTATCAGCACTCCTTATAACGTTGAGTAAATGGTACAGAACTGCAAGGCTATGCGACTTGCCTCCGCCAAAGAGTGATGGTAAGACTAGCAACTTATTATACATCTTGTACTCTCTTCCAGCCAGCGTAAGCTTAGTTTTTCCCAGCAACCCCATTAGAGTTTTAATTATGAGAGTTTTCATTGTCGGAGTTACATGGGTTCTCCTAAAGAACTCTATCGGATCTAGTAAAAACTTGGGTGCTGTACCTCTAGCAATGCGTGTTAAATCAATTGCAGGTTCATATCTCCCCTCCTCAATCTCTCGTCTTATTTTAAGAGCCCTTATGGGAGGTATGTTTAAATTCAAAGAAAATCACCCCATTATGTTGTCTAAAATCTTTTTACATAAATTAGCTTCAGGATCTCCTTTAATTCTTGACAACGCCTTAGCCACATTAATTGCTTCTTCAGTAAGTGTTGGGTACTTTAACATGAGTTTACTGTACATCTCCTTAAAGTACTCTGAGCCCTGATGGACAGCATATTCTAAAAGATGTAGTACGTCTATACTTGTAGTCAGCGGTTTAGTTCCCCTTTCACTAAGCACCTTAAGCTCTATAATGTCTAATGATCTGAAACTAAGTATTTCCCTAATGGAATTAATAGATGCATCTTTTGGAGAGAGAAAAATAAAACTCTTAGGCTTAGCTATTTTTCTTCCACTTCTTTTTTTCTTCCCTTTTTCCTCTGTGATAGGCTTTATAATTCTATTTCTTTCCAATATTTCATAAAGTCTCTTCATTTGAGATTCCTCAGAGGTGCCATATAATCCATAACCAAGCGTGATGAGGTCCTGACTATTCAGAGTCCAGTTCCATTCCTCCATTCGACCAAACAATCTTCGTATAGTAATGTAAGCTAAAGCCTCAGGAGATTTTATAGAAATTTCTCCGCCTACTAAAGTCTCTATTGTAAGTTTGTATGATTCGCGCACAAGATCTTTACTTGATAACTCACCAGCAAATTTTACAATTTTTTCATAAGATGTAAATGTTGCCAAGCACGCTGTCATTACCGCAAGAAATAAGTCTAAACCTCTAAAACCCAATTTTTCCGCTTCTTCCAAAGCTTCCTTAGCTCTATTTAAGGCTTCTTTTTTAATCTCCTCGATCGAAGTGATTTTATTTTCCTTCCTTTTTCTCCAAACGACTATTATATTTGACTCTAGAGCAACCTTACCATGAGCAGTGGTTCTTTGCTCTAGTTCGGCAATAATTGATAATGCTCTTGTTACTTGAAGTCCTGCTCTTTTCCAACCCGCTTCAATTAGCTCAATCCATGCTTCTGGATTGGAGTGGGCAAAATATGTTATAATTGGACCATCATTTTTTATAGCATTCACCATGCATCTAAATGCTCTAGAAAGCAACCAGGTATAATAATTAGCAGCGTTCCTTAGTTTAAAGTATTTAGCTCTGCCCTCATTTAAACTAATTTCTTTAGGTGCAAAAACTTCCCATTGAGTATTGTAAATCACAACATCAGCATAAAACTTGGGTTTAAGTTTATTATTTACAGGCTCACTTAAAGCTCTTTTAAGCCATATATAATAAAAGTCGCTTAGTTCTGTGTAAGGTACATTGTCTCTGTAAGGAGGGTCTGTGACTATGACATCAAATTTTGTATTTTTAAGTTCATTAAGCATAGCAGCATCATCAAGTAAAACTCTAACATTACTAGAACTATTAGAAGTAGCAGAGATGAGATATGCCAAACCATTAATGAGATTTTCTAAATTTCTCGACCATGTACCAGTAAATTGTGCAAAAGGTGGTGAATCAGACCAACCCAACATCATAGCAATTCCTCTAATGGATAAACTTCCTTCAAAATGTGCTTTATCCGATCTCCATCGTGTCATCATAGAATTGTAATCGGCATATTTGCATAATGCTAATGTTAGGTATGTTGTTATAACTTCCACATATTTAAACGCCTCTTCTCTGTTCCATCCTTCCTTAAGCTTCTCTTCTTCAATCTTTCTCCCGACTTCACGTATTAACTTAACAAGTTTAATCATCGTCAAGAGTTGACGCGGATTAAAAAGTTTAAACCACCTATCAAAACCATAGGGATATACCCATATACTCCTCGATTCATAACTTGGTACTGGTTCTGTTGGTATGTCTGGATCGTTCCATACTTGCTTTAATTTCTCCACCGCTCTCCATAGTTTATCATTATCCTCTTTTCCACAAGACTCTACTTTTAAGTATCGTTTTTTGTTACTTACTATTACTTTTACCTTTACTAACAATCTTGGTCTCGCTAAACTTTTTTTAAGGTGTTCTAAACTTATTCTCCCATTTAAGTACTCCTCTAATTTTTGATTCCAGTTTCTTATTGCATACCTCGGATAAAATTCTAATCTCTCTCTAATTACATTGTCTGAGGCTTCATTTTTTGAACTGTATATTCTACCCGTCTTTAAGTCTACATATGTTATCCTGTTGCCACAGAGAATGCACTCTACCAATTCAGGCTTTGCTTTAATATTAGGCGGTGGTACTTCATTAACTTTCCCCTCAACAACTTCTATATCTATCCCATCTGCTTCAGGTTTGAATTTCATATGATATTTCTCGTTTTTACCTTGAATTATCCACCAAGTTTTCATTAATGGTGTGTATTTTCCACATAACGTATTAGGACATCTGATCTCCCATGTACCGATGTAAACTATGCAATCATCGTATAATTCTCTAATGTCCGGGTCTTCTTTCAGTTTCTCAGTTATCCATTTACCCCATCTAGCAACATCGTAGATTAAACTAGGAATTTCATAAATGCCCTGATCGGTTATTTTCTTCACTTTTACAAGATCTTTCGCTACTTTTTCTAAATTTAACTCCTTTAATTCCTTCCCAGTAATACGCGTTTTAATATTAGAAAATTTTTTGGGGTATTCTAACACTGCTTTAAGAAATATATAAGAAGTCGGTAAAAATTCAACTGCTATAACCTCACCTATTCCGAGTCTAATTGCCTCTAACGGTATTGATCCAAAACCAGCGAAAGGATCTAGAAATTTTATTTTTTCCAATCTCTCTCTAATATCCTTTGGTAACTTAGGGTTTACATTATGAGGAGGTTTTTCAAAACAGAATGGTGGTGAGGGTTCTCCTTTCTTTTTAGGTTTACATGGGTGTCCCTCATCTCTGAATCTTATTGTAGGATAAATCCATTTAATAAAATGTCTAGGATTTACTTCTTTAGGTAATAATGAGCCAAGTATTATCGCTCTAGCGCCAGCTAAGGGCCTTCTTGCCCACCAGAAGACCATTCCCCAGTGAGGAGGTCTACCTCCACCTTTCTCCTTAGTGGATGCCTCATTTACGATGTTTATGGGGAATATTGATGTTTCTATAAAAGCTACATGTTCATCCTGTTTCATGCATTTACCCCTCTCGCTCCTTTTCTGGAAGAAAATCATTAGTTATCTATCGGTACTTTAATGAAATATTAATGACAAAAACTTTTCGCATTAAAATTTTGTCATAAAAGTAATATAGTTTTAAATTTTATTAAATTTTATCTTATAAAGTCGAGCACGATAAAAGTTTTTAATGCCAAGAATGAAATGACGGGGTAATGAATTACTATATATTACAGTTAGTGGAGAATATCTGCCATTAGATAATGATAATTACGGTCTCTCGAAATCTAAAGGTTAGATTGATTTGACTCGAAAAAACTAAAAAATCTATCAATATCCCCCTTTAATTACAGAGCCTAAAGATGTTCATTTAGCAGTTAACGATTTACGTTTACAGGCATATCACTCATGTGATAATCAATATGAG
>Ga0180301_10001818_pt1 | contig 16726 bp, 19 predicted proteins | sample GuaBasSediGuay16_FD_121797 | JGI IMG/M metagenome (GOLD analysis project Ga0180301, IMG submission 121797) | Subseafloor sediment microbial communities from Guaymas Basin, Gulf of California, Mexico - Guay16, Core 4569-2, 12-15 cm | ecosystem: Environmental > Aquatic > Marine > Hydrothermal... | reverse complement strand
TACGCGGTATTGCACCGGATGTATGGATCGACCTTAACATGGCGGTAAATGATCTAAGCATGGTAATGAGTGCTACTGGTATAGATCTCGGCGGAGAAGCCGGCATAACCATGAGTAGTGAGGCCAAGAGGATATTTGAGGAGGCAAAGATTGTTGCAGAGCAGAGAATGAAGGAGAAGTTCCCAGAACTACCAAGTCTTGTAGCCTCCTCTACTGAAGCTAATACTGTACCACAGACACCATAGCCTTTAGCTAAAAACAGTATTTTAAAAACAATTATCTTTTAGCGCAGTATTTTTTCAACTATATTATTAAGAAAATTTCTTTTCAACGTTATAGGTCAGTAGTTCTAGATCTCTAGCAATGTCTTTAAGAACATATTTTATATCCGATAATTTACTAGCTATATCTTCTGGATTGCTAGGTTCGAGGTCTAGCTTCAAACCTCTCTTCTGTAATCTGATTATCCCTCGTTGAAGCTCTAACCTAATGTATTTAGTCCCAAATGTAATTTTCTCATCATTCTTAACATAAGCTATACTTACAACTGTTGGTTTATACCTTGTAATAAGTATTCGATCACTATAAATCGATATATACCACCATTTACTAGGCACTATAATGGAGCCAGGATCTTTATCTAATACAAACCCAGATATTGATTCAAATAATTTATAAAGCATAGTCGATATGTCAACGAGTTTCTGAGAAATGCTTACAACACGAGGGTCAAGCGATGCTGATTTTGATAAGATATTATTTTCTATAACATTCTTGGATGAAGAAAGTACATTCAATGCTTCATTAACCAGTTGTTCGCCTACAGCCACTTCTATCACCTATATACTTGACCTATTATAGTACGGTATATAGTAAGTAATAAATTAAAATATATTAGTTACTTCCATAATTTATAAATTTCATCAACAATCATACTTTCTAAAAGCTCTACTTTATCTCCACGTTTAATGATAAGTTTAGGTTCACCTTTTCTAACTTCACCGCATTGTGAATAGTAATAGCCTTGTGTTTCCAATATATTAATAACGTCATTAACATAAGAATTAGGGACTGTAGCAAGTAGTGAGCCACTACTCAATAGTTTATAAGGATCTATATTTAATGCTTCAGTTATCTCCTCTACAATAGGATCAAGTTTTACTTTATCGAGATCAATATATATGGTATTATTACTTGCTACAGCAACTTCGTATAATGCCTCTAAAATTCCTCCCTCAGTAGGATCATGCATAGCTGATACATATTCTTTAATAACCATAGCCTTATCAACAACACTAATGTCCTTAATAAATTCAGAGGCTTTATTTATTAAATCGATAGAAAGGCCTTTCTTGACCAATAAGTCCCTAAAATCAGAGGCAATTACGCTTGCACCTTCGCCGCCGACACGTCCAATAACAAAAACTTTGTCTCCAGGCTGGGCATCACATGTTCTAATAACTCTTCCCCGTGTAAATCCTATAGCTGTTGTTATAACTATAGGTCTCGGAATACCGGGAGTAACTTCTGTATGTCCACCTATGATTGTAGCATTAATAGATCTTGCCGCAGCATCAGCATCTCTAGCTATTTCTTCCAATAAGGCAGTACTACTACCAGGAGGCATCAATATTGTTAATAATAGCCATCTTGGCTGTACTCCTCGAACCGCAACATCATTAGACGCAACATGGACTGCCAGCCATCCAATGTATTTTTCAGCTGCAGTTATTGGGTCGCTATGGGCGACTATAAATCCGTCTCCAGCCCTTACAATGCCAGCATCTTCTCCTATACCTGGGCCTTGGACTACATCGGGGTCAGGCGCACCTTTATATTTAAATATTATATTCTCAAGTACATGTCTAGGAGGTTTTCCCTCTCTCAATTTCAAACCTATATCTTCCCTCCTGAACACATTTCTTACACACATATGCTACTGTCGAAATTTGAATTAGACAATCCTCGCATCCAATTCTACCACATATTTTACAATAACCTATCGATAAATACTTACCACATATTTCACATATAGTATCTTTACATACAAGACATATGCCACGAGACGCTATATAGTCCCGGCTACATACAAGTCTACCACAAATCCTACACTTATATATTGCATCTGCAGTATCACATATACTGCAACGAGGCAACTCCATATACCAAATAATACATGGACACTGCTTTGGTGAAATACTTTGCTATACCGTATTAAAATACCGCATTGTTTAGACGTAGTAGTTGAACTAGAAAATACATCGGAAGCTAGAAGATATGCAAAGGAATTAAATGATACTATTTGTAAAATTAATAAAATATATATACATATACTTGATAAGAGAAATGAAGATATAATTGAAATTAAGAAGGATATAATTAACCTACAAGACTATGGAGGTTCCACATTATAGGCCTTAATGATGTTATCGACTTCGATGCGATAAATATATTCTTCATCAATAATACCTTCTTCTAATAATTCATTTAACCGAGTAACTATGTCCCACGGATAAGACGAAACACCTGGTCTACTGGGATCATCTATAAAATCTGACTCCGTTAAAACAAATACTGGCTTTTGAGTAAATATTTTATAATAAACTTTTTTCTTAGCTGGCACCGTGTACCAGAAACCATATTTCTCAGACCATATAGCTTCATTAGGGGATAGGTGATGGAGAAATATCCTATCCCTTGGAATACCTATTTTCTCTGTAATTAGTCTAATAGATTCAACAGTTGAATAACCGCCCTGTTCAAGGTGTAGATGAACGATCATATCATGTTCCTTAGCAATCTCTAATGCATACCACATGATTACTTCTGAAGTAACAAGTCTAGATGGTGCAGTGCTGTAATGTTGTCTACCAACTTCACCGATCCCATTAATTAGACCCATTTTATATAGCTTAACTATTTCGTCTATAAGCCTCTTACTCATAGAAATTATTTTTTCAAGATCCCATCCAGCTTTAAAGTAACGGTCTATTTCTGCGGGATGAAAACCGACAAGAACAACGGTTCTAATACCTTCCTCTCTAATCTTACGAGCTTCTTCAATAGCTATTTGATAAGCCTTTAAATGGGATTCGATACTAAGTTCATTGATACCATAATGATGAGGCGGGAGACTTATTAACGCAATGAACCAGCCACCAACATTTTTGAATTTCCTAGCAATTCTTTTGGCTCCGAGACCCGAAATAGGATTAGAATGGCAATGTGCATCACTAAACAGTAATTTCAAACTATATACACCCCTGATTATCAGTACTTAAAGGCTTCTTCATCTATCCGGGAGTACAGCCCTCATCATCTAGTTGGTAATCTATTATTATATTACCTAATAAAGTGTCTTATTAAAGGATATCATTATTTACGTGGATAACTAATCATATTATCTAGAGGATGGTGTATATTCATGGCAAGAAAGATGAGTAAAGAAGAAAAAATGATCGTTATAAAATTGCCATATGATGTTTATACTAGATTGATAGAGCGAAGCAAAGCTGAAGGATATAAATTACTATCAGATTATTTAAAATCCATTATTATGAAGGAACTAGGGCTAGAAGAGTATTCGTCAAGAATAGATAGGATAGAGAATCAGTTAAAAGAAATGGCAAAGAGACTTGAAAGTTTACCTGAAACTGATTACTCAAAACTAGAGACTAGATTGCTTAGAAAAACACAAGATCTAATTAACCCGGTTACAGCAGAAATATCGAAACTATCATCTAAAATAGTTGATATTGTGGAACGTCTCGAGAATATAGAGGAAAAAATTAGTGAAATAGAGGAAAAAATTGCAAGGATCAGTAAAGAGACTAGAGAGAAAAAGGAAAAACCATATAGAAAGACAGGTATTGAAAGACTTAAGGAAGAAGGAGCTATTTTTGAAAGCGAATTACTATGGCTAAGAAATAAGGATCGCTTCTTCGCTTACCTAGAGAGAGAAGGAGCTAAGATTATTGAAGCAAAAGGCGAGAGGATAGCCGTTGATCGGGATTTCTGGAACAGATTTACTGAGAAATTGTTTAAGGAGATAAATACAAGTAATGATGAGCAGATTAAAATTATACTAACGAAGACTGAGTATAAGCTATTCACAAAGCTTAAGGAAAGCGGATTAATATATTATGATTCAACGAGTAGAAAATGGAAGCCTATTTCAAAAGAGTTGATCGAGTAATAATAAAATATTTGTCTATACTTAACTATTCTGAATAAGTAGATACCTCGTGTAGCATATGGTGTAGGATCATTGAAAAGAACTGGTACCATAGCAGTACTGGGTGCAGGACTAGCTGGATTATCATTGGCTTATAACCTAGTCAAGAATAACTTTGATATTATAGTTCTAGAAGCTACCGATAAACCTGGTGGATTACTTAAATCTATTGCCATCGATGGATATGTATTCGATATCGGGGGTTCTCATATAATTTTCTCTAAGGATAAAAATATATTAGATAGCATGATCAATTTTCTTGGAAGAGAAAACCTAGTTAAGCATTATAGGAATACATACATTTATTATAATGGTTCTCTTATAAAATATCCATTCGAGAACGGCATATATGTTCTTCCTCCATATGAGAGATATATTATATTGAAAGATATCATTGATACATATATAAAAAGAGAAAAAGGCTTGCTTAAAAAGCCGAGGAATCTATACGAATGGTTTACATATGTTTTCGGGAAAGAACTTTCAAGAAAATATCTAATTCCCTATAATGAAAAAATATGGAAGAGAGATTTACGTGACCTTTCCTTAGAGTGGGTAAAGGATCGAGTACCTTATCCTCCTTTAGACGACATTATAAAGTCGGCAGTAGGAATACCTACTGAAGGATATAAGCATCAAATAAACTTTTTCTATCCATTAATGAACGGGATTGAATTTTTCACTAATAAGCTAGTACATTTTATTAAAAAATATAAAGGAAAAATATACTGCAACACACCTATAAACAGAATTAATCATGAGAATGGAAAGTTCATTATCTCCAGTAACAATAAAACCTTTGAAGCCGATTATGTCTTTTCAACTATACCTTTAACCGAACTAATTAATTTGTTTAATGATGTGCCGAAAAACGTTAGAAAAGCTATTGAATATCTTGATTATAATTCTTTAATTGTTGTTGGCATAGGAGTTAAAGGTTCGCCTAAGATTAAAAATATTCACTGGATTTATTTTCCACAAAAAGAGATCATTTTCCATAGAATAGCCTTTCTAAGTAATTACAGTCCAAACATGGCTCCGAAGGGTTCTCACAGTATTATAGCTGAAATCTCATACAATCCAGGGGATAAAACCTTCATTAGAAGAGGAGACAAATCTATTGTTAATGAAGTCATCGATCAATTAAACGAACTTAAGTTACTAAACAAAAAAGATGTTGAGGTTTATGGAATATGGCGATGGAAATATGCATATATAGTTTATAACCAGTATTATTCAAGTTCGATCAAAACAATTTTAGAGTATATAAATAGCAAAGGAATATATGTCCATGGAAGATTCGGCTCATGGAAATACTTAAATATGGATCAAATCTGGAAGGAGTCCATGGAAACTAGTAAGAAATTTATGATTAGAACATTTGGTGTCTAGTATGAAAACGCTTGTTGTTATACTAAATAAAGATAATGCAGAAGGTCTTAGAAAAACCCTGGAATCCCTAACTAGGCAAACTATACCTATCTGTGAGGAATTCGATGTACTTGTTATGGATGGTGGTTCGAAAGATCATTCTAAGGAAGTAACACTATCGTTCTCCGAGAATTACCCATGTATTAAGTTTCGTATTCAGAAAACACCTGGCGGAACAGGCTATGCCAGGCTTGAAGCATTGTTATATGCTCTTGAGAACGAATATGATGTTGTTATTTGGGGGGACTCGGAAAATGTCTATAGTAGTAAATATATCGAGGGGTTTTTAAAGAGTTTCAATAATGGCTGTGACGTTGTTGGCGGTGTCCCGATCGTGACTAATGGATTTTGGTCTCATGCATTTGCTTGGTATCACTCTATACATTTAGTTTTTCCATGGATTAAGGAAAGACATATACCTGGAAATAATCGTGGTGAAAGAACAAGTATTTATCATAAGGCATTATATCCGGTTAGTAGAAGAGCGGAAGATTATGGATATTCCTTATTGTTGTTGAAGAAAGGAATTAAATTAAAACATTGTATATCTAAAGAGAGCTATGTCTATGTTTCACTTCCAAAGAAATTGACGGAGATTATAAGATGGCAGGATCAAAGATCAAGGGGGGTAGCTGAAGTATGCAAGGATATAGGTGTATTTCCTATTGATAGCGTATTATGGGTTATTTTTCTAGGTCTTGTAGTTCTTGGTTTATTATTGGTTCCATTTTATTGGGAAATAGGATTAACAATTTTATCTCTACCAATATTATTTTCATTAGCTCTCTTTATAGTATCGAGAAAATATATACTTGAGCCAAAGATACGCTATATTTTAGCTCCATTCATTGGCTTACTGATACATTCGTATTATTGTTTAAAAACGATAATTTTGCTTCCATTTATTAGAAGGAAATAATATTTGGAGACAGGATTATTTCTACTTGCAAAACCGTATTATATAAGAGAGGGATTGCCGTGAGTAAGTACAGGGATTTTTCCAAGATCGTTGGAAAACTAGTTGATGTTAAAGAGAATGGAGCAGTACTGTTAGGAAGAAACTTTACCGTGGACGGGCATTGGAATAGACTTGTACGTGTTATAACGCATGCTCATAGCGATCATATGAGAGGACTAAGAGACAGTATTGAGCAATGCTCTGTATTAATTGCGACCCCTCCAACTTTAGAACTCATATATGAATTATCTAATCTCCGTTCCACACATAAGTATATTCTTAGGAAAATATCTATACCATTGAATTATGATAATGAGGTTGTTTTTAACAATGAAAAAATTATGCTTATAAAAGCTAATCATATAATCGGTGCCGCTCAAGTACTTGTAGAGACGGATAATTATAGAGTCGGATATACGGGCGATTTTAAACTTGAAGGTACACCTGTAATGAGAGATTTGGATGTGCTCGTTATAGAATCGACTTATGGAAGTCCAGAATATAGAAGACCATTTAAAAAGGAAGTTGAACAACTGCTCATCGACATAGTCATGGAGGGCTTAGAAAGTGGAGGACCTGTTGCTATATATGGTTATTACGGTAAATTACAAGAAGTTATGAAGATACTTAGAGAGAACAAAATCTTTGATCCTTTTCTTATGCCTCCTAAAATGTACCGTGTTACAAAGATCATTGAAAAATATGGTGGAAGAATAGGCGAGTATTACAATATGTCCTCTCGTGAAGGAAGAGAAATACGTAAAAATACTAGTAGGTACATTAAATTCTTACACATGAGTAATGCTAAGCATAGAAATTTACGTGAAGGTTTAAATATAATACTCTCCGGCTGGGAATTTAGGGAGCCCATAAGAAGAATTGATTCCAATACCTGGCTTGTAGCTTTTAGTGATCATGCAGATTATGATGATTTAATAGGATATATTAAAATGGCTAAACCAAGACTAGTTATCGTGGAAAATGCACGAGGTGGTTCTCCATATCAATTAGCTGAAAATATATGGACAGAACTCGGTATACCATCAATTGTTTTGCCTAACATACGCAATGATAGGCATATTTTTGAATTTGCGGGATGAATTTTAAATTGTTTCGAGAGAAACTACTTAACATGGATGAAGAGCGCCTGCGACGAATGAGCAGGAGCGATGATTGAGAAGAGCCATTCTGACTACAATGCTATATTATCATATAGTATTTCCATCTACTTAAAGTACCTATTGATAAAGCTAGAAGCAACGTAGCTGGTATAAGTAATATATATACATAGTGTTCTGATGGATAATTTATAATCGATAATTCCTGAATATACTTACTTGGTTCAACATCGTTTAATTTAAACCTTACAATAAAATAACCTAGATCTACCTGCTTACCATCTATAGATATTACTATAGAATATATTGTTTCTCCAGCAATTAAAAGACCTTGATAAAGATCGCGGTATTCAATGAGGCCATTAGAGTTTATCATAGCTACTTCAATTATGTATTTATTAATTGATAAATATCTTTTAGGAAGTACATCTATGTTATCAATCACTTTAATTAGTGGAATTTCAACCCATTTATCCATAATGGTTTTAAAGATTTTCCGTAAGAAATCATTTCTATTAATGCCCCTTAAGTAGATGTGTATAGTAAGTTCTTGAATTATCAGTTGACTCGATAACGTAGCAGACTTACTTACCGGATCATAGTTTACTTTTATTTGATAAATAGTATCTATAACATTTGATAAAACAGTAAACATATAGTTTAATGAAACCTGATTGTTAGTTGAAACAACCATACTATTGAGTGGCGAAATAAGATAAAACATAAATAAAACTATAAAAATAGATCTAATGGTCAATGCTTTTCCCTAAAACGCTTAATAGCCAACTCTATTCTCTTAAGAGCTTCTTCCCTACCCTTCCAACCAGTAACCTTTACCCATTTACCTGGTTCTAGCTCTTTATAATGCTCAAAGAAATGTTTTATTTTATCCTTAATAGCTTTGGGGATATCATCTATATCTTTAATTTCCTTAAATCTAGGATCGATCTTTTCCTTGGGAATAGCAATAATCTTAGCATCAGGACCCTCCTCATCCTCCATCTCTAATACACCAATTGGCTTAACTTCAATAACCGAGCCTGGAATTAATGGTTCATAACCTAGTACTAATACATCAACAGGATCGCCGTCTTCCTCTAGAGTAGCTGGTATAAAACCATAGTTAAATGGATAATGCGTAGCAGTGTACAAGATTCTGTCGACTAATAATAATCCAGTATCCTTATCTACTTCATATTTTATATAGCTTCCAAGAGGGATCTCTATAACTACATTAACATATTCCGGAGCTTTATCTCCATGGCCTATCTTATCATATATACTCATAAACAATACACCCCCATATACTTCTAACTAATCATTATAAGAACTATGTCAGGGTTAAAAATTATTCGAAAAATATGATTAAGTTCTATTCTAGTATCTTATTATAATGGCTGATGGAACTCCCTCTTTATACAAAACTACTATTTTAGCCTCAATATCAAATCCAGCTAAAGGTTCCAGGTACTTACGAGCTGTCTGCAATGCCTGTACTGATCTGTTAATTCTGTCAATAAGATCCTCAAGAAGAGCCGATTCAGTTTCAGCACCCGGATTTATATAGAGTTTTATATCCTTAAGATCGACTACTTTTCCTTGAGTATAGGGTGCTTCCTCACCAGTTAATGTCTTTAGGAATTCCTTAAACTTTTTCTCTTGCTCAGCTTTAGCTCTTACATCTTCTAATCTCCTTAAGTAATTAGCTAACTGCTGTCTTAAACTATTTAATTGCTCATCGATAGCCTTAAGCAATGCCGAAAATGAATCGTATTCTCTTACTAGTACAGACACGGTTATACACCTTGCAATAAGTTTAGTCCTTTATACATTTCTTAAAAATATTTTATTGGATGTAGATAAAATAGCTTATCCCATCTATTTAGCAAGGTATTTTCTTAGTATTTCCCCTATTTCCCATGGAGTCCTTGCAACAGGTACTCCAACATCTTCAAATGCTTTTTTCTTAGACGCCCAATCACCTATACCCATGGATATTATCGCACCAGCATGACCCATACGTTTCCCAGGAGGCGCTGTCATGCCAGCAACATAAGCTATGACTGGTTTTTCTAGACCATGTTTTTTAATGTAATGTGCTAATCTCTCTTCTGCATCACCACCAATTTCTCCAATAACAACTATAGCTTTTGTTTCAGGATCTTCTAGAAACATCTTATATACATCTATGAAATCTAATCCAGTAATAGGATCTCCTCCAATACCTATTACAGTTGATTCACCAAAACTAACCCTAACAATTTCACGTGATATTTCATAGGTTAATGTACCGCTACGAGAAACAACCCCAATAGATCCTTCCTTAAACACATGTCCAGGCATAATGCCTACTTTAGCTTTACCTGGTGATATTACTCCAGGAGTATTAGGTCCAACAATAATTACTCCATGCCTACGTGCATAAGTTACAAACATTAGTTCATCCCATAGTGGCACCCCCTCTGTTATGACAACTATCTTTTCTATCCCAGCATCAATAGCCTCATAGACAGCATCCATTGTAAAACGCGCTGGTACGAAGATTATGCTGGTATTAATTTCCGGATGCTTCTCTACAGCCTTCTTAACAGTATTATAAACAGGTACACCATGCACTTCCTGCCCTTCCTTACCGGGTGTTACGCCCGCCACAACTTTTGTACCATACTCTAGCATAAGTTTTGTATGGAAACTTCCTTCCTTACCAGTTATACCTTGTACAAGGAGACGTGTATTTTTATCAATTATTATAGCCATACACAATCACCTCTTAGAGAGCTCTATAGCTTTAAGAACAGCATCTTTTAACTCATTATACATAGGTATTTTACTCTCTTCAAGAATCCTCTTACCTTCCTCTTCATTAGTACCAAGAAGCCGGACAACTATAGGCTTAGCAGACTCCATTTCCTTTAATGCCTCAACAATGCCAGCTGCAACTTCATCACATCTAGTTATACCGCCAAATATATTGACCAATAATACCTTGACTTTCGGATGCCTTAATAGTATTTTTACAGCTTCTTTCACACGCTCTCTACGTGCACCGCCTCCTATGTCAAGGAAATTAGCTGGCTCGCCACCAAATAACTTAACAAGATCCATTGTAGCCATTGTAAGACCTGCTCCATTACAAAGAATGCCAATATTCCCTCCAAGCTCTACATAGGAAAACCCGTGTTGTTTAGCAATAGCCTCTAATTCACTGTATTCCCTAAAGGCCTTCTCAAGAAATTCCTTGTGTCTATATAATGAATTATCATCAATTATTATCTTAGCATCAACAGCAAGAAGATCATTATCACATGTCAATACTAGCGGATTAAATTCCACAAGCTCTGCGTCAAAATCTCTCATAATCTTCCACATTGAATAAATAAAGTTCCAAAGCTTGTTCCAGAAATCCTTACCTAATCCAAAGAATTCGGCAATCCACCTAGCCATGTAGGGCCTAACGCCTATTGACGGATCAATATTTATCCTCATAAGAGCTTCAGGATGCTCCTTAACAAGTTCTTCGATTTCAACCCCACCCAATGTAGATGCTAATAATGCAATGGATCTCATAGAACGATCCACGGTAAGGGACAAATAGTATTCACGGTTAATACATGCCTTCTTCTCAACAAGTACTTTCTCAACAGGAACTCCGCGGATTAAGGAGCCAAGAAGCTTAGCTGCTATTTCTCTAGCTTCCTCAGGTGTCTTAGCAAATTTTATACCGCCAGCAAGACCTCTCCTACCAACAAGTACCTGGGACTTAATAGCTACTTCGCAATTAAGCTTCTTAGCGATCTCATAAGCTTCTTCAGGAGTCGATACAGGATATCCGATCGGTACTGGAAGCCCGTATTTACGAGCTATCTCCTTAGCTTCATATTCATATAGTTTCAAAAAGTTTCACCCGTATAGATTTATAGACTCATATTATTAAAAATATCTATTCCCTACGTTTAAAATAGATCCTTGATAGTTTATTTACGATTCTATAGTTTACGTATCTTCCATGAGGTCTAAGGCCTCCACTAAACTTAGATGGTATATGTAAAAGTTCGTGTATAATGATCTTCACCTTCTCTTCAATACTCAATTGATCATATTTTTCACTTATAACTTCAATAATGTACATAGGTTCAATATTCAATACGTATCTCCATATACGTGGAATCCCATGAATACGGGCAATAGCTGATGAGCGGCTTCCAATACTCCTAATGAATTTTATTCTGTCAATTTTTACATGTCCAAAATATTCCGACAATCTATGTACAATATCCCTTGCAAGTTTTTCAACATCCTCAGCAATTTCATATTTGATCATTTCTCCATCCCCAAGAGATCCATTATATCTTTTATTACATCATCCTCACTATATTCCGTATCCTCTACGAGCTGGTACTTTGCATATCCATGTTTCCTTTCATTAGAACTCATATATCTACCTCGAAGCCTTATTCCCCTTCTACTTGGATGCAACACTATATCTATATATGCTCTAACAATAGCTGCAACTGTAGCCTCGTGTAAAACAATTGCCTGATCATCAAATATAAGGGCAAGTCTTAAATGAGTATGTCCTTTAGGTATAGCAGCTAGGATCTCCTTAACTCTATTATTCGGGTATACTTTAACACTTATGGGCACCATAGTACTAAACACCTAGAACAAGTAGTTCGTAACAAGTTTTTAGAGGCTATAGATAGTATCTCTATGAATAACTGAGGCTTTTACTCATAATAATATTTGGCTCGGAAATATATTACAGACTAGGAACAAAATATAGGACTAGATGATGAAATTAACCTGGCTCGAACTATTGAAGATGTAGAAATGCACCTCCTCTGAATAAATAGATCAATAAAACCCTATATTTGTGGCAATGGTTTTATACCAAATATTTTAAGTCCGTGCTCTAATGTTTGTCTCACACCATACGTTAATGCTAACTTGAGATTACGATATCCAGGATCTTTTTCATCAATGATCCTTTCAATCTCATACCACTTGTTAAAGGTATCAGCTATTCTAAGTAAATGCATAGCTAGTAATTCAGGTGATAAGTCGTCAGCAGCCTTTCCAACAATCCATGGATATTTCATAATAAGCCATAGTAATTTTTTCTTTATATCATTGCCTATTTTAGCATGATCAATATTGTTCCAATCGATATTTCTAGACTTTCTAAGAATACTGTTTGCCCTAGCATATGTATACATGAGATAAGGGGCACTATTTTCACTAATATTCAATGCCTTATTGAAGTTAAATGTTAATGGTTTAAGTGGATCATAGCTAGCCATCGTAAATTTTGCAGCCGCTATAGCTATTTCCCAAGCTATTTCCTTCCTTTCATTCTCATTAAGATCCTTTCTTCTTTTATCGACTTCCTCCTTAGCCCTAGCATATAATTCGTTAAGTAGCCAGTCAAGAGTAATTATACGATATCTACGGCTACTCATTTTCATACCAGGAATATTCACCATCTCATAGATATACGTAATGAGGTTTTCGGCTTCCTTATGATAGCCTAGAGCATACAGAGCTAGTTTGATCTGGGCCTGAGGTAATCTCTGCTCAGCACCAATTACATTAATGACCTTATCTGCATTGAAATCCATAAACTTATAAATGGTATATGCTATGTCACGTGTAGTATAAAGTGTTGTACCATCACTTCTTCTAAGTATGAGAGGTGGTATTTCCCCACGTAACTTAATACCAAGTCTTTTAAGCAATTCCCTATTGCTAGCTAGCTTAGGCAGATCTAGAGCCTCAGCCCCTTTATGAATTGTGTAATATGGAGTTTTTCTAGCCTTCGTAATAATCTGTTCAACATAGCCATTCCATACAAGATCGCTTTCATAGTCCCACTTATCAAATTCAATGCCTAGTTTATCTAATGTTTCTCGTATACCCTTTAAGGATGTTTCAACAACTCTTCTAACAAGTTTTTTAGCCCATTCTTCTCCTCTTTCATAAGAAAGCATGATCTTTTTAATCTCATCCTCAAGATCTCCTTCATACTCCATAATAGCTTTGCTTAACTTATCGACTAATTCTTTATCTAGTTCCCATATTCTACCTATATCAGCTGCTATCCTATCTTGTTTAGCTACTAATATTCTATACCGTTCGATCTCGTCTTCATTGGCAAATCCAGCTTTAATCTTTATCTCGATATTCTTTATCTCGTTACGGACTCTCTTAAGCTCTATTAGTAAGTTAGTTAGAGCATAAATTCTGCCGAGCCATTCATCGGGCTTAATATCATCCGGTGGATCTGGTTCTCCAAGCAATTTATAGCCTAGCGCAAGTATTGAAACTTGTCTACCCATATCATCTACATAGAATCTAGTTTGCACTATATGTCCACGATTTTTAAGTAACTTAGCCAATGTATCTCCTATAAATGAATTACGTGCATGACCTATATGCAATGGATGTATGGGATTAGCACTTGTATGCTCAACAATAATCCTTAATGTATTCTCTATTGGATTGAACCCATAATTAGTAAAAGTTTTTAAAGACTGAATCGTTAACAAAGCAAGATACGAATTATCATAGAAAATGTTAAGATATCCCTTATTAACTTTAATATCCCTTACGCCTTCAATACTCGCTACATAATCTAGGCATTCTATAGCTAATTGTTCTGGACTAATACCAGCCTTCTTAGCATATCTATGAAGAGGTATACCCAGATCCCCCATTTCAGGAGATGGAGGCTCAACAATCTGCCTAGTAATCTCAGTTAGGTCAACCATTAATCCTTTAGCAAACAAGCATTCTCTTATCTTATTGCCAAATGTTTCTACCAAATACCCGTATGGATCCCTAGTTTTAACCGACATTATACTATAGCCTCCAAATAAGCTAATATCCATAAAATTAATCTTCTAATACCCATTCAGGAGGATTCTTTAGGACTTCTATAACAGTTTCGTTTAATTGCTTATTAAATAGGCTCCTATCATAACTTAATCGGCTTCCACGGCAAGTGATCTTCAATGTCGCCGCTGTAACACCATATTGTAATGCTTTACCAACATCATGACTCTCTAGATAGACAGCGTTAAAGAACGCTGCAAATGCATCACCAGCTCCTGTTGTATCAATTACTGGTCTTATGGGTTTCGAAAGACCATGATACACTATACCTCCCGGAAGTAACACATATGCACCGCCTGGTCCGCGTTTTATAACGGCTATATCAGCACCTATATCAAGCAATTTATGTAGATTAGATCCTACTAATTCCTTAGCTTCACTACGATTCAGAAATACTATATTTGAATACTTAATTGCTTCAAGAACCTTATTTCTTGCTTCAAAAGTACCGCTACCAGGATCATAGCTTACAAGTACACCTAAGCTACTAGCTCTACGGGCAATTTCAATAGCTACACTAGGCTCTACACTAGCTATATGAACTATATTTGCCTTCTTAAGGAGTTCACGTGGTACATCATTTGGCGATAATAATGAATTTACACCTCTGTATTTAACCATGATTCTCTCTCAGCTCCTCTGATCAACAATAACAGATACTATACCCGGCACTCCATCAACTCTCTTCACATATGCTACGTTAATACCATGTCTTTCAAGATCAATTAATACATGGTCAACAAATGAGTAACTAGAAGTAGTAGCAATGAGATAAGCTCTATGTCCATATTGAGTTACAGCTATGGCATAATTAGATGCTGCACCACCAGCACCGATAGTTGCATCACTAGATACTATAGCCTCATCAGGTCCTGGGAGCCTATCGACATATAGTGAGATGTCTATATTTAGATTACCTACAGCTACATGGATCATTTTAGTCCTAGGCATACTTCATCATTGGCCCCTTCTCTTCTCTAACCAATAATTTAATAAAGAGGGAGAAATGTATTTCTTTCCAAATTCCTCCCTGAGATTATCCCATTCATTCAGTATCTTTACAGCTTCATTTGCTACACGAATAGCATCGTCAACCCCAGCATCTACAACGAATTCCTCTGTCTCACGATTTGCAATAGCTGCACAAACCATACCTGCACGGAATCCATAGATACCTGCTAGTGTAAAGATCGTTGCAGCTTCCATTTCGAAATTAAGTACATTAACGCTTTTAAGGAATTCTACAAGGCCTTTATTAAATGGCGGTAAATAACCCCTATATCCAGGTCTCTCTTGACCAACATAGAAAGAATCAGTTGAAACAGATAATCCAACATGATATTTTACACCAAGGATTTCGGCAGCTTCAATTAATGCTAATACTACGTCATAACTAGCTATAGCTGGATACTCAGGTATAACATATTGTTTACTAGTACCCTCTAGCCTAACAGCACCAGTAGATATGATAATGTCCCCGATGCCGATCCATCTATGGAGCGCGCCAGTTGTACCAACACGTATAAATGTATCAGCTCCAACCCTAAGTAATTCTTCAATAGCAATAGCCGTAGATGGAGAACCTATACCTGTACTAGTTGCACTAATCAACACTCCTTTATAGCGACCAGTATATGTTGTATATTCTCGATGACTAGCAACATGCCATGTTTCATCCCAAAAACTTGCAATTCTCTTAACTCTCTCTGGATCCCCAGGAACTAAGACATAACGAGATACATCGCCAGGTTTAACTCTCAAATGATACTGGAGACCCTCTTCTGTTTCAGGCTGGCTAGCACTTTTCAACTTTTTGGACAAAAACATATACACCTCTATCGTTTTTACTAGAGTATAATCAAGATAATACTATAATTATATAGCGTTAAATCCTCTTAATATGCATTAACTACGTTATACACTACATAGAGTAGATCCACATAAACGTTGAAGAACCAAGCCACCAAAACAATAAAAAACTTTATCCCCTACCAAAATTATAGACAGAAATGAATGGGCCCGTGGCCTAGCCAGGATAGGGCGCCGGCCTTCTAAGCCGGTAGTCCGGGGTTCAAATCCCCGCGGGCCCGCATC
>Ga0180301_10001815_pt1 | contig 16752 bp, 4 predicted proteins | sample GuaBasSediGuay16_FD_121797 | JGI IMG/M metagenome (GOLD analysis project Ga0180301, IMG submission 121797) | Subseafloor sediment microbial communities from Guaymas Basin, Gulf of California, Mexico - Guay16, Core 4569-2, 12-15 cm | ecosystem: Environmental > Aquatic > Marine > Hydrothermal... | reverse complement strand
AGAAGGTAGGGTTAAACTCCTCAGGTACAGGTTCGGTTTATCCTCACTTATAATATATATAAAAGGAGATAAAATGTAAAGTTTTTCATCTCCCCACTTGACAAACCTTTTTATAGAAGAAGATAAAAAGGGAGGCACAGGGCCTCCCCTTCATTACCTGACCAATATTATTCTACGGGTAAACTCAAGGGTTCCATGGGTCAACTTAACAAAGTAAATACCAGAAGGTAAAGGCCTGCCATTTTTATCTTTTCCATCCCACTGGACATTGTAAAAGCCAGCAAGTGCATCATTGTTCAAGAGAGTTACTATTCTTCTACCAGTCCTGTCAAAAACAATCAGTGATGTATGACCATCAACAGGAAGCAGGAACTGAATTGAGACTTTACCATTAATCAGAATATTCCCAGGACTAAGTGTTAGATAAGGTGTTGCATTTATCTTTCCATTAACAGGACCAAACCATCTCTTTTCTCCTGAGGTTGTTACATAGGCAATCTTGTAAGAATATACAATTCCAGGTTTTACCTCCCTATCAATGAAAGTATATTTACCTTTTTGAGAAGCAGGGATAAACCCAACCTGTCTGTACTCATCTTCGGATTTCCTGTAAACCTCCCAGTGACCATTGAGTCCTGGTGTTGCATTCCAGACAATAGAAATTCTGTTAACCTCTGACTGAAGAGAAAGCCCAGTGACTTCACACAATTGTAGCGGAACAAAAAGTATAGATACAGGCACTTCAAGATTTGCAGCCTTGGTTGCAGTTCCTGCTGTGGTTACCACAACAACAGTATCATAGTAATTCTGGGTTCTGTCCAGACCAGTTGTATCAATACCTACCACAATTCCAAGGGAATCTCCAACAGGAACAACCCCAGTCTTGGGTGTAATTGTGGTTATCCAGGAGGAACCATGTTTTGCGTATACATCAGTAACACTGAAATCACTGCTTGTATTTTGGTCAGTATTGAGAACCCAGATTGTTCCTTCATCTGTGTAAACATCAAAATAATAAACCTCTGCCCTTATAAACAGGTCAGAGTAGTAGCCTGCAGAGTTCATGTTGGTCCATGAAGAGTTATCAGAGGAATAGTAACTCCTCAGACCATCATTTCCATCACCAGTACTATCACCGAGGAAGTATGATTCGTCTCTCCCAGCATTATCAGACCTTGCATAGATACATATCCAGAAATCTCCATTAACATCTGCGCCATTGGGAAAAGAAGCATAATAAAGTACATTTTGATTTCTCTCTTTAACAGTGGAATTAAATCCATCAAGGATAGTTCCAGGTGAACCACCATTGTCTTCCCTGAGCCAGACTGTATCTGTTTCATTCCTCTCGTGATACCTCCCCCAGAATACACCAACAACAGAACACCTTGCTGCTGGAGTGAATCTAACTGCCCAATAATCCACTCCATACCAGTGGTAATAAACCGTGTTATCATCATATTGAATGGTATCATAGTATGCTTTGGCAGGATATACAGGCTCGTTCAGTTTAACAACTTCGAGTCCAGAAGGCTCAATTATTGCATATTTCTTCAGTTCTGGTGCTGTTTCCTCATTTTTTATTTTTATACCCTTTGTTCCTGTATAGTTGTAAACGAGTTCTGAACCACCATCCGATGTATGGTAAGAGGCTATACCAACCCCCACCACCTGTATATCAAAAATGGAAGTATCAGCGCCTCCAGTATATGTCACAACAAGCGTACATGGGAAGGTGAATCCATAACCTGGATTGCTAACAGAGATTCTGTAGAGTCCGTCCTCCGTAGCACCAGAAGCAATATTCCCGTAGCTATGATTGTCATCAATAACAGTCACCCTGCTGTCCGATATATATATTTTACCCACTGCATTCCTGACCCTCGTAGATTTGTTATTTTTCACCTGTATGGATAGGTCACAGGTTTCACCAGGATTTATGTTTCCATCCTGAACAATCGTACCACCTGAAACCGTATCAAGGTATGTGATACCGTTGAAATTAACTCCATCACCAGCACAAACCATGTAACCCTCATATGGTTTATAATTCTGGTGATAGGCAGTGGCAGTCACCCAGATAGTATCACCATCGGAAGGATTTATTGTGATTGATACTGAACCTGTTGCTTTTGTTGTATCAACAGCATAAATAGACCGGTCATCTCTCATAAGACAAACAATTGCACCATTGATTGCAGAAGATGTGCTGGCATCCTTTACGCTAACAGTAACACTCTGTGAGCCTGGAGGAATAGTAGAAGGATGTTCTACACTTAATGTTTTTGGCTGATTTCTCCATACAGGCATCTCCGGGTCACCTAAAAGATTATATTCTATCATACACCATTTCTCCGCACTCTCACTGGTTATAAATCTAATATGGGCATCCCTTGCATTTGCCAGAGCCTCTCCTAAATGCCAGTCATTGTGGTTATATGAGTAGAACAAGAACCTATAAACCAGGCCATAAGAAAGTTTGAAATTACCTGAACTTGTATCTGTATCTGTCTGGTCATATCCCCAACCATATTCTGCATTGAAAATGGATGCCACACCTCCATACTGCTCACCATTCCATACAGAACTGTAACATGCATCAACCTCATGATACCCTCCACTCATACAACACATCCCTGTATGGATACCAAACCTTCCTCCATTAGGCCTGTCTAAATCCCTCCTCAATTCAGACACAGTGATATCGTCACCGTCACTCTGGCCCTGCATTACTTCCTGATAATCGCCATGTGAAAGAACAACGGTCCAACCGTACCCCTGTTCTTGTTCATTTATAGCCTCAACGTCACCTGGAAAAGTTCCCCTATCATCATAATATTCCGTATGGGTCAGCCAGGTAATCCCCCCATCCTCCAACTTGGTTTGTAGTATATCAGCCCAATCCCCTCCATTGGAACTACTACTCCATAACTGCTCTGTCCACCACATCATCTTATTTTCATAATCATTCGGTACATTTTTTTCATAAAAGAGAATACGGGAAACAAAACTGTCAACCTGCTCAACATTCCACACATAAGCCCTGCCCACATAACAATCAGCCCAAAAATCTGGTGAATCACTGCTGTATTCACAATAAAGACCATCACCATCTTTATCCCAGTTATCAAAATCTTCAAAGAATCTGGTTGATGCTATGTTATTATCCGTTGTTGCTGGAAAGGTATTCACATAGCCATAACAAGGAGCATTGGGTATGGTATCAATATTGCCAGCAAGCACAAACCACATTGTTCCCCATGTTGAGTTTGCATCTATAATGAAATTCTTAATCTTATCATAGATGTGGGAACCAGAATAATTTGAATTTATATCCTGTAATGTGTATGTTCTGGCACGGACACCCTTTTTTGTTTTCCAGTCTATCAGCGGTTGCCACGCATTCTCCCAACTCTGGGGAGTTATAATCACATAATCATAATCACCAGCAGGAAGAGCCTTTGAACCACTATTTTCTGTTCTTATCAATTCTGATTTATACTTGTCAACATCCTTCGGGTTAATCACTATTTCTTTCACCCTCTTGGACATATGCTCTATCACCCTGGAAGGCAATCTCCTCTCCTTACTTTTATCCTCACTATAATACAACCTGATTTTAATATGTGTGATTAACTCCAACATCTTTTTTGCAGGTGTGTAAATCAACGGTGATACATGGAACCTACAGAGCCTGAAGCCACTCTTATTCCCTGTATGTATATTTTGAATAATCTCATCAGGATAAGGTGTATTCCTTACAGGCATATCAGGATTTAGTGGAATGAATTTATATTCAGAAGGCCTTTTAGAAAAGGGAACTGGTGGTTGATACGGGTAAAGATTAAAAACGCCAGGTATAACTTTCTTTTCAATTTCTAAAATCTCAGTTTTTTCAACCTCTGCACCTGGTGGCAACGCAACTGTATAAGAAAATACAGGATACGTAGGTTCACCTATCTTTCCTGTGAGAAATGCACCTTTCAACTTTACAATATCATATCCCTTTTTTTTGGAAAAGGTCAGGCTGCTCGGTGAGTAATTAAAATCCAGATCAATACTCCCTGCCAACAGAGAACAACCGATTAAAAGCACTATCAAAACCTTTCTCATAAAAACCTCCTTCTTTTTTATTATTTACTATATTTGATATGCAATTTCTATTCCAGAATCAACCCATTGAAAATCAAGAAGATTTTTTACAAATGTTGTGAAACTTTTCCATTTTAAGGAAAATTTTTCCAAATGGAACAAATCATCAAATTGCTACCCATAGCTCATAATAGATGTATTGACAAATTTTTTATAATTCTTATTCTTAAAAAAGAGAGGTTACTATGCCTTTATCAATCCTGGTGATAGTTTCTATGAACATCAACCTGAAAATGGTTGATTTTGATCCACTGGAGAAGGTTCCCCAGATTGATGGAATAGAATATTATGAAGCAACTGATTACAAGGTGGTTCAGTTCTTTCACAGATTAACAAAGGCACAAAGAATGTATCTTGAAGAGAGGGGCAATGTCCTTTATGGTTATATCTCGGAGAACGCATATCTTGTTTATTGTAAGGATATTCAGAGTATAAAAAGCCTTGGTCCGAGATGGATTGGCGATTATTCCCCTGTGTTTAAGGTTGAGAAGAGGCTTCTGAATACTCCAACAAGTGAGAAGTTCTTTGACCAGCCAGGTTTTATAAAAATCATAGTTGAGCTATTCCCGGAAATCCCGATAGAAAGTTTTGTGAAAAGACTCAATGGAAAATTTAATATCCTGAAGGTGGAAAAAGGTTGTTACTACAATTATATGCTCCTCTCAATAGAAGAGGACAGGGTTTGGGATGCAATTAAAACCATTGCTCCTATGAATGGGGTTAAATGGATAGAAAGATATTATCAGCCGAGGCTGGAGAATGCATGGACCCGATGGATATGTCAATCCCTTGATACCCTTGACATGGGGAGTGTAAATACAGGATGGTATGCCTCATCCCAGGTAGATGCCCTTGCAGTGCCTTTATATAGTAGAGGTATCTTTGGCCAGGGCCAGGTGGTGGGTATAGCAGATACAGGTATTGATTGGGATTCGCGCTATTTTGATGAGGTTTTGGGAAGCATGAACTTCAACCCTCCTGGAACGACATTTGCAGGTGTTTATAGCCATAAGATTGCTGGATACCAGATTCTGTCAGATGACCACGATGGTGCATCCAATAATGAACACTGGAATGGAAGTGAGTGGATAGGAACAAGTGGGCATGGTACCCATACTGCCTGTTCCATTGCCGGTGATTCAAGCAGTCATGATCCATCCCAGGATGGTATTCTTGCCAGGGGTGATGGAATGGCTCCAATGGCTTTAATAGCATTCCAGGATATTTCCACTACTCCTCAGGACCAGTATAACGAATCTGAACAACTTGATGGACTACCCCTTGATTTAAACAACCTTTTTCTATGGGCATATAATGCAGGTGCAAGAATCCATTCAAACTCCTGGGGGGGTGGTGCTACTGGTTATGATACAGAGGCAGAGCAATGTGACATCTTTCTTTGGAACCACAAAGATTTTGTTATCTTTTTTTCTGCCGGGAACGATGGACCTGGTTCAAATACCATTACATCCCCTGCAACTGCAAAGGGGGTGATAGCTGTGGGAGCCTCCCAGGCTGGTGCAGGTTGCAACAATTCTGAAAGCAATTATGGGATCAATACTGTTTGGCAGAATCCTGGTTATCATGGCGACGAGGATGGGGCAAACTGGTCACCAGATGGTATAAATGACAATGACCTAATGACAATGGCCTGGTTTTCATCCCATGGACCAACGGATGAAGGGCTTTTGAAACCGGATATATCTGTTCCTGGTGGATACTTCATTTATTCAGCCTGGAGTGATGGTGATCCCACAACTGGCAACCCGGGTCTTGGTAATTCAGAAGGAGGAACAAGCAATGGCACCTTTCTTTGTGAAATGGGTGGCACATCCATGGCATGTCCGGCAGCAGCAGGACTTGCTGCCCTGGTAAGGCAGTATTATACAGATGGATATTATCCAGGGGGTGTTAAAAATCCAGATAATGCCATCAATCCATCAGGTGCACTGATAAAGGCAACCATGATTTTAGCAACGGTAAATATGACCGGTGGTTATACAAATCCTGTTCCTTCTTATGGACAGGGGTGGGGGCTTGTTGTTCTGGATAAAGCCCTTTACTTCCCTGGAGACTCTACTGCTTTATATGTTGATGATAACCAAGAGGGATTAAGCGAGGGAGAGGTAAACACCTATACATTCAAGGTATATCAGGGTCAAGGAATTCCATTGAAGGTTGTGCTTGTATGGATGGATTATCCAGGCATTCAATCTGCACTTGACCCCCTTGTTAATGACCTTGACCTTTGTGTTACAATAAAGGATTCAACATACCTTGGTAATGTATTCAGCAATGGATATTCAACCACCGGAGGTTCGCCTGATAGTATAAATCCTGTTGAGGTTGTCTGGGTTCCGGCTCCAAAGATCACTGATACTACTTTCAGTGTAACTGTTTCAGCCAGTAAGACCCCTTTTGGACCCCAACCCTATGCACTTGTTATAACAGGACCATTGAATAAAGGTCCTGAAATACCTGAGATCGTGCATCCCTTCAACCTTGAATTATTAAACACACCTAACCCTTTGGTTAAATTCCATGCATATGACAGAGATGGAGACTCCTTGATGAATATCATATATATAGCAAAGGATAGGGATTTCTCATCTATTGTTGATTCTGAGATTGTTTATTCTGGTGGCAATTCACTTGTGGAACATCCTCTTTCAATAGCATTATTAAACGACTCAACCTACTTCATAGGTATTGTTTCAAGGGATTACAAGGGATCAAACATTTCTTCTCCAATAAGCCCTGTTGTGTCTGTTCGTATTGATACATCAGTTTCCTATAGTGTGTGGAGTATAAAGGGTGCAAAGCAATTTGAACTGGGAACCCTGAATTCTCTTGCCCTTTATGGAGACAGCCTTATTTTACCAGATTCAATAATGGGATGGATTAAAAAAATTGACCAGGATTTTGAAGGCAGATTTCCTCCATCTGGATGGACTGTGATAGATGGCAATGGAAATGGCAAGAGGTGGCAGGGAGGCACCACTTCAGATATACAAGGTTATGAACCACCACAGTATGGAACAAAATATGCATTCTATGCCGATTACACAGCAGGTACATCCGATACCCTCTGTGATGAAGCACTCATTTCTCCCAGCATTGACCTTTCATTTGCTGATTCTTTAACTTTGAGATTTGGCCTTGGATTCAAGGAAATGAGCCAGTCCCCTCAAGAGACGCTCTATACTTACATGATTAGATACTCTGGTGGAACGGGGGATACCCTTGTTTTGAGAACAGACCTGCATAGTGTTAAAGGCTGGCTCCAACTTAACCTATCCCGATACCTTCCCTCTGATAGTGCAAAATTCTGCTGGAGATACCTGGATTCCAATTCAAGGAGTTATGGGTGTGGTATTGATAATGTTAATGTTCAGGTTAAAACAATCCATAACATCTATTCAGGGACCTTTGTTTCACCGCCCATATCATACAGTGCCCTCTCCATGACATCACCTGGAAGGAGAGATTGGGGATGGGTAAAATACATAAAATCATCACCAGATGACTCCATTGTTTTCAGGGTAGCATATGTTTATTCAGATTCACTTATACCAGTCCCTGATGCAGAGCTTCCAGGCAATCTGGAGGGATTTTATTCATCATCCACATATGATTCCTTTGATATAACCATGCTTGATACATTGAGTTATGATTCCCTTGTCATTTATGCGTATTTTTACAGGGATTCCTCAAAGGCATCGTCCATTCCAAAACTTCTGTATCTCTCTGTTGGTTCCAATGCAGGGATGACTGGATTGAGTAAGCATTTAAAGTTCAGTATAAAAAACAGGATGATTTATAAATCAGGCAGTTGCAAACTTGACATTGTTTCTCCCTGTGTTGGTAAAATCAGTATTCAGGTTTACGATGTTGCAGGAAGGATGGTCTTCTCAAAGGTTTATCAACTTAACGCTGGTGAAAACACATTGAAAATTGGTATGCCTGACAGAGCAGGGGTATACTTTGCAAAGTATATGTTTTTGAGCCATAAAAGAGGTGTACTCAAATTTATACTGGTAAAGTAATGGGGTCGGTCAAAAAGCAAAGGGTGCAGAAACCTATGGTCGGGTTTATTGTGAACAACCTTTAACCGTATTAAAAGGAGGTGTCTATGTTTTTTATTACACTACTTTTCAGTGTTGGTCTAAATACCTTCTCCCACCCAATCACTCACGAAAAGGTTGTTAGGTCTTTTCCAATTACACCACAGATTCAGATACTTAATAAGGCAGAAAAATCTTTACCAAAACAGTCCACAGTCCTTTTTGTTGACGATGATGGCGGGCAATTATCCTCTGAGGGAGTAGGATATGAAACCTACTGGCTGGAGATTATCTCGAGCCTTGGGATTTCCTACGAGGTCTTCTCCATTAATGATTCTACTTTCAGGCCTGATTCCAATCTTCTGAAGTCTTACACCATTGTGATATGGAATGAACCCGATTTCAATACTTCTCTTACCGCCGATGATACGGTCCATCTTCTCGCCTATCTTAATTCTGGTGGAAATTTATGGTTGAGTGGTGAAGATGTGCTTTACAATTTAGAGAACGGGCCCGGTATCCCCTCTTATCTCTATGTTTTGAGCTATTCAGATGAAGGTTGTGACACTGTGTATGGAGTAGGGGATACTATTGGAGATGCCTTTGTGTTTCCCTTAGATTCCATATCAAGGCTTACAAACGATCCCAACAGTGATTGGTCTGACCAGATAACCATTGATACTAATAATGCTGATTCATCTTTTAGGTCTGTAAAAGTGAATACAGGTCACAGGGGCATAGTTGGTTACAGGGTTGATAGTGCAGGAACAACAAAGAATGGAAAACTGTTCTTCTTTGGTGCTCCATTTGAGGCATTGAGGAAGTCTGACAGGGTCAATTTTATGTCCTCTGTGTTCGGCTACTTTGGTGTCACTATCCAATCCTATGACCTTTACCCTGTATCAATAATGTGGCCAAAGAAGTTCTCAAATATAGACGGCCCAAATTCGGTCATTTTTAAGTTGTCAAATATCTCCACAGACACAGTGCCTGACTTCTATGCAGTTGTCAGGATTTACGATAAACTTTCAAACCTTGTTTATGGGGATAGCCTTTTAATCCATGGATTTCCAGCAAACAGTGATACGACGATCCAGCTTACTGACTGGAGCGTATTCACAAAGGATACATTCACCGTATATGCTTATGCAAACCTCTCCCAGGACAGCGACCATTCAAATGATACTCTCTCAAGACAGGTATACACAACTCATGTTATCGTATATGATGACTACGAAACAGGTCTTGACCTCTGGACAGGTGTCTGGGATATCACAGATGAATATTCCTATGATGGGGATTACAGCTATACTGATACTGCTTATGCCAATTACCCTGACCAATCTATTCTTGCGTCATCATTAAAGGAAACTCTACAGTTTTCATCATTTGCAGATGCAAAACTCTCATTCTGGACAAAGCACTACATTGAAGCAGGTTTTGACTATGGCTACCTCATTTTACAGGATCTTGTAAGTGGCAAGATGGAGACACTGGCCATCTTCAATGGAGATTCAGCAAACTGGTACAAAATCACATCCACCCTTGGTAACTATACAGGCACTCAATACAGACTCACACTCAAACTTGTCAGTGATTATGGATACAACGAAGAAGGATGGTTTGTGGACGAATTCCTCATAGAGGGTCTTGACACAGATGTAACACCTCCAATAGTGAGATATAGAGGGCCTGACACATATAGAGATGGCGTTTCGGGTTCATTGAACCTACCTGTTTATATCTTTGACAGAAATGGTGTCCAGGCAGAAACCTTATTCTATTCTGTGGAGGGTGGTGGTGCATCTGGAATTATCCCTGATTCTTCCCATGGTGATACCTTCTTCTTCAACATTCCACAACAGCCCACTGGAAGCAGGATTGATTATTGGGTGAAGGCGGTTGATACAAATGGCAACGCTATTGAAACAGCACATCAAACATACTTCCAGGGAATTATAATTGCCTATGACGATGGTGAACCTGAGGCATACTACATATGGGAACAGGGGGATAGGATAGCATCAAGATTTGAACCCTTTGGAGCAAATAAGTTCATTCAACCCAGGAAGTTGTTCTTCTACTGGTATACAGATTTTGATACTCCACCCGATACTGTTGGGATTAATCTGTTCTTAGAAGAAGACACGCTTCCTTCACAGGAAAAGATATTACCTTCTGATATAATCTTCTATCCAGGTGACCAGTTGAATCAGTCCAGGCCCTATGGATTCACTTATGTTGATGTCCCTGATACCAGTCTAAAGATACCCCAGCCATTCTATGTGTCCGCTGAGAACACTTCTTCATCCCAATACCCTGTTTTTGGAGCAGACCAGAGTGGAAGTGTTGGGAATAGTTATTACTATTATCAGGGTTCCTGGTATCACTTCACGGATGAGGACTTCATGATCCGTGTTCTCTGTGATACGGGCACAGTTCATTATGATGTTTCTCTTCTTTCCATCACAAGTCCATGGGTAATAGTAAAACCTGGCGTCTATTACACACCAGAGGTAATTGTTGCAAACGTTTCGGATTCAGGTTTTGCATGTGTATCAAGGCTGAGTGTTGACTCAAGTGGAATAGAGGTATTTTCATCCTATGACACCACTTATCTGAACGCAGGGGACACCCTAAGTATCACCTACGAACAATGGAAACCAATGGGCTTTGATGTGTATTACATTATCACTGCCAGGATTGAATCTTCCGAGGACCAGAATATCTTCAACAATACATATGTGGAAACAGTCTATTCAGGAGTTCCATCCGGTCAATTCCTTCTCTGGAACCCAGCACCCAACGAGGTGTTTGGAAAGACTCTTTACTCAATATTAAGGGATTCACTTGGACTTAAAGGCTTCTACACAAGCGACCTTAAATTTTTTGCACCATATATTGGGAATTTTCTTACCTTATGGGCAACCTTCGGTGATTATCCAGACAGATACATACTTCCTGATACCTCAGAAGAGGTTGATATAATCAAGTCCTTCTTGAACAACTATAAGATGGGAATGTATCTTGAAGGAACAAGATGCTGGTATTATGACCCCCGATACAGAGATGCATACTCCTTTGATACGCTCTTCAATGTGGTTTCCCTCTTTATGGGTCCGGCTTCTGATAGTGTTTATGGTGAAGCAGGCACAATTTTTGATGGGTTTTCATCGATAGTTTCAGAAGAACAGCTTGCACAGGATAGGTTCAAAACCAATGTTACTTCAGTTGCCGCTCTTATCAACCAGAGAGGAGATACTATCGCACATTACTATGATAGCGGAACCTACAGGACCTTTGGCAGTTCTGTCCCAATCCAGAGGCTCCATCCCCTGACAACAAAAGATTTTGTCCAGAGGGTTTATAGCTTCCTGATCGGTGCCACTGATGTTCCTGAATTTATTCCCCAAAAACCCTTTATAACATCCAGCAGTAATCTGTTCCTTTCAAAGGTTGTCTTGAATATTGGGCTTCCAGAGAAAACTGATGTCCTTATATCGGTTTATGACCTTTCCGGCAGAAAAAGGCAGGTCATCCACAACCGTGAAATGAAAGCAGGCATAACGAGGGTCTCTTTTGATGGGGAGAAATTTCCTTCAGGTGTTTACTTTATAACAGCCACTGCCAGAGGAATTGGGGAGATAGGCAAGATAAAAATAGTGAAGTTGAAGTAATAAAAAAGGGGGGCATTCAGCCCCCCTTTTTACTTCAGGATTACCACCTTATCCAAAATTCTCTTATTTTCACCTCTGAGAACAACAAAATAAAGTCCACTTGCCAGGTTTCCAAGGCTGTATCTATATATTCCTGCTCTCATCTCCTTTCCATCTATCAATGTTAACACCTTTCTTCCTGTTATATCAAACAGAGAGAGTTCAATTCTCATTTTCGACGGCACACTTACATTGAGAAGATGACTGGCTGGACTAAACGCAAATGAAAGTTTGTCTATGGGATTGAAAATCACCCGTGTCTCTCTGGTCTCAACATGCCCATCTTCAAAGGTTGATTTCACTCTGTACCAGTAAACCCTGCCGGGATCAACATCTGCATCAAGAAATACGCAATCGCCGGTTCTTCCGATAAGTGAGAAATGCTGGTTGTCCTCTGATCTGTATATCTCCGATGATAAAATCCCATTACCAGCAATGTTTATAACCACGCCTTCCATGGTGATTGAGTAACTCAGATACATAGAATGTGTGGCAAGGGGAGCAGCGGAGGCATATTCATCTGTCCCAGTGTTTTTAATGTATACAGTAAAGCTTGCTCCCTTTGCTGTAACATTGTCATTCTTCCAGACAACTATTGCAATAGTATCATTTGCATTAAGGGATAGAGATAGGCCTTCGTCACCTCCTGCACCATTCACATCCGATTCAGTTCCCTTAGACCTTCCCATCACATTATTCCCGTAATAGACACCAATTCCCAGGTCAGAACCACTTGTATTCACAACAGAACATGCATATGTGGCCGTTGTTGGAACAGCCAATTCGTATACCTTCACAACATCAGAAGAATAATTGAAACTATCTGGCTGACCCACTCTTGTTGCGCTCCAGCTCTGGAATCTGTATCTGGTCTTTGAAAGATTCACATAAGCAGAATCTCTGCTGTCAAGGAAATTGTAAATTCCAACATAAACAGAATCAATATTTCTTCCATCCATGACAACAAAGTCCACCATCCCAGGACCCAATGCAGAGGCTCCTATAGTATGGGAATATCCAGTGTATGGGTCTGTGGGACCATCTGAATACACCTTAAGGTCAACATCAAATGTATCTCCAGCAACATTGATGTTGAAATCCCTCACACCAAACACATACCATCTTGGCTCAGTAAGGTTAAGTTTGTAAGCAGTGCAGTTCTCAAGATATCCTGCAAATGGTCCTGTCATTGGAGGAATCCATGATTCAAGAACAGATGTATCAACGGGGAAAACAGGCGCTCTGAAATTATACTGCTTGCCCCAGTATCTATAAGAAACATTAAACACATTCCCCTGGACATTGTCATTGTAGTCGGCCCACATAAGGAGTGTATGCCTTCCACCCGGCACATAAACACTCTGGTCAGAGTATGTAAGGCTGGTGTAAGCATTAAGGTTGGTGGCTGTCCCATACCAGACAGAATAGTTGTCCAGGAAGCAATAGTTCTCCCATGTTTCTCTTGCTGTCCCGGAGGATGTTGAGATATCCACAGGAGACCTGTTTATCAATGCAAGGTGGGTATATACATTTCCAGAGCCATCCACCCATGAACCCGAGAGGTTTGAGGGAATGGTATGGGTGCCTGTAGCATTCGTGGGAAGTACAGACCAATCCCAGCCACTGGGCCTGAAGTAGGAAACGGTTGGATGATCCTCTCTTAAGAATACATATGCTGCCATTGGAGCGTCCACATATAATCCCCAACCAGAACCATCATTGTATGCTGTTACCGATGCAATAAGAGGGCTGGCATTGTTTAATGGATAGTTATACTCATTCTGAAGGCCTTCAACCCTTGTGGCAGTGTTCTTATAACCCACCCAGAACCTGCCAGGGAGTCTCATACCCACATAGAAGAATTGCCAGGAGGGGTCTGTAACTTCATTATCCGAGCTCTGTGACCACAGGACAGCACCAGGCAGTCCATTGTTGTCTGCCCATATGTATGCGTCAAACTCCCCTGGATTTTTAGAGTTGTTACACATATATGATTTACTCCAGTAAATAAGACCGATTGATTCCACATAAACAGAATCTAATTCAGTATTCCCGATGTAGAAGTCTGTTGCAAAATACCAGCTGCTAAAGTTATAACTGCATATATCAAAGGCTACAAGCCCACCTGTCCCTGCGGAGTAAAAAAGTGTATCCCCAGGTGTTGGTTGCCATGGCTCGTCAACATCAAAGGTGAATGTATCATTATAGGTACTCCCGGAACCATAACTCCCCTGAACAATACACCTGAATGTTAATGTCCTTCCCTTGAGGGAGTCCAGATCCCAGAACCTTATTACCCACGGGTCATTGTAGTTGTTGGCTGTCTCGTCGCCCGTCTGGACAATGCCAACAGTGGATGTATTGTCTATAATGTTCACCCTGGTGGATGTGTATGTGTTTGCAGGTTCAAGGGTGAGGGTTGTATTGTAGCATGGGATTCCATTGTTTTTTAAGGATATGTATAGTCCAAGCTTTTCGCCAGGGTCAATCCATCCATCATCATTTCCATAAAGTTTATCCTTTATGTTGCATGAAACAGACCTTATAAAAGGTTTTGTTATTGCTTCAGTTTTCACAATCGGTCTCCACATGAATGTTCCCCACCAGGACGAGCCCCACCAAGAGGTCGGGTCTGTTCTATCGTTCGTTGAAAGGTCATATGGTGGATTCACACCGTAATTGTCGTCCTGCCATGGGACACATGTGGAGTTTACCTTCCTTATGCCAACCCAGAATCTCCCAGCGCTACCAATGTATATATCCGGGTTCACATCAACGGTTGTCCAGGCATCTGCTGTTCCCACATCTATGATTGCATAACCCCAGAGTTCTGAATCAGGTGCATTGTTTGCTGAATTGTCCTTCCAGACAAAAAGCGTCTCCCCTGTCCCTGTTCCGTCAAAGTATAGCTGGATTGCAATCAGTGTGCATGGTGAGGCAACCTCAAAGGAGGATGCAAAGTAGTTGTAGTTTGCATACTCATCATCATTGCCTGTATTATATGTTGGTGTATCATCATCATTCACAAGGGTATCCTCGTATCCGGGCTTGTTTGAGAAGTCCGTAACCAGGTGGAAGAAGTCCCAATCCTGGTAACCACCGTCCGCAGTTATGCGGAGGGTGAAGTAAACCCACAGGGTATCATCAAGGGTTGCGGGCATCCTCAACTGGAAGGAGTTGTTTGATGCTGAATCACCTGTCCCAAGATTTCCAAAGGAAAACGGTCCCTGTGCCCTCCAGCGAATACTTGAGTTATCTTTATATACAAGTTTTGCAGAGACATTTGTTGCAGGTGCACCAGTGTTCTTCAATGTTATCCTTAAATGGGGGTTACCATCACCACCACCCAGAACCCCATTGTTCCCATCCTCAACCACAACAGAAGAGATGAAGATATGTGGAACCTCTGGTGCAGGAAGATTGTTCAGGACCTTTTCAGCATCAATCCTTCCCCATCCAAAGGAGTCATTGGGCCATGCATCAATGTCGCCATTCAGGTAAGCATAATCCGTGAGATACTGATAGAGCCTCCTTATTCTTGCAGTGTCCTGATACTCCCCAAAGGTGTTTGCCTGAAGAATGTCTGCAATCAGGCCCGCAGCATGGGGCGTTGCAGCAGATGTTCCATTGAAGGATTGGAAATTACCATCTGGAGCGGATGTGTATGTTGGTTCTGCAGGTGCAATAATATCCGGTTTATGTCTGTTCCAGTCCGGTCTGGGCCACCAGTTTGTGTTATTCCAGGGGGATTGGTTGGGTTCAGGTCCCCTTGAGGAATACCAGGCTATCCATTCCTCATCCCAGTAAGTTGCACCCACACCAATAACCATAGGGTATTCACCTGGACAGCTTGTTGTATTGGCATCAGGACCTTCGTTACCCACGGCAAAAACAGGTATTATATCGTCAAGCAACATGGTTTGTATTTCATCCCAGAAACGGGTATCATTCTGTGCATACCCCCATGAGTTGGTGGTCAGGTCGGGCTTCAATGAATCAGGAAGGTCGCAGAACCACTGCATTCCATTGGAAAGTTGTGTCTCTGTTGCCCTCCCCAGGGAATCCAGTGCCTTGCACACAATAATCTGAGCACCAGGTGCAGCACCTATCCCATGCTCACCAACAGCAAAACCTGCTGTGCCTGTTCCATGTCCTTCATCGTCGTATGGAACATCTGAAGGATTGTATGTGAACTCATCATGCCATCCACCCTGTTTCCTCCACCTGTGCCTCAATACAGGATGGTAGTAATCCATACCTGTATCCATATGGCCAATCACAATTCCGTTTCCCCTGTACCCCCTTTCCCAGGCGATTGGTGCCTTTATGTTCTCCATTGAACCAGAGACATAATCCTCACCAGGATAGAAGTTTGAGAGGATTACACTTTCCACATCAGGTATTACCTTCACAGGCTCATCATTCCTGATTAGAATATCCTTGCCGAATTTATCTTCAAGTTTAAGTATTATCGTCTTTTGGAGTTTCCGAACACCAATCTTGTTTGCAATCCAGAGTTGGGTAATTTTTTCCTGAGGGACCCCTTCTTTCTTTAAAAATTCAATGATCGGTGCCTGTGACTGGCTCGTAAACTCCTTGAGATAGGATTTCCAGTCGCCCTTCGACTTTTTCAATGCCCAGGCATATGAATAATCCGCTGAAGGTAACCTGATAAGAATATTTATGCTATCATTCCCCTTCATTTCACCCAACCTGGTCTGGAGTGAAGGTGCCAATATAGAAAGCAGGAGAAAAATGGTCATCTTATACCTCCCTTTTTCACCTTTTCAATCTCCCTTTCCTTAAACTCCATTATCTGT
>Ga0180301_10001814_pt1 | contig 16763 bp, 17 predicted proteins | sample GuaBasSediGuay16_FD_121797 | JGI IMG/M metagenome (GOLD analysis project Ga0180301, IMG submission 121797) | Subseafloor sediment microbial communities from Guaymas Basin, Gulf of California, Mexico - Guay16, Core 4569-2, 12-15 cm | ecosystem: Environmental > Aquatic > Marine > Hydrothermal... | reverse complement strand
GTTATTCAAAAACATTCCAGAACGTTACTCAAAATACTTCCTATTCTCAGCAATACTCACACACCTACTAATAGTCTACAACCCACCCTACGGACTATACTTTGGAGAATGGACTAGAACCCTTACAAAAACAATCATAGAGGGCCACTACGAGATAGTACCATACCGCTTCACATACAATCCATTCCCATTTCACATAGGCTTATGGGTAGCATTTTCAGAAATAACTCAGATTCCAATAATCTTGAAAGTAAGCAAGTTCTTCCCTCCATTAATCACACTCATAGTCATAGACCTAACATTATATGTCCTAGCTAAGAGATTAACGGAAAGCTGGCTTGTAGGTATATTGGCCATTCTCATACTCGCATCTACACCTCCAGCTAACTTCCTAGACCATAATGCTAAGTTGGCAGGACTGATGCTAATACTCATAATGACGCTAGTATTTACCAAAGTTTACGAAGGTCAAAACACACTAAGCAATGGAGTAATCGCGATTTTAGCATATGCTTCAGGAATATTCTATCACGCTACAGCAGGCTTAGGCATGTTCATCATAGCTGGAATCCTAGGCTTCGGTCTCTTAATGAGCATTCTAATCAAAGGATATGTTTGGAAAAAACTTTATGAAAGCAAGGTGGTAAAGATATTTCTCGTAATTGTCATAGTAGTCACGCTCATTAAGTGGATGTGGGGTGGAGGAGCTCAAAAAATTGTTCCGACACTCTACCGAAACTTCCTCGCAATGATTGAGTGGAGACAACCTGGTGAAACAAGTGTCCTAGCACCTCTCTATGAGAGAATGGGAGTTGACCCCATTCAAGCCTATTCTTGGTCATTACCTGTTGCAATAGCATCAGCACTTCTCCTATACATTGCACTCAGAAAGAAGATACCTTATAATCCACTAATTCCAGCACTTGCTGTTGGAAGCCTAATATTCTTACTTTTAGGCTTTTCAAGTGCTTTCTTCAGAACGGGTTTCGCGGCAAGTATGTATCCTGGCTATGCCCCCCTCATGCTTTCAGCTGCTGTAGTTTTATACAAACTTTTTAACTCAAGGAAATCAATAATCTCAGTTCTGATTGTATTGCTTTTAACAGTCTCTGTTGCTGTAGCCCTAAGAGATCCTATGAACATGCCAGGGAGTTGGGTAAGATTAAAAGGCTTTGTAATGGCGGGGGAGGAGCAATACATGTTGTCCCTCCTGATACATGATTTGTCTATGCCAAGATATAGTAAGTACTTGGCAGGGGAATTGGTTCAAACTCTAAACTACATAGATCCTCATACTCAAGTGAAAGGAATAGTATATGAGCCGACAGATCCTAAATACCAAAGGGACTATCAAATAGTTCAAGGCAAGCTAGAGTCTAATGCTATCTATATCTTCAGGTTAAACCAAATACAACAATACTTCTTAAACGGAAGATTAAATAATACGCGGGTTAACGTATTCCTTAATAATGGAAAGTACTTAGGTATGACAAAAGCTTGTTAGCTATTTGAAAACTAAAAAAGGCAGTCTTTTCGTCATTGTTGTATCGCTAATTAAGGTCGTACCCCAAAATATGAATTGTACTGAAAGTTATATTGGACAACGGCAGATTAATGGAACATGGTCAGGGTTACGGTAATTATTAGGACCACGGGGATGAAATCTAAGGTAAAATTGTTAAGAGCCACAATTTCTTCATTAGCTAGGCAGAGTTTCAAGGACTTTAGCGTAATTGTGGTAACTTGCAAGAATAAGAAATACATCGAGAGTCTTTTGCAAGAAAGTTTCTCTCACAATAAATTCAAAGTTGTGATTTCACCTATAAGAAATCGTTGTGTCCAATCAAATATAGGAATTAAGCTTTCCGACAGTGAGTATGTGGTAGTAATTGATGATGATATAGTGTTGAGTAGTAATTGGTTGGAAACGATGTTTAACGCTATCACGAACTCGCCACCGGAAGTTGCATGTATATGCTCACCAGTCTACTCTTTATACAGAGATAGATCGCCTTATGATGTACATGCAAGATATCTTTCATACCTAAAAATCCTTAGGAAGTTCTTGAGACTGTTGAGCATATCAACAACCTTCTGGCCGAAGAATACCAAACCATTGGGTCAAGGGTTCAAGGAAATTCCTACAATACCTTCAAACTGCATGATATGTAAGCGTGACGCATTAATCAATGCCGGTCTTTACGATACAACCCTTAGAGAGCCTCTGAGAGGAGATGATTATGATTTAGGCTTTAGACTAAGAAAGTCAGGCTACAGAATACTAAGTTGTAACACTACAAAAGGCTTTCATATCGAAAATTACCTTACTAAATGGCTTAATAAAGAACCAAAGTTTTTCAAGAACATGTCATTAACAGAATTCCATGTTCTTATGAAGCATAGAGAGTTTATAGGATTACATGCAATAACATTTCATGCCGTATATAGGATTATTGAATCTCTTTATTGGGCATATAAAAACAAGAAACTTGATCTAATACCTTTAGTATTAAAAGGAGTCGTAGAAGGTATTGTAAAGGGCTTTAAAGCCAAGCAATGAAAGCGAAAATATTTGTACTATTATTCTTTGATGATGGATGTGGAAAGGACGTATATATTGCCCATATGCTTCGTCAAAGAAACATGAAAGCTACCTTTGCCATTACTGTTAAGAATATAGGAAATGATCTGGATAAGAGCGATTTAATGTATTTAGCTGAAACAGGAGAAATAATGTCACATGGAATTATTCACACCAATTTAGTTAAACTTCTAAAGTACGGTCACCTTGACCTTGTTTACTCCGAGCTTAGAGATTCAAAGATATTCTTAGAAAAACTCTCAGGATTACGTATTAAAGGCTTTGCGTATCCCTATGGTGCTTATAATGAACTACTTAAGAATTTGGTAAATAAGGCTGGATATGAATATGCAAGGTCTATAGATTTACTTAGTATCACTCCAATAGTGCACGACAAATATGCCATTCCAGTAACTATGGTCGATTACAGACCAACAGCATTACAATTACTCAGATCTTTATTTAGGCTTCGCTTTACACTTAGTGATGGCTTGGATTACTTCAAGCTAAAGCTATTTGAGGAATATGCCTTCAAGTATGCCTCTTGCGCATCTCATGTAAGTATACTGAAATTGATGCTTAACTTTCTAAAAGAGGTTAATAATTATGCAAAGCGCTATAATAGGATTTTTTCGGTACTATTAGTACTCCATGGTAGACGTTTTAACCATAACTCCTTCAAGATTTTTAGGGCCATTCTCGATTACATCAAGGAGAATAATACTTTCAAAACCCTGACCTTAAGCAAGTACGTTAATATACTAAACTACTTACTTTCACGGTGAACTAAGAACATGAGCTCTCCTCCCGTCACACGTCACGCGGTATTGAAGCTTCTTAAGAAGCATAATGTTAAGGCTTATAGATATTTAGATCTTGGGTGTGGTGATGGGAACTTTACACTTGAAATAGCAAACCTTGTTGAGGCAAGAGAAATTGTCGGTGTAGATATTTCAGAGCAAGCTCTTAGTTTGGCTCAAAGAAAGGATGTTAAGACGTTTAAGGTAGACTTAGAGAATGATCATCTTCCATTCCCAGACAACTACTTTGACCTTGTCACGGCCATAGAAATAGTAGAACATTTAAGAACCGTAGATAACCTACTAATGCAAACCTTTCGTGTTCTTAGGCCTGGAGGATTTTTCGTAATTGCAACTCCAAATCTTGGAAGCTGGATTAACAGGCTTTTATTACTACTTGGCTATCAACCCATGCATACTGAGCCATCTAAAAGATATCACGTAGGTTTACCAAGAGGAGTGAGAGAAAAGAGCAGCTATGCTGGACACGTAAATTTGATGACTGTTAAAGCTCTTTGTTCGCTACTTAAAGTTTATAATTTTGTCATAGTTGATAAGCAGGGTATCCATTGGCACGTAAAATACGGAGTCCTTGATGTAATTGATAGATTCTTTAGTAAAATTCCATCACTAGCTCACGACATAGCTATTTTAGCACAAAAGCCTCCTTAGCTTGGATGTAAACAAAATGTTTTCTCTTGAAAAGTTAATGGACTTAGACTGGGATACTCTAATAATACTTGATGCTTGCAGATTTGATTACTTTGCAAAGGTGTATCGTGAGTTCTTCAGAGGAGTGTTAAAGAGAAAGCTATCTCCTGCTACAAAGACTGCAGATTGGGTTAAAGTTGTATTCAAGGAGAAATATAACGATGTAATCTACGTTTCAGCGAATCCGATAATAAACTCGAAGGTTTCAGTATGGGGATTTGACGCAAAGCAACACCTTTACAAAGTCGTCGATGTATGGGACTGGGGTTGGAGTGAAGAGTGGGGGAGTGTCCCTTCCATGGGAAGTCAACGATGTAACTCTAAAGGCCCCCAAGGAATTTCCTAGTAAAAGACTAATTATTCATTATATGCAACCCCATGCACCGTACGCACCTATAGCATTTGTGTTTAAGGATTACAGAATAAGGGATCCCTTCGCATTAGTGGGATTAAGAGAACCAGTTACTACAGGTGATTTCAAGGCTTATAGAAATAATGCTAGAGAGAGCTTGTATAAAGAAACTTCAAGACTCCTATCCACGCTGGCAAGATCAATGACACAATTACTTCCTAAATGGATTCCTAGGCAAAGCTTACTCTGGAAACTTCGCAAAATGCTTAATATTCCACCTAAATCTCCTGAAGAGATATTTTACAGGAGATTTAGTATAAGGGAAATTCAGTTAATGTATGAACTTAATCTAAGATATGTACTGAAGTATGTTAATGAGCTCGTGAGGGATATTCTCAAGCTTAACGGAAACCTCAAAATCATAATCACGTCAGATTATGGGGAACTATTAGGTGAGAGAGGCGAAATAGGTCATGTTGTTGGACATAATTTGCCTAAGAGGTACGAGTTAAAGCTACGTGAAGTTCCATGGTTTGAAGTCTTAGAGCCTATTCAGAATGTCACCAAGTGGTATGGTGAGAATCCTTATGCTCTAAAATTTGCTAAATACTTTGAAATAGCTGAGAGAGATTTGAGGACTAAAAAAGCGTTAAAAACCCGAATACAAAGAGTAGGAAGGAATTAATGAACAAATAATAGAAGGGTATGTATGGGGATACTACACTTAGTCAATGAAGGACTTTTCGGCGGTGTTTTACGAGTTGCACTAGCTGAGTCACATTATCTAAATGAACTTGGCTACGAATCTAGTGTTTTATTGTTATTTAATACATATATACCTAATGATGTGCTTTTAAAGTACTATAAAGCGAAAGTGTTTTACCTTAAGAATAATGTTTTTCCAAGACATTTACAAGACTTTGTAAACCCCATTCTCCGAGAGCTTCTAGGTAAGTACTTACGAAGAATGAAAATAGACAGTAGTGATAATATTAATTGCGTACTACTTCATAACCTTAATGCCTTACCATTAGCTAAGCACATTAGACAATCTGTAGGTGCAAAGACTGTGCTCTATGTTCACAATCCAACAAGCTCTCCTGCCCTCAGGAAGATCATGAGACTTAGACCTAAGCATGAATACTATGTAGACATAGTTGCTGAAGTTGACCTTGTGATAACCTCAAGTCAGAAGATGAGGAAATATGTTCGTGAGACATTTAGAGTAGATGCTTATGTCGTACCTCCCGGTTGTGAATCTTCACCCAAGTTTAACAGGAGAAAAATGAGGTATGTTCTTGTTCCACAACGTATATCGCTTGGTAAGAAAGTTCATGTTATTGCTAAACTGCTCTCAAAGTGTAATTCGAAATTCTATACCATATTTGCTAGTAGTTCACATTACACAACAGCTAAAGCCATTAAACTAGTGGAGAAATCTGGTCTTAAACATTACAAAATCATAGTAAATCCAAGTGATGTAGCATTAACTTGGCTATATAGACATGCTATATGCTCAATTTCTATAATAGGTGAACCATTCGGTATGTACATAATTGAAGCTACATCGCAAGGAACACCAGTAATTGCACCTAAGAATGCAGGTGCTTCAGAGTTATTCACTCATGGTGTTCACGGCTTCTTCTTTAAATCTGAGGAAGAACTTCCAGAGTATGTCGATACACTTGTATCGAATCCCGAGTTGGCAACTAAGATGGGATATGAAGCTTGGAGAATTTGTAGTGAGAAATATACATGGAGTAACCATGTAAGAAAACTTGTTGAAATATTGAGAAACATATAGCAAACAATGACCATTATGAAGCCTTCTAGGATATTCATGATTATTGCTGATAGAGAGTATCCTAAGATATTTCATAGCCCTGGTCTTGAACCTTGGGTACTTGGTATACTTTTAAGGGTTAAGCCTAACAGCCTGGTTGATGTTGGTTGTGGTTATGGTTTCTGGGGTTTTATTGTTGGTCAAACTACGTTATTAACTTTGATTTGGACTGTAAAAGGCCAAGATTGTGTACGATGATGCCTATATTCGTTATCGCTAAGTTATCACTTAGAGCTAAATCGTTTGGTGCCGTACCTGTTGGCTTAAGAATCTTCGAACCAACACTATTCACAGTACCTTGTAAGTACTGTGGAGAACCCATGGTATTTACACATAAAGATCAGGATCGGAAAGCTGAGGTCAGGCCTAGGCGATGTGATGGCATTTTGCAGCCTGTATATAAGGTACTATGCTTGGGTTAAAAGCTTCCAGAAAGTTTGTGAGGAAGGGAGCGCTATCTATGTTAAGGGTTTTGACCATAGGAATTGATGGTTGCTCTTGGAATGTAGTTGAGAAGCTTCGTAATACCGAAATACTTTCGATGAACTTCATCAAGAGAGAAACTGCGTGGGGCATTCTTGAGAGTACAGTTCCTCCATGGAGCGTGCCAGCTTGGAATACTTTATTCACTGGGGTTAGACCTGAGAAAATGAGACTTTACAGCTTTGTAAAGAGGCGGGGTAATTCTCTAGCTCCTGCACTTAGGGAACTAGATAACCAAGTCTACGTATGGGATCTAGTTTCGATGCATGGTGGGAGAGTTGTAGCGGTAAATGTACCATGTGTATCTAGAGCGATACCAGTGAACGGCTATTTTGTATCTGGTTTTCTTGCTGATCGCAGTAAACTAGCCTTCCCCTTAGGCTTAAATGGATTACTTAGTGATTACGGATACATCGTTGATGTTTATGATTTACACCCACTAACTGATGAAGAGTACCTAGAGGTTTGTATAAAAGCTACTATTCAGGAGACAGCTCTCTTCTTAGAACTCTCCAGAAGAGTTAAGTGGGTGCTTGGAATCCTCGTCTACACGCATTCTGATAGGGTTCAACACCGATTTCTTAAGACGCGGTTCAGTTTTGTAGAGAAGTACTACGAGGTGCTAGATGCATGTATAGCAAAGCTACTTGACAGTATAAACTTGGATAACACGGTTGTATTCATAGTCTCCGACCACGGGTTTAAAATACCCAAAACGGCATTCAATGTAAACACGTGGTTTGCAAGCAAGGGATACCTCAGCATCAATCCAGTCTCAACGAGAACAAGAGTTATGAGAACGATCAAGTACAAGCTATCAAATAACTACACACCACTAACCATCGCGAGGAAAGTTGCAAAGCTGTGCCCCACTTTATCAAAAGCATTGAGTCAGACAAAATTAGAGAATCGTGAAGGAGGACCCATCAAAGGTGCATACATGCCGTCCGAAGACGGATCCGTATACATCATGAACGTAACGGATGAAGTAAAGAATATGCTTGTGGACAAGATAGCTGAGGAAATCGGAAAAAATATTCCCAAAATCAAAGTTTGTAAAGCTTCCGAAGTTTATGAAGTGGTTCGAGATGAAGCACCTGATCTAGTACTAGAATCGGACGACTATGCCCTCTTAACAGATCCCACATTACCTCTTAGACTAAGGATTATGAGAGCTACACATGCAAAAGAAGGAGTGTTGATTGTCCTAGGTCCTAAGTGGGTAATAGACTCTGGGTTCAAAAGTCAAGCTAGTGTCTATGACATAGCTCCAACAATGCTGTACACGTTGGGGATCCCCATACCCTCATACATGGATGGTCACGTACTAACAGAGCTCTTTTCAAGAAATTTCATACAACATAACATGAAGTCATATATCGAGATATCATATGAGAAAGCTAAGATCAAGACCAAGATTCGAAGGACTATAATTAATAGGGTCGTAGAGTAGTCGAAAGAGGATCATGTTAAGGGAGAAGCTAACCTTTATCTTGGAGAAATTGCCTTGGTATAGCTATATTCGAGCTATCATAGCGGGAGAAACTATAGACTATTTCGAGCGGTATCTATACGTCGTAAGGCTCCTACTAACCGTGGAAAGGAGAGTTGGAAAGAAGCTAAAGCTTCTAGAGGTAGGGGCAGGATCCGCCTCTCCAGTAAAACACTATTTTGAAGATGTAATTCTTCTTGATATTACGCCGAATGTTAGAGTGGATATTGTGGCTGATGCAACTCATCTACCACTTAGGGATAAAGCGTTTGATGTAGTTGTAGCGATTGACTTACTAGAACATATTCCTTTAAACAGGCGTGAATTTGTGCTTAATGAACTCCTTAGAGTTGCTAAGCTTGTTATTATTCACACTCCACTAGTATCGAAGAACGGTTTGTTCAATGCAAGATTCTACGACTACCTTTTACTTAAATTCCTAGAGTCGAAATTAGAGAGTAACCCTTCTACTAGGTTCACAATGGAACATCTAAAGTACGGTGAACCGGAATACGAAGTACTTAGGGAGAAGAAGTTTAAACTTGTTGGATATGACTGGAGTGCCAGAATTTGGTACTGCATAATGAAGATTCAATTAGCATCACGGGGGATCATGTCACGGTTAATATGGCTGATATACCTGCTACTACTTAAACACTTGCGAGAGCCACCTTATTATGGAGGATTTCTCATACTGCATCATCGATAAGCAGATAAATAACCTTTGCAACATATATTGCAGGAACCTTCGATGGTAGTGATCCTACACATTTCTGGATCTCCAGCTTCTGGCAAGTCCACATTATGTAGGGTATTAATGCGATTATGCTCAAAAAAGAACATTAAGTTTCTCTACCTGTCTATGACGGGGTTCCACTACCTATCCTACGCTTATGCGGTATTGCTTCTCAACCTTATTTATTTTTTAAAAGAAAAACGTAGAGTTAAAATGTTGAAGCATGTGAAGGTTTATAGGCGTCATCCTTATGACCTTATTCCCATGGGCTTCCTGAGAAAGCATCTATTCTTAATCTACATGTTTGAAGTACTGAGTATGTGTGTAAAACTTTTGATCATGAGACTTAAGATATCTTTACAGAGACCTAAGATTGTCCTTATCGATGAAGGAGCCGTTAATGTGGCATTCAATTACATAGCATTCTTTTTCATGAGAAACTCTATGCTTTGGAAGCCGATGCTTCGGTACTTCTTAACATTTTCTCGTCCAATATGTAGGAACTGTTTCATTATGCTCTTAACACCTAATATGAATGCAGAGCTCAACATGTGGAGTAGAAGAGGTGATTTTCCAAGCTCGTATATAGCTAAGGTGCACATTAAAGCTTATAGGAGAGCACTAAGACCTCTCCTTAAGCTTATTTATCGCTACACTGGTGCGAAAGTCTATGCGTTTTCCAATAATATTGAGGCTCTACGTTTCATCATTAAACATTTACATTTAGGGTGTGATTTGTGAGGGAGAAACCTGCTATTACGGTGATCGTAGTTAACTATAACTCTCGCAAAAAGTGGGACGTAATTGAGCAATGCATTAGAAACATATTATTGTTGAAATATAGACCCTTGGAAGTGATATTCGTCGATAATGGATCTACTGATGGGAGCTACGAATTTCTAGAAGGCCTTGTCAATGATGTTCTAGAAGGGGCTCATGGGAACTTTAGGGTTAGGATTATCAGACTTTCTAAAAACTATGGGTTTGCTATCGCAAATTTAATCGCATACAAACTACGAAACACTGAAACAAAGTATGTAGCCTTGATAAACAACGACCTAGCTCCAAAGCCTGACTCTTTAGAGAGATTAGTAAGCATTTTAGAAAGGAACCCAAGAATAGCTGGCATACAAGGTATAATACTGTCCTGGGATGGCAAACGCGTGGATAGTTACGGAGGTCTAACTACAGACCATGGATTTTTGTATGCGGTTAGCCATAGTCTCACTCCACATGCTTTATCCAAGCCTATACCCGTTACATACGTTGATGGGGCATTCTCCATCTATAGAGTTGATGCCCTTGAAAGGTGCGGTGGGCTTTTCCTCCCATACTTCTTCATGTGGGGTGATGACTATGAGCTTGGAGTTAGGCTTTGGAGATGCGGATACATACTCTTAGCCGTCCCCATAATTGTTGGGCGTCATTATCGAGGATTAACTGTTGGACGTCAGCAAATGCCGTATATCTTAGAATATTGGTCTTGGGTTAGCAACATAGCAGTAATGGTAGTACTTTATGGGCATCCATGGGTTCTACAGGTACTAAAGCGTGTACCTACGGCACTTGCAGCGGGATCCATAAAGCACTCTAAGGCTATAGTCAGAGGCTTTATTGATGGTCTAAGAATAGGTGTTAAACTTAGAAGACGTATGCTCAAAGAGAAACCTTGGCTTAAAGTCCCCAAAGAGCCTCGGCTAAGCGTGAAAATATTTCATGAGCTTGCTTTGTTAGCAAGACTGTTCCTTAAACACGGGTTTAAAGCATCCCGTGTATATTACATAGGTATTACAAGAAGCTTGGGAAAAGCGTTTGTAGATGAAACGTAGCATTAAAAGTTCTTAAAAATGAGTTCTCGAGAAGGTACCCAAGCGCAGTCGAGTTTGATGATGACGAACAACTATGGAGGGGATGTAGTGAGAATGCTGTCAAGCTTGCCTCAAGATTCGATGTCGAGAAGCTTGCTAAGTTAGAGGCTCAGATCATAGTCTCGCTTGGTGATTAATGCTATGAGTGATACCCATAAAGTGTCGGTGATCGTGGTTACTCATAACGTTAGTAAGCATATTGTTTCATGTCTTAGGTCTGTCCTCGGTCCACGTAGTGTAGTTATTGATAAGGTCATTGTTGTTGATAATGCTAGCAGTGATGGTACTGTAGATCTTGCTGAGAAGCACTTCAGCAGTGACCCTAAGACTGAGATTATTGAGCTCCGTAAGAATGTTGGCTATCCGCTGGCATGCAACATAGGCGTTACTCACGTTAATAGGAGTTTGCCATGTTTATGAATCCCGACGTTATTGTTGATCCCAGTTGCTTCGCGAAATGTTATCGTATATGTCTCGTGATGAGAGGATTGCCGTTGCTTAACCTAAGATACTGCATCCCGGCGGGTACGTTGATAGTGCTGGTGGGATCATGGATGTTCTTGGCCACGCTGCGTACTGTGCGGTTGCGGTGCCGTTGATTTATGTTCTCACGATGTGGTATGAGGTTGTGGGGTTGATTATTGGGACGGCGGTTGGTTGGTTTGTTTCGTTGGTTATGGTGAGTTTTTAGTCGTTAAATTATTGGGTGGAGGGTTGGACTGGGGGGAGTTTTCCTAGGATTTTTGTTGCGGGTGTTGTGGTGAGGCTTTTTGGTTTTCCCGTATTGGGCGTGGTTGGCTATTTGGTGGACATAGGGCTGGTGGCGGTGTTTTTTGTTCCCAGTTATTTGGTTTTGGTTCCGCTGCTGGGTGGGATTTGTGGGAGGAATATTAAGGTTTTGCGGATGATTTTTTTGGGAGGATCAGGTATGTGGGCAAGGTTGTGGAGTTGGTGTTGAGGTTTGAGGAGGGAGTTTTACGGGCGGTTGGGAGGGTTTAGATCTCATAAATCTGCTCACGAAGAACACTTAGTGCAATGCAACACAATTAATGTAATAAAAATGTGTAAAATGATCGGTTATGAGGCAATAGCTTCTTGGCGGGATTTTTAAATCTTTATCGAGGAATTAAAATGTTGCTAGGAATATATTATTTGCAAAAGTAAGAGTGAAATGAAGATACTTATGGAGGGGTGTTGGCGAGTATACAAATATCATAGAAGTGTGTGAGCACGACTTTTTAATGTGGTGAGTGTAATGAAGGGGGTTTTGTTGCATGGAGGGTTTGGAACAAGGCTTCGTCCCTTAACTCACACGGGCCCCAAGCAGTTAATCAAGGTTGCTGGCAAGCCGGTTTCTCAGTGGGCCTTAGAGGATCTTCGTGATTCTGGGGTCATGGAGGTTGCAATAATTTTGGGGGAGTTATCTCCTGAGCGTGTTGTGGAGTACTATGGTGATGGTTCTAGGCTTGGGATGCGGTTGACATACATCTATCAAGGTTATCCGTATGGATTAGCGCATGCAGTTTATTTGGCTAGAGATTTTGTTGGTGACGAACCCTTTGTTGTTTACTTAGGGGACAATGTCCTTGTGGAGGGGATTAAGAATTATGTTAAAAGATTTGAGGAAAATGACGTTGATGCGATGGTTCTTTTGACGGAGGTTGAGGATCCGAGAAAGTTTGGTGTTGCTCAGTTCGACGAGAGAGGTAAACTTGTGAGGCTTGTTGAGAAGCCGCGGGAACCTCCCAGTAACTACGCGTTAGTTGGAATATATTTTTTCCGTCCTCCCCACATATTTAAGGTTATTGAGTGTCTAAAACCCAGTTGGCGTGGGGAGTTGGAAATAACGGATGCGATACAAATGCTCATAGATCGTGGATTAAGGGTTGAGTATGCTATTGTCAAAGGATGGTGGAAGGATACGGGAACGCCGGAGGACATTTTAGAGGCAAACCGGCTGCTTTTAGACTATAAGTTCAAAGGTCAGAGGGTGAAAGGTAGGGTAGAAGGGGATGTAAGAATAGAAGGTAGAGTGTATATTGAGGAGGGTGTAGTCATACGAAATAACTCGGTTATAAGGGGACCAGCTTACGTGGGGCGCAACAGTGTGATAGGGCCAGACACCTACGTGGGGCCTTATACTTCGGTGGGGAATAATGTGAGGTTATCGGGGGTTGAGGTGGAAAACAGTGTGATAATGGACGACGTTATAATAGAGGCGGAGGGTATAAGAATAACTGACAGTTTGATAGGAGCAGGGACGAGAATTTTAAAGAACCGTGGTAAACCATCTGGATATAAGTTAATTTTAGGGGAGAACACGGTGATGATGTTCTGAGGGGGAGGTGTGAGGATTTTTGGGCAGGATTTTTGTTGCTGGTGGAGCGGGTTTTATGGGTTCTAATTTTGTCAGGTTTCTTCTGAGAAGGTATAATGATGTTAATGTCCTCGTATATGATAAACTTACTTATGCTGGGAGAAAAGAAAACCTTCATGATGTTTGGAGCGATGGACGTTTTAAGTTTGTAAGGGGAGATATATGTAATGAGGGCTTATTATTACGCACCATTAAGGATTTCCAGCCGGATGTTGTTGTGAACTTTGCGGCGGAGACGCATGTCGATAGAAGCATTAATGAGCCTGCGCCGTTTCTTAAGACGAATGTTCTCGGAGTATTTAACATACTTGAGGTTGGCAGGAGATTAGAGGTTCCATTGATCGTTCATATAAGTACTGATGAAGTTTATGGAGACTTATGGGACAGAGAAGCAGCATCGGAAGATGCATCGTTTAGGCCCAGTAGTCCATATTCTGCGAGTAAGGCATCAGGGGATTTGATGTGTCAAGCTTATTGGAGGACGTATGGGTTACCAGTGATAATAGTCAGACCTTCAAATAATTATGGTCCTTATCAATATCCTGAGAAGTTAATTCCTAAAACTATCATAAGAGCATTGCACAATAGTCCCATACCCATTTATGGTAAGGGAAATCAGGTACGTGATTGGCTGTACGTTGGCGATTTTTCCGAGGCTTTAGATATGATAATAAGGAAGGGGAAATCAGGGGAGATATACAATGTTCCAGGGTTTAATGAAAGGAGGAATATAGAGGTAGTAGAGGCAATTCTTAGGATTATGGGTAAGCCGTTATCGCTTATAAAGCACGTTGAGGACAGACCGGGGCATGATAAAAGGTATTCTATGAAGGGTGAGAGGATAAGGGCTCTTGGTTGGAAGCCTAAGACTTCGTGGATTGAGGGTTTGAAGAAAACAGTTAAGTGGTACCTTGAGAATGAGTGGTGGTGGAGGCCGCTTCTTTCAGATGACTACTTTCGGATGGACACACCATGGAAAGGGAGTTGATAAACATGAGGGTGTTTGTTACTGGAGGGAGTGGCTTACTTGGCAGGGTATTAGTTAAGGAGTTGTTAAACAAAGGGTATGAGGTTGTGGCTTTATTCCATAGAAATCCCATACCAGTAGAACATAAAAATCTAAGGAAGGTTCGGATGGACATAAGTAATGGCATTCTTTTGGAAGATATCATTTTAAGAACGAGACCTGATGTGATAATTCATGCTGCGGCTTACACTGATGTAGATGGATGCGAAAGGAATAAGGTTAAAGCTTGGAAGGTAAATGTTGAAGCAACTCGCAGTATAGTTCGTGCTGCTAGGGTTGTTAAAGCATATTTAATTTACGTTTCGACAGATTATGTATTTGATGGGGAGCGTGGATTATATCGGGAGGATGATGTTCCAAATCCAATAAATTACTATGGATTGACAAAGTTGCTTGGAGAGGAGTTAGTGAGGTCAAGTGATCTTCTTTATACGATTATTAGGCCCAGTGCCATATATGGAGTAGGGGGTAGTAAGAAGAGTTTTGCTGAGTACGTTGCTGAGCGGTTATTTAATAATGAGGAGATTTTTGCATTAGAGGATCAGTATGTTTCACCGACTCTTAATGCATTATTAGCAAGGGCATTAGCAGAGATTATTGAGGTAAGGCCCATGGGCGTGTTGCACGTGGCAGGGGAGAGAATGAATCGATACGAATTTGCGATTAAAGTGGCTAAAACTTTAGGATTACCACCGGAATTAGTAAGAAGGAGTTATATGAAGGACATGAGAGGGTGGATAGCAAGAAGACCGAGGGATTCGAGCTTGGATATTACTAAAGCTAGAGAGTTATTAAGTACTGAATTTTATGATACAGATTTGGCTCTAAAAATATTTAAGGAAGAATGGAAGAACCTTAGAGGGGGAAGGGGGTGTAATGCTTGCCATTAAAAGGTAAAGTGAAAGAACTTTGGTTGCCTGGTATTAAATTAGTAGAGATTGAGCGATTTGTAGATGAGCGAGGAATATTTCATGAGATTATGAGAAGCGACTGGACAGAGTTGCTAGGAGATGATAGTATAGTTCAGGCGAATCTTTCAATAACTTATCCGAACATAATAAGAGCATGGCATCGTCACTTACGCGGTCAAATCGACTATTTCTTTGTAGTTAAGGGAGCAGCGAAGATATGCGCGTATGACGAGGAATCCCGTCACTTAGTGGAAGTAATACTAAGTGAATATAAGCCGCAGATCTTAAGAGTGCCAGGTCGTTATTGGCACGGTTTCAAAGCCCTAGGATCGGAACCCACCTATATAGTGTATTTTGTGAACCGATTGTACAATTATAGTGACCCTGATGAAGAGAGGAGGCCATGGAATGATAATTCGATAGTACCTTTGGTAATAAATGGCAGAAAGGACGATCCTAGAGTTGGTAAGCCGTGGGACTGGAATTTTCCACCGCATAAGTGATAACATTAGCAGTAATGTTGTTAACTTTTAGTTATAGAGGTTTTAGTTATAGAGGCCATTAACCTTAGGGGTCAAAAATCAATTAGCTTTAACGTTACAAGAAGATTTAGTACTTCTGAAACTTTTTGAGGGGTGGCATTTCTAGCTTATTGCTTCATTCCCGCAACCTCGATCATAACGGCAAACGCACATGGTGGACGGCTCTGTTATTGTGTTGATTTGGTGTAAGGATTTACGTCGGATATTATGTAGTGAATATTTAGTGTTTTTGTTGTCTTATGGGTGGTGTACGTTTAGTTCTATTTCTCACGGATGTGCGATCTCGAGTTTTCTCTAATGCTCATGCGTATATTCTCATGTACAACTTCGTGCCTCTTAACATTGCTAAATGCATTTGAAAAATTCTTGATATTCCACGTGGCTCATGGGGGAGAGGGACTCTCAAGTATTAGGAGGAGTTGCTACGAGAGACGGTATTAAGAAGTTAAGGATGGAGACGATGGAGGAGATTGAGAAGCTGAGCAGGCGGGTGTATAATTTGATTGATTCGGGTCAGCAGGCTTGAGGGCGGTGTGACACTGTCTGTGAGGTTGTTTGTTGTTTATTGGCATTTAAAGTCCCGATACTCGTAGGATCACAGGGATCCTTCTGAAGATGATGATGTTTGCGTTCTGATGCTACAGGCTTTACGTTATTTTATTGTTTGGAATGTTCACGGAGTTATTCACCGCATTAAGTGAGTACTTATTTTTAGTACTTATTTTGGAAGTAAAAATAAGAGTTAAATATCGCCTTAAATAGTTTTTCTCGTAGTTCTGTTCTCTTTTAGTTCTCGCAGAGGAGGACTCGGGATTGGCGGATAAAGATACATTTCGTCGGGGTGATGGAAAGGTTTGCTTCATAGATTGGTCAAGCATTAAGAACACGAAGTCGTTGGTGGATTCTCTGGAGCGTTTTCTCATAAATGTCTTGTCCGACTCTTGGCAAGAATCAATTATGTGCACAACCGCTGGATACTTTAATAATTTGTTTGTTATTTGTCGTATGAAGTAGCTTCGACATGCAATCATCCCGAAATG
>Ga0180301_10001813_pt1 | contig 16769 bp, 15 predicted proteins | sample GuaBasSediGuay16_FD_121797 | JGI IMG/M metagenome (GOLD analysis project Ga0180301, IMG submission 121797) | Subseafloor sediment microbial communities from Guaymas Basin, Gulf of California, Mexico - Guay16, Core 4569-2, 12-15 cm | ecosystem: Environmental > Aquatic > Marine > Hydrothermal... | reverse complement strand
GGTTACCCTTGAAATCTCCCTGTAGGCTCTTTCAAAAAGGCATGGGATACATTCAGCTGAAACCTTCAACCTAAGGCTCCAACCAAACTTTTAGCCATATCAGCCAAAACCTTGTATGGCTCCCTAGCCTTAACAACACCACTAGCCAACAAAACACCTTTTGTTCCAAGCTTTAAGGCTGCAGCAACATCCCCCCCAACAGAAATTCCAGCCCCACAAAGCACAGGAATTGATGGGTTAACAAGCTTAACAGCCTCAACAGCCCCTGTTACAACCTCAGGTTTGGCTTTAGAAACAGGAATACCTGTTCCAATAAGCTCAGGAGGTTCAATAGCAATAATGTCAGGGTTAAAGGAGGCAAGCCTTCTACATGTTTCAGGTGTATCCGCACAAACAATAGATGTTAAACCAGTCTCCCTTAAACGTTCAACAGCAGCCTTAATAGCCTCATCCGAAACCCTACGTTCAGAATGGTTTATAAGGGAGCCTACAACCCCAACCTCCTTAACAGCCTCAACAAGAATATGACCTGTATGGCTTCCAGGTTTTATAGGGTCTACATGCTGAGAAAAAACAGGTATGGAGGTTTCTTTTGTAACAGCCTTCAAGTCTGTAAACTGTGGAGCAACAGCAACAGTAACGTTAAACTCCCTTGAAACCTTCTCACAAACCCTAGCCAACTCTAAAGCTTTTCTCCCTGTTGCCTCCAAGTAACACTTAAAGTTTACAACTATAGCAGGTAGGCTAAACCCAGCCATCCCACACAAACCCTTCATAGACTAAACATGTTTAAACCTATCCTTCAACTTTTCAAGCACAGCTGGAAGAGTTGTATACTCCATTTCGTCAGGTCCAAGCCTATGAGGCATAAACGGTCCATGTCTACGTAGATAATCAGCCAAATCGTTTGCTATTGCTCTAGCCTTATCAAAAGCAGGATCATCAAAAAGGTCTGCAGGACCCTCCAAAACTCCATCATGAAGCTGAAAACCTAAACCAACAACCCTTGGAGGACCATCAAACCTTGTACATTTAGCATATTTTAACGGAACAGGCATTAAAGGTCCATGATGGGAGCCCCTCATCCAACCTGCAACAATATGTGGGTAGGCGAAGGGTTCAAGAACCTCACCAACAGCTGGAAGCCCATGCTGCGCCCTAACAATACATATAGGGTCATCTTTCCCAACATATCTTCCAGCAATAAGAGAAAGCCTGCTTGTGCTTGCTGCTGCAGCTGGAAGCCCATCCTTCCTATAAATCTTGCTTATCACATACCTTCCAGGAGTCCCTATCAAGGCTAAAAGGTCATACATTTCTTCTGGGCAACCTATTTTTACCTCTTTCCCCTCCTGAACATCTAAAACATGAAAGTCGAATCCTTGGTGGAGGGATGGATCTATAACAAGTCCAGCAGTATTAAACGGGTCTGCAAATATTTTGAATAGGATATAGTTCCATGCACCAGGCTCTGTTTTGTCAGCTGCAAAAACTAGCACAGGGTCTGAGGCTCTCTCCTCAAACTCCATTTCTGCCACACCTGGACCCATACCTCTAACGTTTCCTGAGAAGGCTTCACCAAGCAGGTCTTGACCTGCAGCATAAAGCTTTAAAGGTTTTGAAACTTTTTCTGTAACCTCTTTAAACGTGTTCCATGCAAGCTCATGAATTTCAGGGTTACTTTCACCCTTTCTATGGGTCATTAGAAGCTGTAGGTCGTCTCCACAGTTAAAAACATAATAGTCTATTATTAAACCCTTATTCTTAGCTTTTTCAAGAATCTCCCTAGCCATCTCCAACTGTTTTGGATGAACAACATGGTGTCCTGCAAGACTTCCAATATCAGCCTTAATTAGGCTTACAGTTATTTTTTCAGCCAACACACATCACCCACAAAATCTCCCTATAAATGTAAACTTTACATCCAAAAGAAATAAGCTTTGTCTATAACCAAAAACATTTAACCCAACAAAACCCTACCCATCCTAGAAGAAAGAGGGCCCGTAGTCTAGCTTGGATAGGACGTTGGCCTCCGGAGCCAAAGGTCACGGGTTCAAATCCCGTCGGGCCCGCCAAACTACTTTTTGTGGATGGATTGTTCACAAGGTTAATATATGGTTTGGTTGATTCCCCTAGAGAAAAAGGGGACCTTGTAAGATGATTAAGAGGCTTCTTTTTCTAGTTTTTGTGTTTACTGTTTTTTGTGGTTTTTTTGTTTCTTCTTCAAACGCTCAACCTTTTGATTTAGGTGTGACTAAGGTTTTTTGGGGTAACTCGTCTAAGATTGTTCAGGCAAAACCTGGTGATAAAAACGTTCAGCTTAACATAGTTTTACAGAATGTTGGTAAAACCCAGATTTCTGAGGTTAATGCTTTTCTTTATCTTAGTAATACTCCGTTTAGGGATTCTGCCACCGATGAGCTTGTTTCTGTTTCAGGGTATCCTGGTTCTGTTAAACCTGGAGGTTCTATGACTCTTAGGTTTAACCTTAACATTTCCGAGAATGCAACTTTAGGTGTTTATAGTTTACCTTTAACTGTTAAAGCAAGAACACCTAGGTATCTTACACCTGTTGAGCAGTCTTACTATGTTAGGGTTCCTTTGCTTGGGGATGTTAGGTTTCTTGTAACCCTAAACCCATCCTCAATTTTCCCTGGAAACAGTTCTTTAACCCTAAACTTGGAGAATGTTGGGAGTGGTGATGCTGAAAACGTTAAGGTTTCTCTTTCAATAAGCCAAAATCTTGCACTCCAAAATTTTTCTAATGTTTGGTATTTAGGCAAAATTAGGTCTGGGGAAAATAAGTCCCTAATGTTTCCGGTGTTTGTGTCTAACAGTTTGATTGGTTCACCTATACGTTTTTTGGTTCGTTTAGACTATGTGGATGCTTATGGTGTTAGTAGGTTTGAGGAGCAAAACGTTTACACCCATGTTGTTTCACCGGGAAAACCAAACCTTCTTGTTGATGTAAAGCCTAACATTGTTTTTTCAGGTAGGTCTAACAACCTTAAAATAAGCCTAAAAAATCAGGGAAACCTTAAACTTTTAAACGTTGAGGTTATGCTTACCTCAAAACAGTCTGAGGGTTTAGGGGCTCTTATCGTTAAAGGAGGCAATAAATGGTTTTTTGGGGAAATTAGGTCTGGAGAATCTGTGGAAATTGGTGTTAGTGTTGCTGTGTTTTCCTCTAACCTTGTTGGCAACTATTCCTATCCTTTAACTGTAAACCTTAGCTATGAAGACCAATTTGGTAGAAAGTATACTGAAAGTAGGGTTTTAGGTTTAACTGTGGTTTTTCAGGTTTCTAAGCCTATTGTGGCTATAACCTCCTACAACCTTTCCTCAACCTATGCTTATCCAGGTAAACCTTTTACTGTTAAGCTTAAAATAGAAAATCTTGGAGATGTTTCTGCTCAAACAGTTAAGGTTAGTTTTTCAGGTTTTCCTGCTGTTTCAGCCACAGCAACACCTGCCTTTGCCTCCCTAACTCCAACAGTGGTTTGGCTTGGTGATTTAGCTCCAAACGAAAGCCGTATTGTTTCCTATACGGTTATGGCTTCCCCAACCTCAAGCCGAGAAGGTGTAATCTATCTTTTAGAGTTTAACGTATCCTATCTGGATGAGAATGGTAAGGAGTTTTCAACAAAAACCTATGTTGGTGTTCCTATCCACAGCCTTATAGACCTAGTTTTACAGGATGTTGTTGTTTCTCCGGAGCCAGCTATTGCAGGGCAACCTTTTAGTTTGGCTGTTACCCTCCTAAATAGGGGTACAGCCTCAGCTATGTATGCTGAACTTTTGTTTGATTCTCAGCCCCCCTTTATATCCTTATCAAAAACTAGTTATGTTGGTGAAATTGCTCCAAACACTCTTATGCCTGTAACTTTGACAGGGAGGGTTGCAAACGTTTCTAGTGGAGTTTATCCCTTAAAATTGAAGGTTAAATATTTGGATGAGTATGGTGAGGAGTATTTAAAGGAGTTTAGTCTTAAGGTTAAGGTTTTAAGAAGACCTCCACGTATACCTAAACCATCCCAACCTCAAACCTTAACAATTCCAATTTTAAACCAAACATTTTTAGCTGTTATTGTTGGGGTAGTTGTGGCTGTTTTTCTTTTGGCTGTTTTTCTTATTAGACGTAGAAGGGGGAAGGGTGAGGAGGAGCTTTTAGGTGAACAATTTTTCGTCGGCAGAAGACTATATTGTTAAAACTTTAGACCTTTGGAAGGTTTATGGGAGGGGAAGGCTAGCTTTTTCAGCCTTAAAAGGTGTAAACCTAAAGGTTAAAAGGGGTGAGATGGTTGCTGTTGTAGGTCCTTCTGGTAGTGGTAAATCTACACTTTTAAACCTTTTAGGCGCCTTAGACCATCCAACCAAAGGTAAAGTTTTCATAGACAATATTGACATTTTTAGGTTGGGTGACAACGCCCTAACAGAGCTTAGAAACAGAAAAATAGGTTTTGTTTTTCAAAGTTTTAACCTAATCCAAAGGGTTTCCGCCCTTAAAAACGTTGAGATTCCACTTATGATGAGGAATATTTCAAGGGAAAAACGGAGAAGGCTTGCTGTTGCTATGCTTAAGGCTGTTGGTTTAGATGGTAAGTTTAACCATAAACCAACAGAGCTTAGTGGTGGGGAACAGCAAAGGGTTGCTTTGGCTAGAGCCTTGGTGGTTAGACCATCCATCCTGCTTGGTGACGAGATAACTGGAAACCTTGACAGTAAAACTTCTATGGAGATTATGGAGTTGATTCGTAGGTTTAACAAAACTCTTAAAACAACGGTTATTCTTGTAACCCACAACATGCAGATAGCTAAACAAACTGATAGGATAGTTTATCTTAGGGATGGTATGGTTGAAAGGGAGGAGATTTTAAACAGGAAGGTTTAGGTGGAGGTTAGCTTGGTGAAGCTTATAGATATTTTAGATTTTGCTTGGAGTGGGATGAGGGATAGAAAGCTTAGAACAGCCCTTACAATCCTTGGAATAGTTATAGGTTCATCGTTGATAGTTGCCTTAATATCCTCAACCCAAGGTTTAAGCACAGGGATAACTGAAAGGGTAAGCCGTATGGGTGTAACAACCATATCAGTTTTTTCTGTAAACCCAACCCTACGTTTAACAGATGAGGATGTGATGAGGATAGAACGGGTTGAGGGTGTAAAAACGGTTATCCCCTTTTATAGGGTTTTTGCAAAAGTTTCATGTGGAGAAAAAACCCTAGACCAAATTCAAGTGTTGGGAATTGACCCTGAAAAACTTTTTGAGCTTTTAAACGGTTTAGAGCTTGAGTCCGGAAAAACTCCTTCAAGCCTAGATCAGGCTAGAGCCATTATAGGTTATACTGTTGCTAACCCTCCAGACCTAGACACAAAGTTTGCTGACCTAAACCATGTTATAAACATAGAGGTTAACGTTTTTCGTCGTGGTAGAATCCTTAAAATTACCCATCCCTTTCTTGTGTCTGGGGTTCTTAAACAGTATGGTGCCACGATGCTTGGAGATATTGACAACACCGTGTTTATAACACCTTTAGCAGCAAAATCTATGGTTAAAAGAACCCACTACTCAGGACTTTTTATTATAGCTGAAAGCCTTGACGATGTAGACCCTATAGTTAAAAGTTTAACGGATATGTATGGGAGAAAGGTTAGAGTTATAAGTCCCTCAACAATCCTTCAAAACGTTCAACAAATCCTCTACCAGCAAACAGTTTTTCTTGGAAGTATAGCAGCCATATCGTTGATAGTTGCAGGTGTTGGAATAATGAATACAGCCTACGTTTCAGTTATGGAGAGAACAAGAGAGATAGGTATACTTAAAGCCATAGGGTTTAAAAAAAGAACCATAATGATACTTTTCCTTTCAGAATCGGTTTTAACAGGGCTTATAGGTGGAGTTATAGGTGTGGCTTTTGGCTGTATTCTTGCCTTAAGCATGGGTAATATTCTTCCAAGATTCCGTCCCCCAGCACCTAAAAGAATGGTGGGAGGTCATGTTCAACTTCCAGTCCAAATATCCCCAGAACTCCTAATATTTACTGTTTTATTTACAGTTGCAATAGCAGTTTTAGCTGGAGTTTACCCGGCATGGAAAGCCTCAAAACTAGACCCTGTTGCAGCCCTTAAACACGAATAAACAAAAAATTTTTAGGTTTAGCCTTCAAGCGTCTTTTCTATCTTTTCCACTATCTCCATAAAAGCTTTTGCCGCAGGAGAATCTGGATGTCTAACTATAAAAGGCATACCTTGGTCAGCATCCTCACATATTCTTTGGTCTAACGGAACCTTACCAAGAAAAGGTACACCCAAATCCTTAGAAATTTTTTCTCCTCCACCACTACGGAAAATATCTACTCTACGTCCACAATAGGGACATACAAAACCACTCATGTTTTCAACTATACCTAAAACTGGTGCTTTAAGCTCCCTTGTAAAAGTTACAGCCTTTTTAACAACAAGCTGTGAAACCTCTGAGGGTATAGTAACTATAACTACACCATCAAGCCCTTGGGTTAACTGGATTAACTGCATTATGCTTAAGGCTTCATCACCAGTTCCAGGTGGAAGATCTATGATTAGGTATTCTAGGTCTCCCCAAACAACATCAGCCAAAAACTGTCTTATAGCTGCAGACTTTAAGGGTCCACGCCAAATTACTGGTGTTTCATCGCTTGGAAGCAGAAAATCCATAGAAATTATTTTTATTCCTAGGGGACCTAAAGCTGGAAAAATTCCTGGTGGACCGCTTTCCAAAACCTGTTTTCTTGCTCCAAGCATTTTTGGTATGCTTGGTCCTGTGATGTCTGCATCAAGTATTCCAACTTGGTTTGGGCGTCCTTTCCATGCTAAGGCTACAGCTAGGTTTGCTGTTACAGTGCTTTTTCCAACTCCACCCTTACCACTAAGAACAACAATTTTATGTTTTATCTTGCTCATCCAAGTTTTTATACGTTGCTCCTGCTCCTCAATTTCTCTCTTCCTTTTTTCAAACTCAGACTCAGCACCCATTTTTTTCCCTCTTAGGCTTCTACATTTAGAATAGGCTGATGAGTTTATATTTTGTGTTACTGCACATAAAACCAGCAAACAAAAAAAGGGATAAAATTTTTGCTTGTTTAAAAAAGATTTTGGTTTAACTCTTTTTTAGCTCCTCCATCCTTCTTTTAATATCGTTAAGCTGCTGCTCCAACATTTTTGCATGGTCTTCAAGAATTCTTAGCTCTTCCTCTTTTGTTGGTGGATATAGCCAGGGCATCCATGGAAAAACTGGCATGTATGGGTATCTATAGTAGTATCTGTATGGGTAAAGCCACCAACCTAGCAGAAAAGGTATCCAAAACCAAGCCATAGCCTACCACCACCAATAGTATGGATACCTATAGGGGTAGAACCAGTAATAGCCTAGGTATGGTAGGATAAACCACCAGAATAGTCCACCCCAACCTCTTCCCCTAGGCCACCACCAAAACCATGGGAATCCGTAGGGAAGCCATGGGAAAACAAACCAGCCTAGAGGCCCTAGACCAAAAGGCAATTTTTGCGACACCCCCGTTGGTTGACTGTTTCAAGAAAATTGTGCATAAACACAAAAATAAACTTTTTGTCCCTAACCAAACCTTTTAAGTTCTTCAAGCCTTTTCCTAACCTGTTTTAACTGTTCCTCCAAAAACCTTAACCTATCCTCGAGAAAAGCTATATCAACTCTGGGGGGACTCCCATACCAAAAAGGTTGAAATCCTAAACCCATCCTAAACCTCCACATACCACGACCAAAACCAAACCCTCTAAACTGTGGCTGCTGATAGGTTGTTGTCGGGGTTGTTACCGCTGTTTTTGGTGTAAAGTTTGGGCATGCAGGCTGGTTTGGGTTTACAGATATACCATAAAGGGTGCAAACTCCATCCCTAAAATTGATACAGTCTTTATGGGTTGGTGTTCTCGGATAGACTAATTTAACCACCTTTTTTCCTTGTTTTTTGCTACTAGATTATTGTGCAATAGCACATATTAAGTTTAACCCAACAACACCCTTAAAATCCTTCAAAACTTAAAGAGATGATTCAAGATTCGAAAAAAGGCTTCTTATTGATGCTTGTGGTTTAAGGCTTGCTGAAAAGTTTAACCTACCCATAAACAACTATATTAAGCTTACACCAACCCTTCAAAGAAAAAAGGTGAAAGGGTTACCTTCAAAAAAGCCTGAGGAGGAAGTGTATAAGCTTATTAGAGGGGAGAGGTTAACATTCTTCTAGGGGAAAGCGTTAGGTATTTTTTTTCCGTGGAGTTTTTATTTAGCCGTTTAATCTCAATTCTTATGGTGAATAAGTCTGTCAGTTGAAACAAGAAAAATTCAGAGAACCTCGGATGGAACCTGTTTAATCTCCCTACCTAAAAACTGGATTAAAAGGTTTAACCTTAAAAAGGGTTCTTTAATCTATTTAAGGGAGAGGGCTGATGGGTGCCTAGTTTTAGACCCACAATATGCTGCTGATGTTTCACCTGAAACAACAATCAAAATTTCGAAAAGGCTTGAAGACGATATTTTAAGCAGTTATCTTTCAGGTTATGAGGTTATAACTATTGAGGCTCCAAAAATTACTGAGGAGTATAGGGAGAGGGTTAGACATGCTGTTAACCGTTTGATTGGTGTTGAAATTATTGAGGAGGATAACCGTAGGGTTGTTCTTCAATGTTTACTTAAACCAACAGCCTTCCCGCCAGAAAAAATTCTTAGACGTGAATACGTGCTTTCAGCTGGAATGTTTAAGGATGTGTTTAAGGCTTTCCTAGAAAAAGACCTAAAACTAGCAAAAACCCTCCCAGAAAAAGATGAGGAGATAGATAGACTTTATTTTCTTCTTGTTAGACTTCTTAGAAGCCTAATCCTAAACCCAAGACTAAGCGAAAAACTAAACATTTCTCTTATAGACTGTTTAGACTACCGTCTTATCGCAAGCCTCATGGAAAACATTGCTGACAGGTCTGTTGAGCTTGCAAGCCTCTTGGTTAAAACAAACAGCTATAAGCTTTCAAACGAAATCGTGGAGTATGGGAGAAAGGTTGGGGAAAATATTCAAGAAGCCTACGATGAAATAGTTAAGGCAATATTTTCTAGGGATGAAAAAATTCTTGCAAATGCAATCCAAAAAAGGGAGGAAACAGAGTTAATCATAAAAAAGTTTGAGGAGGTTTTAAATAGGGAAAAAGAGTTTAATTCACGTTTATCCTACGAGTTTCTCTCGTTTATTCGTAGGGTTATGGGCCATCTAAAAGATATGGTAGACCTTGTTGCAACCATACGTTAATCTAGTCACACTCGCTATAACCACAGTTTGACAAACATTTTTTACATCCTTCAACCCTAATAAGTGGGCTTCCACATTCTGGACATGCACCATTAGCCATTATCCACCCACATGCTTGACCCTCGTTTTTTTCCTTCTCCTCATCCTTAAAAAGGGCTTTTTCCCTAAGATACCTTTCTAAAGCTTTCCCTATAGCATCTGGACATGAAAGAATTTTGTTAGGTCCAACTCCACAAGGTCTATCACAAGATATTCCCTTAAAATGTTTAACTATTTCTCGTGGGTCTATTCCACATCTTAGGATTAGGGATGCTGACCTTCCAAGCCCCTCGGTTTGGGCTGAAGCACACCCTCCAGCCTTTCCAAGTCTAGCGAAAATTTCGAATGGCAACCCATTTTCATCCTCGTTTATTGTTACGTAGAGTGAACCACAACCTGTTTGAATTTCATAGGTTACCCCAAAGGTTTTTTCTGGACGTTTTCTAGGTCTAATATACTCAAACCTTTTAGCTTTTGTTTCTTTTCTTTCTAAGACCTGCTGGCTTCTGCTTCCATCCCTATAGATGGTTATTCCTTTACAGCCAAGCTTCCAAGCCAACATAAAAATCTTTTTAACATCCTCAACCGTTGCATGGTTTGGCAGGTTTACTGTTTTTGACACAGCATTATCAGTATACTTTTGGAAAGCAGCCTGCATCCTAACATGCCACTCACCAGAAACATCCAAAGCAGTAACAAAGATACGTCTTATTCTTTCAGGGATTTCAGGCATATCTCTTATTGAGCCTTTTAACGCAATTTTTTCCATTAGTTCTTTGCTGTAGAATCCCTCCTTTTTTGCAACCTCCTCAAAAAGACTGTTAACCTCAACAAGTTTTGTTCCCTCTAAAACGTTTCTAACATAGCATAAAGCAAAAATAGGTTCTATTCCGCTTGAACAGTTTGCTATAATGCTTATGGTTCCTGTTGGTGCAATGGTTGTTGTTGTAGCGTTTCTAAGTTTTCTTACACCATCCCAAATACTACCCTTATAGTTGGGGAAAACCCCCCTCTCCTCAGCAAGCATTTCAGAAGCTATCTTTGACTCCTCGTTTATAAAATGCATTATGGCTTCAGCAGCCTCTAAAGCCTTCTCAGAGTCGTAGGGTATTCCTAGTTTGATAAGCATGTCAGCCCAACCCATAACACCCAAACCAATCTTCCTATTACCCTTAGTCATATGCTCAATCTGAGGAAGAGGATACCTATTAACATCTATAACGTTATCCAGAAAATGAACAGCAATCCTAACAGTTTTACGAAGCTTTTCCCAGTCAACATTTCCATCCTTAACCATCTTTGAAAGGTTTATCGAGCCTAAATTACATGACTCATAGGGGAGAAGAGGCTGCTCACCACAAGGATTAGTGCTTTCAATGTCTCCTAGGTGGGGTGTAGGATTATCCTTGTTAATTCTATCTATAAAAATTATCCCGGGATCTCCATTCAGATGAGCCATTTCAGCTATAAGGTCAAAAACAGCTTTTGCGTTTAAAACACCAGCAGGTTTGCCTGTTCTAGGATTTATTAGTGTATAGTCTAAACCTTTTTCAACAGCCTCCATAAAATTGCTGTCAACAGCAACTGAAATGTTAAAGTTGTTTAGCTTATTCCCATCCTTTTTACAGGTTATAAATTCTAGGATGTCTGGATGGTAGACGCTTAAAATTCCCATGTTTGCTCCACGTCTAGTTCCACCCTGCTTAATAGCCTCAGTTGCACCGTCAAAAACCATCATAAACGAGACAGGTCCGCTTGAAATTCCCTTTGTTGATTTTACAACATCACCTTTTGGTCTAAGCCTAGAAAAAGAAAAACCAGTCCCACCACCAGACTTATGAATTAGGGCTGTATATTTTACAGCCTCAAATATGCTTTCAATAGAGTCTTCAATGGGTAGGACAAAACATGCTGAAAGCTGTTGAAGCTCTCTTCCAGCATTCATTAGGGTTGGAGAGTTCGGTAAAAACTCAAGGTTTGCCATCACATCATAAAATTCTCTAGCTATCTCCTCAACCTCATCCTCAGATTTCCCATAAAGCTTATCGGCTGAGGCTACGTTTAAAGCAACCCTTAAAAACATTTCTTGGGGGGTTTCAATAACCCTCCCATTCTCATCCTTTTTTAGATACCTTTTTTCCAGAACCCTGATTGCGTTTGGTGAAAGGTTTAAGGGTTTGTTGAGTAGATCTTGAAGAGCCATTTTAACACCAGCCACAGAACTAGAGGTATTCCTCCTATGTTTAGCAAGAGAAGATTGTATTAAGGGTCTTATATAATTTTTTTGACAAAAAACTATAGAAAAATATACTTGAAAAACTGAAAAAATATACTCCCTCCTCTAAAAGGGCTTTATTAAGACTTATTAGCCTAAACATGCAAAGAAAAAGGATGGAGGCTCCTATTTTGGATTGGACTAAAATATCGAAAAGTTTAACAAACCTTTTAAAGCTAAAATACTACCCCGTAGCTGTAAAACTTTTTAAGAATACCGGTGAAATCCCTAAAGAAGCCAGAAAACCAAGAGTAAAAATTACTGTTTGCCAGTTTGTAAGCCTAGCCAAAACCTATGGAAGAATTCTTTACGGTACAGCTGAAGATATTGCTTGTGCATACGGAATTTCAAACCTTGGGTTTAAAGAGCTTCCAGAAGATATAAGGTCTGGTGAAAGATTCGTATACATTTATGCTGAAAATAGGGAGGCGACAAAAACAATAATCGAAAAAATTCCAAGGATTGAGGCTGGAAAGTTTAAGGCTTTTGTTGTAGCTCCACTCCAAGAAACCCCTGTAGACCCTGATATAGTGCTTGTTTCAGGTAATCCAGCTCAAATTACAAGACTAATTCTTGGAATCACATGGAAGGAAAAGTTTAATGGAAGACTTTTCTTTAGCTCATCAGCCCACTCAGGTATTTGTGGGGATAGTATTGCTGCAACCTATAATCTTAACTCTCCCCATCTGGGAATCCCATGTTATGGTGCAAGAAGTTTTGCCTTATTCCAAGATGATGAGCTTGTGATGGGAATTCCAGCTAAAGACTTGGAGGATGTTGTTGATGGTTTAACAAAAACCCATGAGGCATATTTAGGTTACCCTATAACTCCAGCTAACCTTGAATCTCCACCCCCACCCCTATGGATTTTTACCATTAGACCTGAAAAACCTCCAGAAAACTGGAAGGAAAAACTTTTAAAGGCTCCAAGAAAAATTCTTTAACTCCCCTTTAAAAGGTTTTTAAGTCCAGGGTGGGTCCACCAGTTTAAAGGTATATAACGGGTTGACTCTCTAGCATAAATGGTTATGTTTGTTGAGCTGCAGCTAGGACATTTTTGTTTAAACCCCTTAAAATTCTTTTTACAACGGTTACACCAGCCAAGAACATGGTCGTAAACAAAAAATCCTATATTATATTCTCCACAAATTTTTTTGGTTCTTTTTAGGAGTTGTTCGCTTGAAGCCTCTTTTTCAACCATAATTTTTGTTATTGCTCCACCCCTAAACAAGGGATGAAGTTTTTCCTCAAGCTTAAGCTTTTCATCCAAGGATATTTTTAGGTTTTCTGGTGTGGAGGCTAGGAATGTGTAGTAGGGTGTTTCTTTTCCACCTTGAACGTTAACGGTAGACCAGCCATACCTCCAAACATCATAGGTGGCTAAACGTTGGGATGCTTCAACATCAGAAACCTGAGAAACATTTAACCTTAAACCAGTTTTCTCAGAAAACTTTTTAACACTATCGGTAAGATACTCCACAAGCTTAACAGCAAAATGTTGGGGCATTAAATCTTCGTAAAGCTCATAACCAAGATGGGATTTAACAGCCTCATTTAAACCTAAAACACTTACAGTTCCAACAGAATCCTTTAACCTAAAATAGTTTTCACCCTCCACATTTTGGGATAGGTTTGGAAGCAGGTTTTCCCTAAACCTATTCTCCATCTCCCTTCTTTTTACCTCTAAAGCTTTACATGCAAAATCTAAAACCCTATCTATACCGTTAAAAAGTTTTGTGTCATCCTTTTTAGCCTCATAAGCAATCCTTGGAAGGTTTATTGAAACATTGTTAAGACATCCAACCCTTAAAGTGTCAATCTCCCAATCTCCAGTCCAATCTGTCTCCACCCTTTCACCTGTTACAGCAAAACTTGAAACAACATTATCCCTTGTAAGGTTGGCTATATAAAGCGTGCCATATTCTGCTGCAAGCCTATGAGCTTTTTCCAGAAGCCAATCATGTTTATCTGTAAAACATTCAGACCTAAACTTTAAAACAAGTTGAGGGTTAAACAAAGGTTTTTTCTCGCTTAAATCTAGGAATACATCTAAAAGTAGGTCTAGAATTTTTTGGGTTTCATCCTCAAAATCCCCATAGGAAAGTTTTTCCTCAACACCAGTCACCCTAGAATCTTTTAGGTGGGGAGGCACCTCAACCTCAACACCAAAAGTTACACCACCAGAATTTTCAAACCCTACAGAGGAAACCTCCAACAAAAAGTTCTTTAAAACCTTTTTTACCTCCTCAACAGTTTTTCTTGCCAAAAACGGTGCAAGAAAAACGTTAAAATAGTCTACAACCTGCTCTTTAGAAACCTCACTCTGAAAACTGTTTAGGAGGGTTGCTGTTACAGAAACAGCATCAAAAAAGTTTTTTGGTTTGGTTAGGTTTGGCATGTAAGGGTTAGGTTGAAAACCTTTTTCACAAAAAAAGGCTCTTAAATCATGGTAGATGCTTGATGGGCTTAAAATCCATGAGCCTGAATCACAAATATGGATTTGACCTGAAAGATGCGCATCAGCAACCTCTCTTGGAAGACTTGTTAAAAGCATATATTCTGTTATAACTCTTCTACCAGCCGACAAACATACATGTTTAACGTTAAACCCTTTTTTTGATGCCTCCTCAACAGTTTTTTTAACATCGTGAACAGGCATCCCAAGTCTTGTTAACTTATGCCTATACTCCTCCAAGCCACTCTCAATTAAAACAGCATTAACAAACTCTCGGATTAGAGGGGCTGTCAAATATTTTATTGGAAGCTTAAGAAGCCTCTCCTCAACCTCGGAAGAAATTTTTTCAGCAACCTCTGGTGTTAAACCTGCCTCCTCAATAAGCGACATGGTTATTTTGCTTCTATCAAACTCTTCAATCGTGTATCTTGAGGTTCTAACAAGCATCCTACCAGCCTTTTTAAGAGCATACTCCTCCAAATCCTGTGAAAAATTGATAACCATTAAACCAAGCTCAGTAACCTTATACTTTTTAATAGTCTTATCAAAAGCAATAAGACCTGTGTTTACAAGGTTTTTAAGGTGGTAAACAAATTTTCCAGCATCTTTTGTAGGTTCAAGGTTAAGCATCTCCATAATTTCACTGTAGGTTAGGGGTCCCCTGTTTGCAAGCAACCTTAAAGTTTGGATTCTTATTGGTGCTGAAACAGCATTAAAAATATCTGCACTTGCTTTAGACCTCTTTTTTACCATAAAAAACACCTTTAAACCTAAAAATTTTAAAGCATACACTAACCTTTTAAATTAACTCCTACAGCTAAAGATTATCCATAAGATTTTTATTTAAATTCTGTTTATTGCTTAAATATCAGCAAAACCTTAAAGTTGTTAAAAATGACTACAGCATTCGTCCTTGTAAACGTTCAACCTGGAACTGAAGAAGAGGTTTTGAATAAGCTAAAAACTTTTGAAAACATAAAAGAAATTTATGGTATCTATGGTATCTACGACCTACTGGTAAAAATTGAGGCCGACTCTCTTGAAAAAATTAAGGAGACTGTTGACCTTAAACTTAGAAAGCTTGACAAGGTAAGATCCTCAATAACAATGATAGTTATAGAAAAGTATACTGTAACACCCTAAAACATCTAGGTTGATCTATACTATGATAACAGCTTTTATTCTTTTAACGGTAAAAGCTGGAACAGACCAAAAAACCATAGAAAAACTAAGAAAATATGGTGAGGTAAAAAACGTTTACGAAATTTATGGTGCCTACGATATTCTGGCAAGAATTGAGGCTGACTCTGAAGAAAAAATTAGGAAGATTCAGTTAGACCTAGAAAAGGATGAAAATGTTTGGTCTGCCCAGATTGTAAGGGTTATGAGTGTATGGAAAAAATCTTAAATGTTAGGTGAAGTGTTCCCAACCTTTAGCCTCAACCTTTCTCTCAACATTTTTCTCAACATAAACAATCTTTTTCTCTTTTACAACCCTACCAATAACCAAAAACCTTTTCCTTAAACTTTTTGGAGCCTTAGCAAACTTTTCGGGGTTTAAGGTTACAACTAACTCATATTCCTCCCCACCATAAAAGGCTAGGTTAAAAGGGTCTAACCTATTCAACCTAGCAAAAACTTTTGCCTCTTCTGCTATAGGTATCCTATCTAGGATAAAGCCTACCCCACTAGCCTTAGACAACTCGTAAAGACTCCATGCCAAACCGTCACTTGAATCTATTGCTGAGGTTACCCCAACCTTTTTTAGGTTTAAACCTAGGCTAAGCCTAGCCTTAGGCATATAAACAGGGTTTAAAAGCTTTTTTTTAAGGTTTGGTGGAGCCTTTAAACCTTCAAGCAAAATTTTTAGTCCAGAGCTTGTTTTACCAAACCTTCCTGAAACAGCAACCAAATCCCCAGCTTTTGCACCCCTCCTTAAAACAATATCCTCCCTTTTAGAGACACCAAAAACCACGGTTGAAATTGTTAGGTTTAAAGCCTCATTTGTGTCTCCACCAACAATTTTAAACCCATACCTTTCTGAGGCTCTCCTCAACCCCAAACCAATCTCCCTTACTTTATCCCTCCCCAAATTTTTTGGTAAACCTAAACCTACAAGAGCGGTTTGAGGTTTAACAGATTTAGCTGCAAAATCGCTTACACTCATAACCATAGCCTTCCATCCAGCCTGAAAAAAACTCATCCCAGGAGGCATGTCGGTTTTATCAACAAACATATCAACCTTTAAAACAGCAACCCTCCCATCATCAAGCATAAAACCTGAAACATCATCACCCAAAGGTAAAGCCTTTCTAGGAGGCTTACCAAAAACCTCCAAAAAAATTTTAATTATTTCTCTTTCACCAAGCCTAGCCATCCCAAATCAACCAACAAACATTAAAAATTTTAAACATAACAAAAAAATAAGGTTTAAGAGAACAATAAACAAAACTATTTTTGATGCCCCGGTAGCTAAGCCTGGTTATAGCGGCAGCCTCGTAAGTTGCAGGTCGCGGGTTCAAATCCCGCCCGGGGCTTCAATCCCGTGAGTTCGAAGCCCTATACCCTTATGCTTTAAAGGTGTTTGCTTCACCATCTAATTCTTCTGGAATGTTAACCGTTCATAACTATGATAAGCGTTTAGAAGGCCATATTAAGACTATTCTTGGACTTAAAAATGGCAAGCTAGCTC
>Ga0180301_10001812_pt1 | contig 16770 bp, 17 predicted proteins | sample GuaBasSediGuay16_FD_121797 | JGI IMG/M metagenome (GOLD analysis project Ga0180301, IMG submission 121797) | Subseafloor sediment microbial communities from Guaymas Basin, Gulf of California, Mexico - Guay16, Core 4569-2, 12-15 cm | ecosystem: Environmental > Aquatic > Marine > Hydrothermal... | reverse complement strand
ATATATATACTTGTTACAAATTCTGTGGTGTCCTAAAATAATAGGTTAACTACTATATTTTGAGATAGTTTTTTAATTCTGTATTCTTAGATTATTAATTAATGAGCTTAAAATTTTCTAATTTCGAAATTTTCAAAGATTCAAGAACAAAACAAGTTAACAAGTATATTAACTTGTTTTTTTTATTTTTATTTTTTGCAAAAATTTTTTAAGGTTTGTGGGTAACAAAATACATGGAAAGAGGTTTGGAGTTAGAAGAAGATGTTAGATTCATTGCCGAAAAACTTGGATTCAAGGTTGAATGGTGCGAGAGGTTAAAAATCGGAGATGATGAGTTTTTTAAGATGTTTCTATTAAAAGATGGAGGTAAATACGTTGCAAAGGCTTTTTTCAGAGAAGTAGATGAGATTGACGTTAAGACATTACTTTCTGAGTTGTATGAAGATATAAGAGGTATGATTTTTGCATTTGAAGGGTGCACAAAAGAAGCTCTTGCATGTGCCAATAGTAATGGCGTCAAGGTGTATGACAGAGAGTATATCGCTAATCGATTGAATATAAAAAAGCTTCTTGGAGAGCTAAAAATATACACTGATCTACACATGGCACTCTTGGAAGTTGCTGATAATTTAAAGAGAGGATTCAAAGAAATTTAGTTCATTGTTTTATTTGTTTTACTTTTTGTACAATTATAATTCGGTGCTCTTCACAACAATTAGTTTACCATTTTCTTCAACAAAAACAAGAGTTTCACCTTCTTTTAGATTAAACCTTTCCCTCACCTTCTTGGGAATCGTAATTTGGAACTTATACGTTAACTTACCCATTCCAAGAACTTCTCTTTTTCCAGTCATGTTTTCATTGATTTTTTGTAAAATTTTGTAGTTAAATAAATCCAATGATTTCGCAGAAAGTAATGGTAGTAAGGAAAAAAATATATACACTTCCACTCAAAACAATTGGGGGGTGAAGGTAGATACTTGGTCTGTTTGGTTTTAATGAAGTTTTATTGTTTTTCGTAGCACCTCTCTTGATATTGATAGTAATATTCCTTGCTATTAGATATATTATCAAAGCTGTAAAAGAGAAGAAAACAGAACCGACAGAAGTTGCAGAGACAATTAAGAAATTGGCAGAACTTCATGAACAAGGATTTCTTACAGATGAAGAATTTAAGGAAAGAAAAAGAAGGTTACTTGGGAAATTGTAGAATTGGACGTATGTAGAGCAAAATAGTCTCGGGTTGTAATTTTTATTTTATAAGTGTTTAAGTGTTGTAATTATTATGGACGTTCCAACTTAAAACATCCTAAAACATTTATTGAAAGGTGACAGAAATTGAGGGGGTTGCAAAGCCCAATTCACCAATTTCACTTGCAAATTTGTGAAGGGGGGTGGAAGAACGAATTCATATTACCGTTCTCCTTTTGAGATTCTCAGAGGCGTTAAAAAGCTATGCCTACACTTTTTAGACAGATTGCCGTTCTCTTTTTGAGATTTCTTGGATCAGCCCAAGCAACATAAACTCTACCCTCATACTTGCCGTTCTCTTTTTGAGATTTCTTGGATCAGCCCAAGCAACATAAACTCTACCCTCATACTTGCCGTTCTCTTTTTGAGATTTCAAAGAGAGACATTACATGGATAGAGTATGAAATAGATTTTTACTTGCCGTTCTCTTTTTGAGATTTCGCAATTCTGAATTACATAGATAACAAACAAAATGACTATATTGCCGTTCTCTTTTTGAGATTCTCTGATAATGGCAGAAATTGAAGGTATGCTGATTGGATACAGTATTGCCGTTCTCTTTTTGAGATTCCAAAAAGTAATGGAGTTGTAGGTGGATAGCATGGCTAAATTGCCGTTCTCTTTTTGAGATTCCTCAGGAACGATTGTATAGTGCGGATTTGTTGCGTCCCACTCTTCAAATTGCCGTTCTCTTTTTGAGATTCTCAATACTATTGCAAGCGATGATTATATCACAGATGAAACATTGCCGTTCTCTTTTTGAGATTCGGAGAAATAGACTGGAATACTGATGAGGAGTACAATAAGTACAATTGCCGTTCTCTTTTTGAGATTCAGAGAAGATGACTGACGAGGAAACGGAGAAGCTAAAGAAGAAAAATTGCCGTTCTCTTTTTGAGATTCCGAGGTTACAGAGATTGAGAAGGGTTGGGAAGTCGAATTCAAATTGCCGTTCTCTTTTTGAGATTCCCAGAATCGAGGTACGACAGGTGAGCAAGTCCTTTCTCTTCAAGAATTGCCGTTCTCTTTTTGAGATTCTAAAATTATAGGTGGAGCGAGAGGTTTGAGACTTGCTGAATTGCCGTTCTCTTTTTGAGATTCTCGTTGATAGCGACGATGTTATTGTTACCAACAGTGCAATTGCCGTTCTCTTTTTGAGATTCTTAGCTGAATTGGTGAACACACGACACGCTAAAATCGCTTTCGAAATTGCCGTTCTCTTTTTGAGATTCCTACGTTAATCTTGTACGTATCTTCACCATCGTAAGGGTATTGCCGTTCTCTTTTTGAGATTCTCCTAATCTTTCATCAGTTTTAGGATTCTCTACTTCCATCACAGTATTGCCGTTCTCTTTTTGAGATTCTGAAATAACCAAGGAAGAAACCGAAGAGACTGAAGGAAATGGCAAATTGCCGTTCTCTTTTTGAGATTCTACGACGATTATCCATGTGCTGTTGTTGTTTACAATAAACATATTGCCGTTCTCTTTTTGAGATTCTAAGGCAAAGTTATAGAGTTGAAAGACGTGGAATAAACAAATTGCCGTTCTCTTTTTGAGATTCTGAGGAAGGAGGAGCGTTTGATAATGGAATAACGAATAACAAATTGCCGTTCTCTTTTTGAGATTCCGACGAGGAGAGTGACAAAGTCATCGGGCACTGGTACTATGTAAATTGCCGTTCTCTTTTTGAGATTCTCCTCGTCGGAGAAAGAAGATGGATTCCAAAAGCATGCATAAATTGCCGTTCTCTTTTTGAGATTCATGGAGTTTGGTGATAGTGCTAAGTGGGATGGATTGTTGAGTGAATTGCCGTTCTCTTTTTGAGATTCGAAAGTAATAGAATTTTCAGACTTGATTGACAAATTACTCAACATTGCCGTTCTCTTTTTGAGATTCTGATTCAATTGGAGGTGAAAAGTATGAAGGAGGAGTTTGAAATTGCCGTTCTCTTTTTGAGATTCTTAACAGAGAGAGCAAAAGAACTTCTAGAAAAACTATTGCCGTTCTCTTTTTGAGATTCTAAAAATGGTAGAGGTAGTAAAAGACATAAAAGAACTAGAAAGATTGCCGTTCTCTTTTTGAGATTCTTGTTAGACTGCAAATTGAGGGTTCACCGTTTGCTTGATTGCCGTTCTCTTTTTGAGATTCTTTAGAGTGAGGTGGTTGGATGACTGTTGTGCTTGTAGCTGACTTAAATTGCCGTTCTCTTTTTGAGATTCACAGACAGAACACCTGTTGCAATCTGAGAGGCATCTAAACTTAATTGCCGTTCTCTTTTTGAGATTCTCAGAAAAGGCAAAGAAAACGATACAACGGACCCAGACCCAGTATTGCCGTTCTCTTTTTGAGATTCGAGGTTCGAGGAATACATAGAGCCTGATGATATTTATGAATTGCCGTTCTCTTTTTGAGATTCTGAAAGAGCGAAAGCAGTTTTGGGTAAAAAAGTAAAAGAAGAATTGCCGTTCTCTTTTTGAGATTCTACCAAAAACATGGTTATTATCTAAATTTAAGGTATTAGATTGCCGTTCTCTTTTTGAGATTCTAGGTTTGTTAAGATATACTGATATACCTCTGTCAGAATTGCCGTTCTCTTTTTGAGATTCGAGGACGAACTATACATACACTTGTCCAAATATATAGAGATCAATATTGCCGTTCTCTTTTTGAGATTCGACAATGTTATTGCAAGCGATGATATCATAGATGATGAAACAGAATTGCCGTTCTCTTTTTGAGATTCCAGACAGGAAGGCAACGAACTAGTTGCCGCTTGGGCGGGTCCGTTATTGCCGTTCTCTTTTTGAGATTCTAGATCACCATGCAAATACTTACCAGTAATAGGCAGAAATATTGCCGTTCTCTTTTTGAGATTCGGAGGTGGTGAGAATGTTCGTATATAAAATCAAAAAAGTTGATTGCCGTTCTCTTTTTGAGATTCACGAGCTTAGACTCGATGACTATGAAATCAAGTACGACCCAAATTGCCGTTCTCTTTTTGAGATTCTAGTTGCATTAGTATCAACAACCTCATGCTCAGTTGTTCCATTGCCGTTCTCTTTTTGAGATTCGCTGAGAACGAGTATGTCTTTGGTGCGTTGTGGAATGCTAGAGATTGCCGTTCTCTTTTTGAGATTCTCGGAAAAACCTATGGAGGGATTAATTACTACGTACTTGAAGATTGCCGTTCTCTTTTTGAGATTCCAGATCTATGGGAATGTCCTGAGTGTGGTAAAAAAATGTTAAGATTGCCGTTCTCTTTTTGAGATTCGAAAATACCTAAAAGAACTTGGAATACTCAACGAATACTTAACATTGCCGTTCTCTTTTTGAGATTCTCTAAGTTTATATACCTTTCGGTGGTGGTTTAATGTCATTGCCGTTCTCTTTTTGAGATTCTGAGTTCTACGTCAATACAAAGAACTGCAAGTGCGACGAAACATTGCCGTTCTCTTTTTGAGATTCCGATGTTAAAATTTCTCAAATCCATATTAATAACCTTTTTCCTACCTTCTTTTTCAAGATTTTATTAGTTTGTAGCTAATTGGGCTAGTACTATATAAAGAACAACCAATTTTGAAACAGAGGGTAGAGTTAACTTATATTAAACTCTAATCCAACAATTCCTGTTATATCAAAAAACAGTTTTGGATGACTCTCAATTCAACAATAATCTCAAAAACATTTTTATTTATGTCTTATATGAATAAAAATCCACATAAACCTTGCTATTTTTAAATCTCCAAAAATTTTTATTAAATACGTCTATATCAAATTTCTTTACACCTATTTCTGAATCCGCAGTTATAACACTTACTTTTATCAATTTTTATTGAGACCAATCCGATTTCATGTATCCGATGGATTTTGTTGATTATCGACACCACATAATTTTTTATTCCTCGTGTGAAGGGTTTGCAGATTTCTTTATCGTTATATTTTACTATAAGCTTGTAAACTCTCCCAAAATTCTCTTCTACGAGTAAACCGTAAGCTGCAGCCTGATAAAGATGTATTTTCAGAATTCTTTTTTTGTAGTTTGTATCCTTAAGCTCCATTACAGCATATCCATTCTCCTCTTTTCTGAATGCATCAACATATCCATAAATATTGTATTTTTCAGATTTTAGAAATGCATTAACATTCCACCCATTACTTTTCATCTTCTTCAAAACCTTACTGTGTTTTTCTCTTCCATTAATCATGAGTTCAGTCGTTCTCTCCTTAAATCCAAGAACCAAAACAAAATAGGGGATTCTGGGACAGTAAAGGTAATGCTTAATCAGACTGACAGGAAATTCAAATGACGATTGTGTCCTCATCCTCAAACACCTCAACTTCTCCAATAATTTCTCGCATAGAAAAACCTGGCTTGCAAATTACGAATACTTGAATGTTTCCCTCTCCCCTCAAATTTCTCTTTAACTTCCTAACTAACTCCTTCCTTCTGGATGAGGTAATATTCCCAAGAAAAGCGCTTTTCTGAATTCTATTTAAACCGAATCTCTTGCATATGTCTGAAATTCTCTTCCTTATCCTGTCATCGGAAATATCGTAAATTACAAGAGTAAACATAAATCATTCCAAACCATTTTGTTATCTCAGAACAAAGGGTTTGTATTTTTCTTTACCGAGTAGAAACCGCTCAAGCCTTCTTGCTTGGAGATGTATATGATACTCAATTGGCAACTTTCTACCATTAAACGTTACTTTGGTTGCCAATCTGTTGTTAATCTCAGATATAATCTCTCCCCTCGTCTTCTTTGTTAGCAGTCCATTCTTTTCTTCTGGTGATACTTTAAACACAGCCCTATCAACAACAGGTTGTCTGAACTCCTCAATGAGGTCAACAACTAAAGCAGGTCTTCTTGGATTCTCAACATGCAGAAAACCTGCAAATGGATCGAGATTTGTTGCATCAATTGCAAGCATCACATAAGACATTAGAATGGCATAACCGTAGTTTAATGCCATGTTAAATGCATCAGGATTGTCATACCTTTTTCTTCTACCGTTGATATTGTAGAATTGGGAGATTGTATTCCAGTATATCTCTGCAGCTTTAGCCTCTTCTTGAATCAAATCACTTTGAGAAGTACACTTATCCACGTTTTCCGCTCTCTTTTTTATTCCATAACATTCCGATAGCAAATCTCTACGCTTTCTATTCTTGATTAGCGACTTAAGCAAATAGTATTGGTTCAAAATTTTTCCCCTAACAAAACATCTTGCTAAATGCAATCCTCTCTCATCAAACTGAGCTTCGTATTGCTCCTTTCTAACCTGAACATTTGCCTTTTTAATTGATGGATAAAATCTACCTGCAATACTGCCGTTGGGATTCAGAATGATGATGTCAATGTTGTTCTCAGAGGCAAGTCTAAGCAAGGAGGATGAAAGAGATACACCACTACTAGCCACAACTATTTGCCTGATATTTCCTGCTGAGATTAATTTCTCACCATCTTCATTTTTTATATAAATCATCTTGTTTTTAACCCCAACAAAAACTCCATATCCCTTAATTATCACCTTCATTGCAAACACCATAGTATGAACAGTATTTTGGACATTCAGTGGGTTTACCGGGATCAATTCCTGAATCGACCAATTCTGCTATTTCATCCCTCATTTCTAAGAACTCTCTCCTGAGTTCATCACTTACAACAAAACCCTTCACATTAAAATGAACGTTTTTATTTATCCTAATATAAATCAAAAAACCGAAGTTCACATCAACTTCATCATCCGCTTCAAGAGCAAGAGCATAACCCGTAAGAGACAGTAAATGTTCATCCCTCTCATAACCACTTTTGAAATCCATGACAATACTATGTGGTGTATAAACGTCAAGTGACAGGAATTTTGACAAGCCTACAAGACTACCATCGATTTTTCTCTCCACAAATGGTGGTAAAGCCAATCCCACGATGTTTTCAACATCTATGTCAGGGTATTTTGATAAGATTTCATCAACCTTTGCAGAAACTTGCAGAACGATGTACCTATAAAGCTTGAAGCAATCTGAACATTCTAAATCAACACCAAGTCTTTTACAGATTTTTTCAGGAATTGTGGTGTTAAAAAAGAATTCTTCAACGATTCGTTCTCCTGTATCACAGCCATGATATACGGCTTTTTTTAATGAAGCGATAGTATCACGTATAACCTTGTGATATGCCAACCCTCTAAGCATATATTGATTTAATTTTGGCTTCTCCTTAAGTATATACTTCACGTAGACGTCTCTTTTTGTAGGGCAGATGCCATTTATGTCAGAAACTGAAATTTTTACATCGTTGATGGGTTCAATTGGTGGTCTTTCCCAAGAATATCCTCTAAGTTCTCCAGAAATTTGATTAACCTCTAATCCTCTTCGGAGAGCTCTTACTCTTTTCTCAATATCTCCATACAAAAACATGCTGAAATTCAGATTTTGTTGTTAATAACAATTTATTCAGAATTTCAGATAAATATTCAGATTTCTGATAATTCATCAGATCTGATGTAAAAAAACATAAATATTTTATTGACAATAAGAGAACAATGAAAATATTGGTAGCCACAGTTGGTGGCAGCGAAGAACCCGTTATTGCTGCCGCAAGAAAGCTCGGGCTCGATAAAGCAATTTTGATTACAGGTAAACAAGCATCTGAGGTTTTTGATGAACCCGTAAAGAATGATGTTAATCCGATAGCAGTTTCTGAGAGCATAAAGAAAAAACTCAAAAATCTGGGGGTAAAAGTTGAGATTTTAGCTGTAAATCCTTTTGATTTCGAAGAGTGTTGCATAAAGACGATTGAAACAATAGAAAAAGAGGTTTCAAATGAGGTTAATGTAATCGTTTCGGGAGGGACAAAGATTCAGGCTCTCGCCGCATCGTATGCCGCATTCATTTGTGGGTGCAGAATGTACTACGTTCAGGAAGCAAAAAATGGATCTGAGTTGGTTGAAATTCCTCTGACTTTTGCTGAGGTTGATGAACTTTCAAAATCGAGGAAGCAAGCACTCAAAGTTCTGGTAGATGGAGATGATGCGAGCAAAATCGCTGAAAAACTTAAGATAAGCAAGAAGACCGCCTCCCAGTATCTAAAAGAGTTAAGAGAATATGGACTTGTTGAGGCTATTAACGGAAAGGTGAAGAGGTATAGATTAACGTTTGTTGGTAAAATCTGTAAGGCGAGGTGGGGATGAGATGGATTTAGAAGCTAAGCTTGTAGCAATCGGTGGTTTGCTTCATGATATTGGCAAATTCGAACAGCGAGCTACTTTGCAGAAAAAGAAGCATCAAGAATGTGGTTACGATTTTCTCAAAAAATACACAGAAAGATATCTAAAAGAATACGATAAACTTCCGCTTTTTGCAAGATATCATCACAAAAACGACCTAAAAGAATTCAGTGGTGAGATTAGAACGAAAAATTTATTGAACATTGTTTGTGAGGCAGACAATATTTCTTCTGGAGAAAGGAGAACCGAAGATGAAATGAAATTCAACCTCGAAAACCCCCTTGAATGTGTACTTTCATCAATAAACATCGGAAAGGGAGAAGTGGAAAAGATGTACTACCCCCTCAAACTCTTCTCTTTAGAGAGTTATTTCTACCCTGTTAAACATTGCAAAAACACTTCAGATGATTACAGGAAGCTTTTTGAGGCTTTTGAGAAGGAGTTTGAGAATGCGATTAAAAACTTAAACTTCAACGTCCTTATGAGTGTTCTCGAGAGATATACAACTTTCATTCCAACAATGCTTACCGAAACTAACGATATTTCCCTTTACGATCACTTAAGAACTACCTCTGCTATAGCACTCTGCCTTTACCACTATCATCTGAATGAGCTTGACAAAGATCTTGAGAGGAAAATTGAGGATATTGTGGATAAGAAGTATCTGGTCGTAGGAGGAGACGTTTCCGGAATTCAGGAATTCATTTATACAATTACGAGCAAGGGAGCGTTGAAGTACCTGAGAGCAAGGTCTCTTTTCCTTGAACTCTTGGTTGAAGATGTAGTTATGGAGATTATCGAGAGACTTAATCTGACGAGAGCAAACGTTATATTTGCTGGGGGAGGCAGGTTCTACATTCTTGCTTATAACACAGAGAATGCGAGAAATGAAATAAAGAAGATTGGTGAAGAAGTTAACAAATGGCTTCTCAAACATTTCTGGGGAAAACTCTACTTTGCAATTGACTTTGTTGAAGTTAATGGCGAAGAACTGAGTAAATTTAGAACCAAAAAAGAATCCATCTGGGAGTTGATAAATAGAAAACTGAAGAAAAAGAAGTTGAGAAAGTTCTTAGATATCGCTAAAGTAGGAGATCTAATTGAAAACTATATTCCTGATTCAGAGAATTACGGGGAATGCGATGTTTGTAAAACCCCTGAAATTCTCCACGATGTGGATGAGAATAAAGTTTGCTCAGTCTGTAAAGAGTTCCTTGAAATAGGGAAAACAATTCCAAAATCTGATGGATTTGTTAGAGTTCCAAAAGATTCGGATGTGGAAAAGAAATACAGCCTTCCATTCTCAATTTTCATACCTTTTCAGAGTAAAGAACTTTCGGGATACCCTGAAGGGGTAAAAATCTATGTTAAAGAACTGAAAGAGATCTATTTTGGATTTGCCGACAGGTACGATCTCATCCCCATTAGTATTGGAGGATACTACTCCAAAGACGATAAAGGGAACGTTAAAGAATTTGACGAGCTTGCAAAAGGATCGGCTGGAGCTAAAAAGCTTGCAGTATTAAGGATGGATGTTGATGATCTTGGCAAAATATTTAGCATTGGTTTGAGAGATAACGAAACGATTTCGAGGGTTGCAACACTTTCGAGGTTCATGAACAACTTTTTCAAGAACTGCATTGATCTTCTATGTAAAGGGGATGTTTCTGCTAACGCTCCAAGGATAAAAAGTGAAAGAAAAGAGAAGGAAGTTGTCGTGGTTTACGCGGGAGGTGATGACTTGTTTGTTGTTGGTGCGTGGGATCACGTCTTTGAGTTGGCTTTTGAGATTGAGGATGCTTTCAGAAAATACGTGGGAATGAATCCAAACATTACGATTTCCGCAGGTTATGGTGTCTTTGATCCAAAGTTCCCGCTTTACAGAATGGCAGAGGTTACTGGAGACCGAGAAGAAAGAGCGAAGGAAGAAGGGGAAGTCGTTGCAAAAGTGGACGGTCTGGAGATTAAAAAGAAAGGGAGGGTTTATTTGGGTGATAGAGCAACTACGGTTGAAACCAAAAACGGAATTAAATTTAAGGAATCTTATAAGTGGAGTGAATTCAGGAGGATATGGGCAGAGTACATTACTAAGATCTACGATGATAGTAAACCAAAACTACTTGTACCGAGAACAGTTCTGCGAAGAATTCTTGACGCCAGAAAAGAATATTTAAAGAATTCAAAAGGCTTTAAATGGTCCGTTTTGCTCACCTACTATCTTGCGAGAGTAAAGGTAGGAGAAAATGGAAAGAGACTGATTGACGTAATTCCAAAACTCGCTTCAAGAGATCCAGAAAAAGCCAGAATAGGGGAACCACAGGATATCTACTTAATTGACGTACCTCTTAAATTTGTGGATTTTGCTGATAGAGGGGGTGGTTAAATGTCGGAGTTTGTTGAGCTATTTGAGAAAGGAGATTTTGTGGAATTGGGATTAGAGATATATAATGAGTTCAAAAGGATAGACAAAGACAAGAGGATACCAAGGAACAAAAAATACGAGACTAAATATAACACAGTAATTAAAAAACTAACAGAGAAATACGACCCTGTCAGGAAATCAGAAGACTTCTTTAAATTAAATGACTGGGATATAAACAAACTTTCTTTCATAATAGCTACAGACTCCGTAGCGAGAAGTCTAAAAACGAGTCAGATAAGAAGAATTTTGAATATGTCAACTGCAATTTACAGAAAAATCAAAGAACAGAAAAGTGGTCAAAGTGTAACCCGAGAAATTACCAAGTTGAGTTACACTTTAGCTTATACTTTGGGACGACATAAAGAGCTTGAACCTTTAGCTAGAGTGCTAAATAAAGCTGTTTCTAAGCTAAATGACGAAAAAGACTATGTGAAGGTTCATGACTTTTTGCAGGCTGTTGTGGCTTATCACAAGCTCTTAGGGGGAGATTAACATGGGAGAAGCAATTTTTGGTAAGGTTTTAATTAATGGAAAAATAAGGCTGAAAACAGGGCTGCACATTGGTGCTCAGACAGAAGCAATAGAGATTGGAGGGGTAGACAATCCGATTCTAAAAGATCCAAACACTGGCGATCCATATATTCCAGGATCATCCTTAAAGGGGAAGATGAGGAATCTTTTTGAGAAAGCAATGAGTGCCGATCAACCTCCGGAAAAAAGAGGTCGGGGGGAAAATAAGTGGTTTAATAGAGAGATAGGAGACGTGTATATTCATGCATGTAACACACTTGAAGATGCTGTAAAATGTCCAGTCTGCAGACTCTTTGGCATTTCAGGAAAGGAAAGAGGAGATAAAAACTATCCATCAAGAACGATTTTCAGAGATGCACATCTGTGTAATAAAGATGAACTGGAAGAAGTTATCGAGATTAAGTATGAAACCGCTATAGACAGAATAACCTCGGCAGCAAATCCAAGACCGATGGAAAGGGTTGTTCCGGGAGCTGAGTTCGAGTTTGAGATCGTGTACAACATTGAAAATGAGAATGAAAAAAAAGAAGACATCAAGAACTTAGTAAACCTTATGAAAATGCTTGAAGACGATTACCTTGGCGGTTCTGGGTCGAGAGGATATGGGAAGGTTGAGGTAAAGATAACAAGAATCGTGGAGAGACCAAAGGATTACTATCTCAATGAAGGTGCTGAGATAAAGCTACTTAACAAAGAGGATGGAGTTAGACCTGAAGAGGCACTTAATCAAATTCTAAAGTAACTATGAGGGCTAAAGTATTCAAGCTTTATTTCGAAACACCTCTAAGGATCGGAGAAGCAGGAATCGGTCTTGAAAGGGCAGGGGATATTCTGCACTCAGATACCTTGTTTGGAGCGATAGCAAATGCACTCGCAAAGTTAAATGAGGACGTTGAAGAGTTAATCAATAAAGTTAAGTATGGTGAGCTGAAATTCAGTTCCTGCTTTCCTTTTGAAAACGAAACATACTACCTGCCAGCTCCACAACTGCCAGTGGAGAAAAAGTGGAAGTTTTTATCGCTGGAGAATTTTGAAAAAGTTATTTCCGGAGAGATTCAAGACGTTAAAGGAGATGAAATAAAATCTGTAAAAAAACTCGAAATTCCAAAAGTTGTGCTTGACAGAGTAACGTCTAATTCTGGAATATACTACCTGACTGCTGTGAAATTTGGCGATAAATCTGGACTGTATTTCACTGTGGATGGAGACGATGGGGTGATTAAGCGAGCCCTTAAGTTTCTGCAGGATGAGGGAATAGGAGGAAAGAGGACGTGGGGACTTGGAAAATTCAAAATAGAAGAAGACGAGATCCAAATAAGAGAAAAAGGGGATTGTTATACAACACTTTCCCTAACATATCCAAAGAATCTCGACAGCATAGTTTACTGGAAGCCTGTAGTAAGAAGTGGGTGGATAAATACAGCAAAGGCAACTTTGAGGAAGCCTAAAGTGATCATGGCTTCTGAAGGATCCGTTTTTAAAGATGCTGAAGAAGGAGACCTTGTAAACCTAAGCATTGCTTACAGTGACCTTTCAAAAAAAGCGGGGCATGAGGTGCACTTGAACGGTAAGTCATTTCTTGTAAGGATGGTGGTCGCAGATGAAACTTGAAATTCTTACACCCGTTCACATCGGCTCTGGTGACAAGTATCTCTCAATGGATTTCGTGATAAAGGGGAATAGGGTAGTGTTTATTGACCCAATGAAGTTTTTCGAGGAAATCGAAAAAAAGGGATTAGATCCAGTGGATGTGGCAAAGGAGATTGGCGAAGGTAAAAAATCTATCGAAGATTTTGTGAAAGACCTATCCAAAATAAAAACGAGAGAGATTGCCTTTAACGGTAGAACGCCAAGAAGAGAAATTCTGGCACATATAAAAAGCCGGGAAAAACCATACATTCCCGGGTCATCCATAAAAGGCGCGATAAGAACTGCAATTCTATGGAAAGAAGTGAATGAAAACAGAAAGCTTCTTGAGTGGACTATCAACCATATTAAGGAGAAGTTAAGGAGGAGCAAAAAAGGATATCTTGAAAAAAGGGATTTAACGAGGCTCGATGATGAGCTTGAAGAAAAAGTGTTCAGAAAAGCCAGGCTCACTGAAAAGAGGGGAAATCCAAAGAATGACCTTCTGAGAGCCCTACGTATTTACGACTCTGAATTTATTGATGGTTTCAGTGTTTACCAGATAAACTTTCTCGGAATGAGAAACTTCAGTGTACTTGCAGAATGTTTGGATGCTGGACAGAGAGCTAAAGTTGAAGTGGACATTGATGAGTTCGCCCTGCAGTATTTGAGCCAGAAACTGGATTACGACTACATTCTTTCCGTAACAAGGGAGTTTGCAGAGAAAATAGTGGAAGTTGAAGTTAATCGTAACTATCCACCAGAGGTTAAAAGGGAGTTTAAGAATGTTCTCAGAGCAAATGGAATCATTTTGAGACTTGGGTGGGGCACTGGGTGGTATTCTTCAACAATTGGAACTCTGTTGAAAACACACCCGGAGTTTGAAAGTATCAGGAAAAAGATTGGACTTGGCAGAAATCCAAGAACAGGAAGGTTCAGCAGAGACTTTCCGTTGATAAGAAGAATAACATCTGACAGCAGACCCTTAGGCTGGATCTCAATCCATGAGTGATATAGTAAAAGTAACAATCGAATTCGAAGCTCTGGAAAGCAAGATGTTCAGGATGTATTCTGGAGCATTTGTAAGGGGTTTTGTTTATTGGGCTTTAAGTAGGATGGATAGAACCTTTGCTGAAAAACTCCACTCAAGCAAAACTCTCTCTCCATTTTCAGTAACACCGGTTATGTCTGGTGATGGCAATCCAGTAAATAAGCTTGAGGGAGGAAAGGAATACAGTTTCTCCATAACCTTCTTCGTCCCTGAAATAGGGGAGGCACTGAAAAACTATCTCACCTCAGTTGATGAGATATATTTCACAGCTGTACAGAATCCACTGAAAAAAGTTAAGGTGAAGTACTGCGATGAGGAATTGCTGATGGATAAACCAATTAATAAATTCCGAGTTGATTTTGTATCGCCTTGTTATTTCAGAACTCCTTCCAACAATTATAGGTTTATACCTCTCCCTCTACCAAATCTAATGTTTAGGAGTCTTGCAAGACTGTATTCTGCATTTCTTTCTGAAATCCCACAAGAATACAGAAACTGGCTTGATAGAGGTGGAATTGCAGTTTCTGGTCTGAAAATTGAAACACAGAAAGTTCTGCTGAAGAAAGGGAAGTGGGCAGTTGGGTTTTGTGGTTATGTGAACTTTAGCTTACCCGAAGACACATATAACGACGAATGGGCTGAGATCACATCCAAACTTCTAAATTTTGGCGAGTACTCAAATGTCGGAGGTAGCAGAACGTCTGGTATGGGTGTTATTAGGAGATGTGAGTTAAAAAAGAATGGCAAAGACTTAGATGACTAAATTATTTCCAAATTCAGTTGTAGTTTATCGGTAAACTTCTCCTGCTCGTTTAGCTTAAGAAATTGTTTTTTTGCTCTCGAAGAGGATGCTTGTCGAGAAATGGTGAGTAATTGTTTAAGGTTTGTAGTTAATGCATGTCTTTTGCTTTATTATGGTTCGAATCCACAATAGCGATATATAATTTTTAAATTGGACATCATCCTTTCTCTGGATCCAACAACCAACTTTTTATCTCCGGCCTCTTATTCTCGAGCCACCGTACGTATATTTTTTTACGCATAACTTTCAAGAGAGTATATTCAAGCAGAAAACCGCTGTGTGCAAAGAAATTTCTCTTTGCGCTGGTGCTTTCACTAAAGTTCTCACCGTATTTAAGTTTGCCAAAAAGCTCTTCTTTTCCCTCCTCAATTTTTGCCCTCTTCATAGTTTCTTTGATCTGTTCTGTATCCCTCAGGAGGAAGTACTCATTCACGCCAATACCCAGATTTTTGATCCGATAAACGGTCGAAAATCTACTAAAGATTTCTTCGATTTCTGGTTTGGAGAGGGTTTTTACAAATTTCTGAATGCTCTTGTAAAGTGCTGTTGAATAAAAGATGTTTGAAACGTTAATACCATCAACAGGCAACCCCTCCATTAATTTCTCCTTTTCGATTGGTTCCAAAAAAGCTTCCACAAAATCTACAATTTCTTTTTCTATCTCTTCAACCGGTAAATTCATATCGAGTAACTCGTAGAATGCCAGTGGTACGTTTAACCTTATTGCATTGAAGGCAATTTTGAGCTCTTCAGTAACTTTTCTGACATTTCTTTTTAGCTCACTTTTTTCTTTGTTTATCCTGCCAACCTTCTGTCTAAAGCTCTCAGGGCATTTTCTGACTATTTTGTCAATGTTTGCATTGGGTAGTGAGAAGAATGCCTTAACGTCTATAGGTTGTATCTCTACCTGATAACTGTACACATCCTTTAATATTGGTGGAGAAAAGACTGTGTATGCTTTAACATGCGAATTTTCCTGCAATAGTCTCTCCAATTTTCGGTATGTCAAATACCTTTTTGTCGCCTCAAGCATGTTTAGCGGATAGATGTTCAGTCCAGTAGAAACATCAATGTAGAACGTCTCGGGTCTAATCTTGAGAAAGTGGAGAAATATAGACGTAGAAATCGCTTCGACATTTCCCGTATACCTCACATATCCCCCATCTTTTTTGTACTCACCAATAGAAGGTACTATTAAAGCTTCAAAGTTGTGCATACCCTTCTCATTTAGTTTTTTGCAGATTTCCTCCAAACTCCAATTTAAAAGGAGACTTTCAGGGACAAAAATTGTTAGTTTTACGTTTCCTCCACTTTCTCGAATATATTTTCTTAAAGCCTCTGAACAAAAACAAGACACATAACTTTCTCCACCTATTAAAAATTCTTTCTCTTCATACTTGTAGGGTTCTCCTATAACTTGAAAAATGTGAATCATCTGACGAGCACCTCTGCAAATTTCCGTCCAAAATCACTCACCTTGAATTTTTTACCAACTCGATCGATTAATCCATGATTTATCAACATATATCTCTCTGAAGCTGTAAGATCCTCGATCTTCTCGTTGTATAGTATATCGACAAGCCTTCGCATATAATCTGGTGGAATAGGAATTGTGGGAATTCTGATGACTTGGTAGTCTCTTGGAAACATGAGTGAGTTGAAGATCCTCTCTTTTTCTTTGTAGATCTTTATCTTTTCCTCCTCGCTTTCTGCTATAGAAATCCTTTCTATATCTGATCTAAGATTTTCAAGCATTTCATTCACTATTTTAACATCTGGTGATACAATGTGAAAGATTCCATCGACATTCAAAAACTGACCGAGGATTGAGAGGGTTATACACATATTTTTCCTT
>Ga0180301_10001811_pt1 | contig 16777 bp, 16 predicted proteins | sample GuaBasSediGuay16_FD_121797 | JGI IMG/M metagenome (GOLD analysis project Ga0180301, IMG submission 121797) | Subseafloor sediment microbial communities from Guaymas Basin, Gulf of California, Mexico - Guay16, Core 4569-2, 12-15 cm | ecosystem: Environmental > Aquatic > Marine > Hydrothermal... | reverse complement strand
GGTAAAAATGACAAAAGTACCGAACCTCGTTGGACGTCCTGTAAAAAAAGCAGAAGAGGTTCTAAAATCAATTAACCTGAAGAAAGGAAGAATTACAAAGAGAAAGAGTGGATCTCCTTCCAATACTGTGATAAGCCAGAGCATCAAAACCGATAAAGAAGTTGAAACTGGGAGTACGATCGATCTCGTGGTTGCAGCAAAACAGAGAAAAACCAATTTTCGTTCAAAGAGGCGTCGGATACGTCCAAAAAAAAGTAGAATCTTGAATATTAAAGGGGGCGTAAAGAGGGCGAGAGATGAGCGTTGAGACATTCATCGTCCAGTTGCACGATCCTCTAACAACAAATAAGGTTGAAGCCCTCACAAAAGCGGTGGTTTTGCGTGGTGGTAGAATCGAGCTTGTGGCAAACAAAGGCGCTTTTGTTGTAAGCATCGACCATGTATTCTCCGATGAACTGCGGGCGATGCCGATCGTAAAACTCATCGGCGGTGTTGGCATACGCAAGCGTAGCGTGCCTCTTATCAAGAAAAGCTCTTATCAAGAAAAGAATTGAAACAACGTAGGAGTAGCGCAGGGATCAGTGTAGGAGTATTTGCATTGAATAATTAGGATGTAGGATGCCGATCGAATTTCGTGATTTATTTTATTTTGTATGTCGGGGTAGGTAGTCAAACTATGTAGTCAAACTTGGTTTTTGGGCTATATGTCTCTTGTTGGGTTTTTCTCGTTTTGCTTCGATGTATTTCATTGATTCTCCTGCGATCAGTGTTGTTGCTGAGAATAGTATTATCCATACCCAGTCGAGGGATGTGAGGGATGTTGTGTGGAATGCACTTTGGAGTGGTGTGTAGAGTACTGCTAATTGGAGTAGGAGGGTTGCGGTTATTGCGTACCAGAGTGGTGGGTTTGAGAAGGGTTTGAGTTTGAAGATTGAGCGTTTTTCAGAACGCCAGTTGAGTGCGTTGAACATTGAGGAGACTACAACGAGGGTGAAGACGATGCTCTGTGCTCGCAGGAGATCGCTTATGTGCCAGAGGAAGAGTATGAGTGCTTGGAGGGTTATCAGTACTCCGATCAGTCCACTGTACAGTAGGACACGGTTTGTGATGATCCCCTCACTTTTGTGGCGGGGATGCTGGTGCATGATGCCTTCATCAGGTGGTTCGAGTGAGAGTGTGAGCGGTGGCAACCCATCTGTCACGAGGTTTATCCAGAGTATCTGGATTGCGATCAATGGGAGAGGCAACCCTGCGAGCATGGTTGCAAGCACTATCAGGACTTCGGCTATGTGGATTGCAAGTCCGTAGGTGATGAAATTTCTGATGTTCTTGAATATGTTTCGTCCTTCCTCAACAGCGGCAACGATGCTTGCAAAGTTGTCATCTGTGAGTATCATGTCAGAGGATTCCTTGCTAACGTCAGTTCCAGTGATGCCCATTGCAACTCCGATGTCTGCTTTCTTGAGGGCGGGTGCATCATTAACCCCATCACCTGTCATTGCCACCACATGGCCCCTCTTCTGGAGTGCATCTATTACGCGTAGCTTGTGGTGGGGTGATGTGCGTGCATAGACCTTGACATCTTCAACGATTCTACCAAAGTCTTCATCATTCATTTCGTCAAGCTTCTCGCCTGAGAGGATCTTCTCGTTCTCTGCTACTAACCCGAGTTCTGATGCCACAGCCTTTGCAGTTGAGACATGATCTCCTGTGATTACCACCGTTTTTATCCCTGCATTGGTACAGGTTTCAATAGCTTCTTCAGCCTCTTTGCGTGGCGGATCGATCATCCCAACCAGTCCCGCAAAGACAAAGCCAGAGCTTAGATCGTCGTCTGGATCCTGAAGCATCTTGTAAGCGAGTGCAATCACACGAAGACCATTTTCAGCCATTCCATGCGCTTCGCCGAGCATCTCATCGCGACGAGAACCAAGACCTTCAACTCCAGATTCTCTCAGATAAGATGTGCATTTATCGAGCACAACCTCAGGTGCACCTTTCAGATGTGCACAACGCCCCTCTGGCATCTGGTGGATCGTAATCATATGTTTCCGTTCAGACGAAAACGGCACCTCGTCCACGCGCTTGCAGGACGATTCCAGTTCGCTCTTCAAGAGCCCTGCCTTTGCAGCCGCCACCACAAGCGCAGCCTCTGTAGGATCTCCTGTTACCCGCCACTCTCCGTCCACCTGACTCAGAGATGAATCGTTGCAGAGAACGCCAGTCACAAGAACAGACCGAAGAACATTATCATTAGAGACATCGATAACAGCATCTCCGTCGTCCCAGTTAGCCCCACCATCCATATACCAAAAGCTTCCCTCAGGCGTATAACCAACACCTGTGATACCGATCCTCCTGAAATTGGCGTATATCTGGCGCACCGTCATCTTGTTCTCGGTGAGCGTACCTGTCTTATCGGTACAGATGACCGTGGTAGCACCAAGGGTTTCAACAGCAGGAAGCTGTCTTACGAGAGCGTGACGCTTCACCATGCGCCGAACTCCAAGTGCCAATCCAACCGTTACAACAGCAGGCAACGCCTCAGGTACAGCAGCAACCGCAAGAGCAACACCCCACACAAACATATCAACCCAGCCATAACCCCGCAACACACCGAGTAGAGACACAATACCAACAACCAGTAGCGTTAGAATCCCAATCCATCGCCCGAGACGATCCAGATTCTTCTGAAGCGGAGTTCGCATCACTTCAATCTCCGATAGCATCCCTCCAATCTCCCCAAACTCACTTCTCATCCCAACGGCAGTAACAACACCAAGACCACGCCCTTCTGTCACAGTGGTTCCCATAAAAACCATGTTCCTCCGATCGCCAAGTGTCGTCTTCTCTTTGACAACAGAAGCATTCTTCCCAACGGTTACCGACTCGCCTGTCAATGCCGACTCATCAACCCGCAGATTAAAAGCCTCAACAAGCCTACAGTCAGCAGCAACCCGATCCCCGCTCCGAAATACAAGAACATCTCCGACCACAAGTTCTCGTGCCTGCACCTCCAACTCTACACCACCTCGAAGAACCATTGCCGTTGGCGCTGTCATCTGCTTCAACGCCTCAATATCCTTTCCAGCACGATGCTCCTGGAAAAAACCCAAAAGTGCAGCGAGGACAACGATTAAAATAATAACGAAGGCATCGGTTGGAGAACCAACAACCGCTGAGACGATAGCGGCAGCAAGCAAAATAATTATTAAAAAATTCTTAAACTGATTGAGCAGCAGTTCCAATGGCGTTGTCGCCTTCTTTCCAACAAGCTCATTCGGACCATCCCTCTTAAGTCGGCGAAGAGCTTCATCAGACTCAAGACCACTCTCAGTTGTACCCAGATCCCTTAAAACCTGATCAACATCTTCACGATAAAAATCCATACAACAACCAGAAGCTACTAATAAACAATACACTATAAAAAAACTCTCAAATGGGAACTCTCGTTAATGTGTGGTGATCTGTGAAAAATAAAAAAATGGGGAAGGATGTGTTTTTTAGAATAGGTCGTGTAGGTTGATTTTGTATTGTCCGAGGCTTCCGCCGTAGTTTCCGGCAGTGATTTTTTTGACTCCTGGTATTTTAACTGCTGCCTCGATTCCAGCTTTGGTCGCAACTTTTACGGCTTCTTCACTTATTCCGTGTATCACGAGTTCGTACACCCCGTTCACGTCTTTTGGTAGGAATGTGTCAGTGACCGTGTTTTTTAGTGATGGTGCGAAACGCTGATTTGTGGTTGCTTTCATGAATTTGTACTTGTCAGCGCCTGGTTTTGAGCCGCTTGCCACGATTCCGCCGGGGAATGGTGTGATTGAGCCTTCGCAGAGCATGACGGCGTCAACGGCTGCTTCTGCTGCTACGAGTGCTGCCATCTGGTTCTCGCCGAGTATGAAGAAATTTCCGCCTGCAACGCCGCCCACGGCTCCGAGTCCGTGCTCTGCTACAAAGTCGCCCTGCATCATCGGAATCTTGTATGCTTTACGCCCGCCGATTTCGGTCTCGGATTCGTATCCGTCTGCGAAGAATTTGAGTTTGAAGCCTGTGTCAAACTGCTTTTCGGCATCTGGTAGTCCGTTGAACACGGCTGCAGTCGGTGCTGTGAGCACACACTGCCCGATGCGTGAGAGCAGTTGTTCTTCCAGTGCCTTGAATCCAAAGCCGCAGATCTGGATGTAAACACCAGGTCTCCCGTCAGGGGTCTGGCTGCCATCGACAACTTTCTCGATTCCTGCCTCTGCAGGGCACATGATTACAGATGTGCCAAAGCCTGTGGCTTCTGTTGCTGCTACGAGTGCCCATCTCTTGGTGGCTCCCGTTATCAGGACTCGAGCCACTTTTATTCCGAAAGCTTCTGCAAAGGTATCATCAATCTCTACTCCATTAAGTTCCATAAGAATTTCCTCCGCTCTTCAAGATACAACACTGCATACATATACCCTTCGAAATTATTCGGAGACGAACACATCTCGAGGGACTGACTGTAGGATTGGAGAGGTTTGTCGAGCAATCACATGATTGTCATAGACATATCTCTGATGCTTGAAGTTACCCGCCTCTGTTTAATACTTCTGTAAGTGAAATTTTTCTTCTGTGCCTCGGAAGATTTACAACGGATCGATCATTGGACTCCCTGAAATTGTTAACATACCAATAACTTCACCGAACCCATACAAGACTAAAAACACGGTAGGATCATATTAAATTTATTAAAACTCTATACTTCAGAAGATCAAGTCTGCTACCATGAAGACTATAAGCGAGATGCTCACACCAGCGTTTACCTGCAGAAACGCCAGACCTATTTTTTCAGGATCAACACCAACCACAATCCAATGCTCATAAACGAGGAGTGCGCCGATCACCAGAAGTCCAAGTGCGAATACGTTACCAAGACCAAAAAGCAAGTAAGAGACTGCGAGCAATAGAAACATCAAACTATGGAAGATTGCTGAGATCACGAGTGCTCCATCAACACCGAAGGACGTCGGGATCGAGTGCAGTCCAACACGCCTGTCAAACTCGACGTCCAGAAGCGAGTATACTACATCAAATCCCGCAACCCAGAAAACGACCGCAAGCACGAGCGCGAAGACGCCAAACTCGTGCGTGGTCGGCGGGAGATGCAGCACACCCGTGACTGCAATCCACCCACCAATAGGTGCATAACCAAGATTCAACCCGAGAATAATGTGCGACGCCCATGAAAACCTCTTAAAATACGGGTACACGAGCGATGTGATCAGCACAAGTGGTGAGAGGGCCAGGCATAGTTCATTCAACATGTACGCCGATGCAAACAGGACTGCGTAAGATGCCGCGATTATACCGTGCACCTCCCTCTCATGGATTAGACCTGCTGGAAGTGGGCGAGTAGCAGTGCGCGGGTTTTTACGATCAATATCGAGATCAACAATGTTATTAATCGCCATAGCGCCGCTACGAGCTCCGAAAAAAGCAAGACCAACCCATAACAAGACATAAATGGTTGGAAAACTATTTAAAGAAAGCATACTTGCAAGAAAAGTGCCAAGATATGCGAACGGGATTGCAAAGACAGTATGCTTCAGGACTACAAAATCAGCATAAATAGCCATCCGCTCAAAGACCATCAACGTTATCTCCTTTAATCCATTAATCCTAAAAGCAAAACGTTATTAATGGGGATGCATAAAAAAGCCTCTGTGCCAAGGTGGCGGAACGGCTACGCAATCGCCTGCAGAGCGATTCCATTCCGGTTCGAATCCGGACCTTGGCTTTAGAGAGAAAGCAAGAAAACTGGACCGTAGTCAGACCAAGACCACGCTTTTTCATCGTACAAGGTATTATTATTGATTTGATAGAACTTCTCGCTACTTTTGATTAAATGTGTCGGTATAGTTCTTTTGAGGTATCTTATCTCCTTTATGTGTCTGTTACTCCGCATCAGAGAGTTTCATGTATTCTCGCAGTAGTATGGTTGCGTAGCTTCCTTTCTGGAGTGTGAAGTTAAGGGTTGCTTTGGTGTGGTTGGTGTGGAGTTCGTCTTGGGTTACGTTGTAGGTTGTGTTTGGGTTTGTTAGCATTTCTCTTCGCATGCCTTTTGATGCGTATTTTGCTGGTTTGGTTTTGAAGTTTTCGAGTCTGGTATCTTCTGCTGCGAGCACTTCTCTCTCTATTTCACCAGGTGTTTCGGTTGCAAGCGGTGTCTCGTAGCCTGGTAGTGGCGCGGTTGTGAAGGCTCGTCCGCGTTGTATGAGTCTGTTGATGCCGTCCAAGTTCTCGCTGGTGACTCTTTGGAGTCGGTTTGTGTCGGGTAGTCCGACACTGTTTTTAAAGCATACGATGTCGCCAGGTATTGCGGTGTCAAGTGGTATTCCTCTTTTTATTCGTTTGGTCAGGGTCTGGTTGAAGAGGTAGGATTGGTATGCGTGGATGAAGATGCGTTGGAGGTTTTCTGGCAGTTTTGCGAGTGCTCCGAGGTGGTCGTCTGGTTTTGTTGCGAGGTGGTGGAGCATTGCGAGTTCGAATGTGAGGTTTTTGGGGTATAGTTTTGTGCTTGTGTTGAAGTCGTGTGTTTCTGCGAGGTATTCGCGCGCTTCTCGCGCCTCAGGGTGTTCGTCTGGGTATGTTTTCGTGAGGTAAGTCATTACGGCTTCTTTAGGGTTCTCTTCGATCAGTGCTCGTCCTACGAGGTGTGTTATGGGTCGCACTTCTCCGAATCGTTGCACTCCGAAGAAATTTGGAGCGCCTCTGTTCTTTGAGAGTTCTTCTGCGATCCTCTCTATTCGGGATAGCGTGGTCTCGGGTGAGTGTTCTATCTTTCGTATGGTGACCTGGAATTTGTTGGAGTAGAGGTCTCCTAAGCTTATTTTTTTATTGGATTGTCCGAGTACTCGAAATCTAACGTCTTTGAGGTTGATTTTATCTATGTCTTCCTTGTTAGTATTCCAGATGCTGATTTTCTGGAGTGTGATGGCACGTTTGTCTTTTGTCCCTGCCCATCCGAATCGGTTTCGGCTCACTCTGAGTACGCGGGAGAGGTCTCGAATCAGTTTATGGGTGTCCCAATTTCGTTTTTCAATCTCTACGATCAGGTATTGTCCGCTCTCTCCAACTTTCTGATCGCTGATCTCTTCGACTATGAAGTCATCGATCCTGTGTCTGAGAATACCGCCAACGCCTTCGCCGCTGGTGCCGTACGCTCCAATCCCGATCTCGTCATCCGTTGTCATCTTCAAAGTTCGAGTTTTTCCATCCGCTCGACTGCTTCCTGTATTCGTTCGACCGTTTTTGTCAGTGCAAAGCGGAGGTATCCTTCGCCGTGTTCTCCGAAGCCAATGCCTGGTGTTGCGACGATGCCTGCTTTTTCTAAGAGGATTTTCGAAAACTCGATTGAAGTGTAGCCTTCTGGCACTGGCGCCCAGACATAAAAGGTTGCTTTCGGTGGTGTAATCCTGATGCCTATACGCGCAAGTCCACTGACCAGTGTATCTCTACGTTCCATGTATATTTTCTTCATCTCGTCTATGCAATCCTGCGGCCCGCTCATCGCTGTTATGCCTGCACGCTGCACGGCTTCAAAGGCGCCCGAATCAATATTTGTCTTTATCTCACCAATACCGTTAAGAATTTCTTTATTTCCAACTGCAAAACCGATACGCCACCCAGTCATGTTGTAGGTCTTGGATAAACTGTTAAATTCGATTCCTATATCCATAGCACCGGGAGCATTCAGGAAACTTTGTGCGTGGTAGCCGTCGAACGTCATCTCTGAATAGGCGTTGTCTGATAACACGATGATCCCATTCTCCCGCGCAAAATCAACAACCCCTTCATAGAAGCTCTGATCTGCCGTTGCTGACGTGGGATTGTTCGGGTAATTGATGAACAGAATCCTGGCTCTCCTCACAACGTCCTCTGGTATCGCTGTAAGATCTGGGAGAAATCTGTTCTCTGACTTGAGCGGCAGGGAATACGGGACGCCGCCTGCAAAGGTTGTAGCAATCCTGTAAACAGGGTACGCTGGGTCAGGCACGAGCGCGATATCACCAGGGTTCAAAAACGCTAAGGGCGCATGGGCAACTCCTTCTTTTGAACCGATCAATGTGAGCACTTCAGTCTTCGGGTCAAGCTCCACATTCAGATGCGCCCTATACCATCTGGATGCTGCTTCTCGAAACTCGAACAGTCCGACGTACGAAGGATAAGTATGAGTGCTCGGATCTCTCGCAGCTGTACACAAGGACTCTATAATATGCGATGGTGTTGGTTGATCAGGATCGCCAACACCAAGGTCTATCACATCAACCCCCCTTCCAATCGCTGCTACTTTTGCCTCATCAATCGCCGCAAATAGATAGGGCGGCAGTGAACTGACTCTCTCCGAATACATTATAATAACCTCAAAAGCACCCGAAAAGAGATCATCCACCTATTTATGCTTACCCCATCCAAAACCTTCCAGATCCTGATCCAGATGATAAACCTGGAGAATTATTGATATGATCCTTCACTCTTCTCTATGTATCCTTCATCGGCGTTCACAAAGATCTCTTCTCCGTTTTTGATTGCTTCGAATGGGTTTTTTTCGGGTTGGTCCACGAGTGGTATCTCTGATATTATTGCTCCGACTGCTACGATTGGTTCGGTGTGGATGTTGATCATCGCGGCGGGCGCGACGTTGTTTTTTTTGAGTTGGTAGATTACGTATGAGCTGACGGTTGAGCCAATGCCTCCTGGGAATATGAGGATTTTTCCACTGACGCTTTTACCTTCGAGTGTGGATCCTTTTTCAGTTATCACTCCTGTTTCTGGGTTGATGCCCCCGAGGAATGATATTGGTTCGGTGGTTATGAGGGCGCTTCCACTTGCTCTCCCTTTTGATATGCGATGTGCTTTGATTTTCATCTCTTTTCCCCAACTGCTTTTTGTATGCATTCTTCTGTTGTGCCAAGTGTGCATTGTACGCCGCAGATCTTTGGAACGTAGTTCAGGGCTTTTCCTGAATTCACCATCATGCATCTGAATCTTTCACTTGCTGGCGATACTACCATGCAGGTGTCACAGAAGATCTTTGCCCCGCTCTTCGTGATTTGATTCACTTCTTCTTTGTGTTGTTTTGCGAGTCTTCGTGAAGTGAATATCCATAATTCTTTTTTGACTTGTTTGTCTTTGAGCAGTTCTGCAAGTCTGCTCAGTTCTTCTGGGCCTATGTGTGGGCAGCCGATTGCAATTAAGTCAGGTTCACATCGGCAGTCGTAGACTTCTTTTATCTCGCTCCATTCAATCGTGATCGCCTCTACTGGCTCTGGGTAGAGTCCTGACTCAGGCGTGAGTTTTTTTACGTGGTAAAGTGCTACTGAGCCTGTTGCTGCCATTGCAGCGCCGAGCTGCTTCAATTCTATGGGTGTGGGTTTGACCTCGAACTCGAAGATAGGTGTTTCGTTCTTTACGAGCGGTCCTGCAATGTGTCCAACGGCGCCAAAGTCGGAACCTTCAAGTTTTCCATCTACTTTGATTGTGAGCGTTGGGATTCTGTTCTCGTCGAGGTGAAGTCCATAGTTCGGGGTTTTCCCGATGAGTGCTGCTGCAAGTGCCGAAGGGGCACCCTCGCGGTTTGTCCGTGCGCCTATGACCGAGTTTGCGAACGAGACTGCTGAAGACTCGCTCCATGCAAGGTGGTCTCTGAAGCCTGCCACTCGGCAGACGTGGTATGGTGCACAGGTGCATTCAGGGCGGACCCCGAGGCGCTCGTATGCTTGTATGATCTCAAGCTGGCGTTCTGCAAAGTCTTCGTTAATACCCATTTTTTTCCAGTCTTTGAGGTCCATTCCTGCAGGGTTGAGAATGGCTGGAACTCTTGTTTCTGCCTTAAGGTCTCTGATCCATTTAAGCCCAGCATCACCTATCGTTCGGTATGAGACCCCGGCAACTTGCACGCTTCTGACCGGGATTAGTCGGTCGGCGCCGTAGATCTCGCCGAGTGTGACCAGAATTTCCATGCACGTTGCAAGCGTCTCGCCAGATTCGCCGCCATAGATTTTCTCTTCATCCATTGTGAGATACATTATACAAAACTCCCGAGCGGAATAATGCCTTTGTCAGCATCAGTATTATTGTGATAATTGCAAGTATAATGGCGTATTTCTTATCAGAGCCGACTGAATATTATCGGGATCGGTCCTACCATCACCACGCCGCCAATATCGTTCGAAGTGGCAGTGTCCTGAAAAAAAGCCAAGAGCATGGCAGAAAATCCGATCACAACAAGGATGACACCAATTCTAATCATATCCATCGAGTAAATCCCCTCATACTACCCAGCACTTACAGTATTCCTTTGGTCTTTACAACAGCCGATTCAATGCCCTCAATCTCTCCAGAAAATCCAGAGACCACTCGTTCAGCAAAACCAACTGGGTCGGTTATCCCAAGATCGTTCAACCCAATAGCCCTAACACCCGGCGGAACCCCACTGTTTATAACATTTATCCCAAAGTGGATCTTCTCACTCGATACTCCACAGGTTGCAACCGAAACAGTGAGCTTGCGGTCGTCAACAAAGAGATCATCACCTCGACGCACTGCCTTAACCCCTTCAACCAGCAGCTCATCCTTGGTCCAGACCGCTATTAAGCGTTGCATACAGTACGAAAGGTGCATATTCGGCGGCGAATCGAAGCGTTCAACAATAAAATGAATGAGATCATCCCCATTTATTGCACTCCCTTCACGTATATCTTCAAGGTCAAGCATTGACTCTGCTGGAATCCTCATTGGCCCCCGAAAAATCACAACAGAATCACCTCGAACACCAAATCTCTCATACGCCCACAAAGACCTGATCTGAGTGCCATCATAGCAGAGCAGATCTGGCGAAGAAAAAATCTCCATGAAAACAAATAGAGGGCAATGTAATATAAGAGGGTTTTGATCTGCAGGTTTCACGAACGCTCGGCGGGACACTCGGCTTCACCTACATCGTTCTTGGGACACTCTCATAAACCATGCAGTTGATAGATCGAGTGAATGGTGCAGATCTCACCAATTATAGACGAACCGATACTCGTAATAGAGAACAAGACCCGAAGCTTCATAGCGGCAGATCTTCACATTGGAATAGAGTACGAACTCGACCAACACGGAATAACTATCCCAAGCCAAACAGAAAAAATCCTTAAAAAGATCACGAAACACCTAAAAAAAGTAAAACCAGACCAGATAATACTACTTGGAGACGTGAAACACAAAATACCCTACACAACCCGCCAGGAAGAGAGAGAACTCCCAGAATTCATCACCGAACTCGCAGCACACGCAGAGATCTATATCTTACCAGGAAACCATGATATAAAGATTGAAAAACTGCTAGAGAACGAAATAGACAACAAGCTCTGCACCATAACGCCTACGAAAGGCACAATAATCGACGGAATCGGATATTTTCACGGACACACGTGGCCAAAGCCAGAACTGCTCAAAACAAAACACATAATAACAGCCCACAGCCACCCAGCCATCCAACTGAAAGACGCCCTCGGGCACATCATCACAGAACCAGCATGGATACGCACAAACCTCAGAATAAGACCATTCGAAGAGCACTCAAGAGACGAAGTATCCATTCGTTGGTCAAACCCCGAACTGATCATCGCGCCAACAATAAACCACCTCTGCGGAGGCACACCCTTCAACACCACAGACCACACCAACCTACTCGGACCAGTACTCACGAAAAAAGCAGCAGACCTCCACAACGCAGAAGCATACCTCCTCGATGGCACAAATCTCGGAAGGCTTGAAAAACTCAGAAGTTTAAAAAAATAATATTTTTAATCTATAATTAATATTAAATAATTTTTTAATAATCTATTTCTAAACATACAAAATTCAATTTGATCTTTCCGCAAATCCAACTGTTGCAGTTGTGCGTGATTATAGCAAAAAGTATATAACCAGTGATGTATTTATATGGCGTAAAATTATAAAGCTTTTCGTGGAGTAGTCATGGATCTTATAGATGATGCACACATAGATGTCTATTTTGAGAAGTTCACGCTTCGCCAGACGATCATGATACCGCTTGTGGTCTTTGCAGTATCGCTTCTGATACTAGCAGGAACAACGCTCTCGATTGGGGCTCCTGTGAAGCTTGGGATGGAATTTCTCGGCGGCTCAGCCATAACGATAGATACAGGGGACTCGATTGAGAGCCTCCAGCAGGCATTCTCCGACTATCCACTGCACAGTGTTCGGGAGCACGGGAATCGGAGGTTGCTCCAGTTCGAACCGATGAGTCAGGAAGAGCAGAGCGAGCTTGTGAACTTTATGGTTGAGAACTACGGTGCAGAGAAGATCGAGATGCGTCAGGTTGGCGAGGTCTTCGGGAAGAGCCAGCAGATACGGGCACTTCAGGCACTCGTAATCGCCTTCGTGCTCATGGCAGGGGTTGTCTTCCTGATATTCAGGAAGATCATCCCTGCAATAACAGTGATCTTCGCAGGCTTTGCAGACATCATCTTTGCAACAGCCATGATGAATGTCTTCGGTCTAACACTCACCTTCGGAACCCTTGCAGCACTCTTGATGCTCATAGGTTACGCTGTGGACACCAATCTTCTGCTCACAAACAGGGTCTTGAAGCGAAGAGGGGACCCGATGAGACATATAAAGGGTGCGATGAAGACAGGGCTTATGATGACCAGCACCACCCTTGCAGCACTACTTGTGCTCTTCGTTATATCCACTGTCTCTTATCTTGCAGTCTCGAACTTCACACGCATCGACATCGTGCGTGACATCGCTGTTGTCTTGATCTTCGGACTTCTCGCAGATATGATGAACACATGGATGCTTAACACGGGCATGCTCAGAAGATACGTAATACCAACGCTGAGTGGCAGGAGGCGATCGAGTTGATGGACGAAGAGGATAGTTTGATCAGAGATCCACGCATACTCCTATTGATCGCAGGCATAATCGTTTCGATCATATTGATTTACCCGCACCCAACCGATGGAGGCATATCAACCAGTCTCAATTACGGGCTTGAACTTGAGGGTGGATCATGGCTGCAACTGGAACTCCAGGGTGCAATCGTTGAGATCGATTCCAATCCTGCCACAATAATAGAATACGAATACGCAAGCTGCCTAAACGATTCAGACTTGAGGGTTACAGAGGTAAAAACCAACTCTATCAGGTTTGTTACATCGAAGGAAGTTACCGAGCGGGAGATAGAAGACCTACGCTACGGCGCAGCAAGCCTGCTCGTGGAAGATGGCAGAACAACCGTTGCAATCAGCACCACAGAAGAAGGGATCGTAAGAACCTACCTCCAGAACAAACTCGATTCTGAGGTGAAGATACTTCGAGTAGAGAACGGGACAGCCTACGAAATACGGACAAACACGAGTGAAAGCGAGATCAAGCAAGTCCTAACACCCATCAACGGGAGGCTCATCACATACACCCGTGGCGTGAGTGAGGAAACGAGAGACGACACAAAAGAGATACTCGATGCAAAGCTGAACGCCATCGGGCTAAAAGACATACCGATCAGAACGGTGGGTGAAGATTACATATTGATCGACCTAGCGGGTGTTGACATTGCAACCGCAATGCGCATGGCAGCAACACCAGGCAAGTTCGAGATTCGTATCCAGATAGAGGGAAACGAGACAGCACACGTACTATACGGCGACCAGATCGAACACGTCGGAATACCCCAACAAGATGAACACAATGTCTGGGGCGTACCATTCAGACTCACCCAAGCAGGCGCAGAGGAACTGCGAGAAGCAGCCCTCAGATACAATGCCACCACAAACCCGAGTGCCCACCACTTAATGATGTACCTCGACAAAAAAGAAGTCTTCAGCGGACCAATTGCACCAAGTCTCGCAGAGAACATAGAGAAAACCCCAGTCAAACATCTTGAGGCGCGGACTGGTATGGATGAAGAAGGACATCAAGAAGCAAAAGAACTCCAATCCCATCTTCGCGCAGGCGCACTCCCAGTCAACGTCAAGGTTATCGGATCCGGACAGGTACCAGCCACACTCGGAGCACGCTTCAAAGAACAACTCGGAGTAGCAGGCATAATAACACTCATAGCAGTCGCACTCATCGTATACCGCCGCTACAAACACAGAGAAATCATAATACCGATGCTCTTAACAACCACAGGCGAAGTCGTAATGATCCTTGGATTTGCAGCAGCCATCAACTGGCAACTCGACCTTGCAAGCATCACAGCCATAATAGCAGTCATCGGAACAGTCATCGACCACCTGATAATAATAACCGACGAAGTACTCCACCAAGAAAAAGGCGAACTACCAACAGAGAAAATATTCAAAGACCGCATAAGAAAAGCCTTCACAATCATCTTTGCAGCAGCAGCCACAACAATCGCAGCCATGATACCACTCGGATACATGGGCTTCGGAGCACTACGAGGATTCGCAATCGTAACAATCGTAGGCGTACTGATAGGAATACTCATAGCACGACCAGCATACGGCGCAATAATAAAACACACAATAACACAAAACTAAAAGCTAAATCACAACGGCACGAACCACACCCCACTGCCTCCGCACTACAAAGTTTCGATACAAGCTGACCCACCCACCCCGATTTTAGACTAGCGTTTCCGGGGTGTAAAAGAAGTTGCCGAAGGCATAGAGCCAGATACGCTTTGATAAAGGTGAATTTTGCAATAAATTAAGTATCTTGTGATGTTTAGAGTGTCTTGGTGATAGCATGACATACAAGGCAAAGAGGCCATACAAACCAGTAGAGGATAGGAAGACTAAAAATCTTACGACTTGGGTGTCTCCTGTTTCAGTTTGAGGTGTGGGATCAGGAGAGGTTGCGGGATGGTGTGGGTGGGAGTGAGTGGATTGCTTCGAAAGTTCAGGTTGCTTTGAGTTTGGATGTGTTGGGTGAGTTGCAGGTGGAGGGTGGGGTTGATCGGATGGAGTGTGAGAGGTTGAGGCGTGAGAATGAGCAGTTGCGTGAGAGAATTGGTGTCTTTGAGTCGAGGATTTTTGGTGTTATGGATGATCGGATTTTGGGTGTGATGAGTGGTGGGTGGATGAGTTTTGATGAGGTTGTTCAGAGGATGATTGATGGTGAGGCTGAGGCTACTTTTGAGACTCTTCAGAAGCTGGCTGTGAGTGGTATGGTTGAGGTTGATAGCAGTGGTAATAGGTGGAGGGTTAAGGCATGACTGATGATGTGTTTGAGACGTATCTTGATTATCTGGCTGCACTGAGGAAGTCCAGTATGACTGTGTCGGTTAGCAGGCTTGCGATGAAGAGCTTCAAGGATGCAATTGATGCCTGTGATGTTCCAGTGGAACCTGTTGAGGCAGAGGTTATAGCGTGGATTAAAGCTATGAGGGTGAAGGGTTATAAGGGTGCGACGATTAAAAATTATGTCTTGTTTGTCAAGCTGTTCTACGGGTATCTTAAGGATAGGGGACTGGTAAGTGGTAATATCTTTGAGCGTTTTTATTGGGAATTACCGTCTGGGAGGCGACAGACGATGCGACCATATAAGACTTTGGAGGAGATCAGCAGGTTGATACGTGGCACGTTTAACATCAGGGATAGGGGTGTTCTGGTGTTGCTTGCAAAGACTGGTATCAGGGCGGGTGAGCTTACATCCTTGAACATGGTGGATGTAAACATGGGTGGTGGCATGTTGGTTGTGAATAAGTATGTGGATAAGATCACAGGAAGAATCCTTTGTGGCCGGAAGAACAAAGAAGAGACATTGATTCCGCTTGATAGTGAGACCATAATAGTGTTGCAGGCATGTATAGCAGTGCGACCTGAAACATCTGATCCTGCATTGTTTGTGAGTCATAACGGTAAGAGGCTGAATGTCAGAGACATAAATAAGATCGTTTACAAGTGGGTGGTTAAGACAGGGATACATGCCAATGATGGTGGTGGGATCGGTGGCAACATAACACCGCATTATTTCAGGGCGTGGTTCACCCGAATGATGCAAAAAGGAGGGTGCGATCCTGAGATAGTAGAATACCTTAGAGGGGATAAAGCTGGCAGCATGAGAAGCATGTACTCGCGCGAAGTCCTTAACTTTGGAGAGATTAAAGAGGCATATTTGCAGTCCGTGCCAAAATTTGGAATTTAATCTTTTTCCATCTGTTTTTTCTCTCTGAGGTTTTCCACTCGTTTTCTCCATTTTACCAGATCTCCCTGTGCTTTCTTGTTTTCTTCAACGCCATTCTTCACTTTTTCTCTGCCATCACTGGTTAATCGGTATTCGATGATAGGTTTTCCAGGAGGTTGTTTAAAATCCTTTGACTCCACAATACCTGTGCTTTCCAATCTTTTTAAAATTTTCACATTCTTTGATAAGTTTTTTGGATTGCCATCGATTTCAGTTGGAAGCCAAAAAGAGGATGGATCCTGGTTGAAAAGGAAGTCTACAATTTCTGATTCATTAGCGGTGAGGTTCCTGCCTTTTACGCTTAGGCGATCCTTACCCAGTAAAGTTTTTGGTGTACTCTCCTTCCACGGATTACTCCTGGCTTTCATACTGCTGACCAATAGTCGCTCACAGTTAATAAAAATTACGACTGAACTGTCCTCCCGTTTTCTTTTAAAATTCCAGTTAGAAAGGGCAAAGAAAATGAAAAAACATAATAACAGGTGATGAACTCGAAAAAGCAGAGATCAACCGAAGCTGTCGATGGCACTCCAATTTTGAGCTTTTACGCTCCAGGGCAGCCTCTGACTTTTTAAAAATTAAATAT
>Ga0180301_10001810_pt1 | contig 16785 bp, 18 predicted proteins | sample GuaBasSediGuay16_FD_121797 | JGI IMG/M metagenome (GOLD analysis project Ga0180301, IMG submission 121797) | Subseafloor sediment microbial communities from Guaymas Basin, Gulf of California, Mexico - Guay16, Core 4569-2, 12-15 cm | ecosystem: Environmental > Aquatic > Marine > Hydrothermal... | reverse complement strand
CCATATTCGTATTTCTCAAAACCATTTATCTCCCATGTGCCTGTATCACTATTGTAGGTATATTGTGGAACAGGGTCTGTAGTTGTGACTTTAATTATTGCAGGAGAGTTATCCATAGTAGTAATTTGAGGAGCGGACTTAATCTTAGTGTTTACATCACTAAATAATATATCTAATGTAGCCTGTAATCCTGAAGCATCCAATGTACCAAAAGTAAACAATGTACTTGCAGGCGAAGGAAAATCCAAAGAAGTTCTTGTCTCGTCCCCTGAGCTGTCTACATAGGTATAATCTCTTAAATACTTATTATCTGAATGAATGGTTGTGGGCCAGGTTGTAGGACGCTTGCTTCCTGAGGCTATACCTTGAATATCCCACTTTATCCCCAGCTTATTGGTCACTCCTAAATCAGTTTCAATTATTTTTGCCTCAATAAGTACTTGAGGAGTTATGGTATCCAAAGAATTGACTGTTTTTTCCAAAACAGGAATATTTGACTGGCTATCTGTGACTATCAAAGTATTGGTGCGTGTGTCGTAGGTAAATTTCCCCCTCGAAGTAAGTACTTTCTCAATTGTATCCTTTACCTCGCTAACTTTAGCAAAGTTTAAAACAAAAACTTTTGTCTGAAGTGGCTCAGCAACTTTAGCCTCTTGAGCCTTTTTGCGCTTCTCTGCAAGTTTATCCAAGGTATCCACCAAAATTATATTTTTACCTATCCACTCATAACCATAATCGTAAGTTTTAAGTACTGCCTCAAGGGCTGTCTGCCAATTTACATTCTCCAAATCAACTGTTACCAAGCCTTTAATATCAGGCCCAAGAATAATATTCACTCGCTTTCCCTCTTTAACTGCCTTCTGGGTTATGGCTTGTAACACTACTCTGATATCCGCATCTTTAAACTTCAAAGTCTCAATAATACCTTCCTCTTGTGCAAAACTCACCGGATAAACTAAGAAATAAGAAGCAAAAAACAGTAATAAAAGAAGGATTAACTTGCAACTTACAACTTGTCGCGTATAACTTCTTATCATCATTTTCCCTCCCATTTTAAGATAAACTCTTCACCATTCTTCTCAAAAATAACCCTATAAGCATCTATCCTCTTTATCTTATAACCTTCTACATTATCACCTTCTTTATAAACCTCATTATTTATAACGACCTGGCTTCCCCCAGGAGAATATATAATGCCCTGCAAGAGAAAATCACCAAGGTGTCTTCTTTCTTTTATAAGAATCTGGCCATTCTCATTTACCAAAGGCTTAAAAGGGTCTCTTTCTTTAAAAGAACTGTACGGATACTTATAACTCTGTGGATAGCTGGATGAAACAATAAAGATAGACGCCAAAATTAACAATATACCTTGGAGAATAAGTTTTGATTTATACATTTTTTTTACCTTACTCTTTTAGCAGAGTAACTACTTCAAAAACGATATCATGATACGGGGTATTTGATTTAATAGTCAGTTCCTTTGTCTCCAAAAAATAATACCCCTCTCCTAACTCATTGAGCAAATGGCAAATATTGTGAAAATAACCCTTTGCTTTTACTTTAATAGGGAGATAAAAAAATTTTGCTTTTTCTGTCTTTTTATAAAACTTAGGCGGTGATTGTATAATTTCTGATAATTCTACACTATTTTCTTTGGCCTTACGAGAAATAAATGCGGAAACGCTTGAAATATCCGCGGAAGTAATAATCTTGCTATCTAAATTTACAATATCTAACTTTAATTTTTCTTTTGCGTTAATAAACGCATCCTTGGAATCTAAATCTCTTTTAGCTTCTTTTAATTTCTCACTTAAATCCTTTACTTTCGAATGCAAAGAAGTAAATTTTTTAATCTGGATGGGAAAAATAAAAACTATTTCTATAATACAAAAAACATAAATAGCAAGAGCAATTATTTCTTTTTTATTAAGTTTTATATTTTGCATTCTATCTCAAATTTCATAACTATTCTTCCATACAAATCAACTCTTCTTGAACTTCTTAAGTTTATACGAGCAAAAACCTTAGAGAAATATTCGCTCTTCCTAAGCTTTTTTATAAATCTGTCTATGGAAGCAAAAGGAAATTGTTTCCATTTAACAGCATAACCGACTAAAGTAATTGTATCTTCATGAAAACTTATTCTATCAAACCATATATTCTTAGGTAAAGATGCATAGACATCCGCTAAAGCGTGTGAAATATCTACCTTATAAGCAACTAAAGACATGTAGAGTTTTTTCTTTAATTTTAAATCATCGAGTTCTTTTTTTAGAGAGCTTATGTCTTCCACCTTAGGCTGTAACTCTTTCCATTCTTTGTTTAACCTGTGGTAGGGAAAAGAAAGCCACGAGGTAAATAGAAAAATGATAATATTTAACAAGATTAGCCCACCTGCTCCCAATAACACAAAGGGAGCGTATTGTACCATTATTCCAAGATATTTATTTTCCTGTCTGTCCTGATAAGGATAAAGATTAATCTTAACTTTTCCCATTCCCGCCATAATTAATTTTATAAACTCGATCCTAATACTGGAGCTATAAACTCTTTGTAATTTTTAACATTCTCACTAACAATATTATACCCTGATACATAAGCAAAAGGATTCCATAGGTTTATTTCTACTCCTAATGAATTTTCTATAATCTTATCAAATCCTTTTATTCTAGATAAACCTCCTGTAAGGAGAACTTTCTGAATGCGTTCCCCCCAATTAACCTCAAAATAATCCAAAGAGTCTTTTATCTCCTCTGCTAACTCTAATCCTACCTCTTCTATAATCTCTATAATTTCCTGCACCTCTGTTGTATCACGCGCTTCATCAATTGTAAGAATAATTTGTTCCGCCTCCTCTTCTTTAATATCTTTCAACTTAACTAACCTATTAATAAACTCATTGGCAGATGTCTTTATCTCTCTGCTTAACACAGGAATTCCCTTCTTAAATAGATTAAGAAGTGTAGAAATAGCACCAATATCTACAGTAGCAGCGTTAGTTTCTCTGTCGCTAATGTTTGTGTATAAATTCAACAAAGAAATATTATTGAGGGTAATTTCTTCAACATTTATTTTTTCCTGCTCAAACTCTCCTATCAACCTATCAATCAATGTTCTTCGCGCAACAGCAACAAGAAGTAAAAACTCTTCAGAAGAGAAATTTTCATCCAACACAAAAACATCAAAATACACCTCTTCTTTCTTAAATGGGATATATTTAGAAATTTCATAACTAAACACCTCTTTAAGGTTTTTCTTATCTACCTTGGGGAAAGCTACATATCTTATTAATGTATCACTTCCTTTAAGAGATAATTTTACCTTCTTTGGGCTAAACCCCTCTTTACGTAACCAATCACTAACAATATGTGCTGCTATACCCCTATTCTTCTCTATAAGAAACTTCTCAATTCTGTTCTCCTTTAGATAGATAGCCTTTATATACCGGTGGCCTAAATCTACAAATACCTTCTGGCTATCATCCTTTTCAAAAAAGGCACTAAGGAAAGAAATGATACGATGATCCTTATTAAATAAAGCCACTTTCTTTAACATATAGGCTTTGCAAAAAGAAAATTACTCCCTCCCTCTTTAAACTATTATGGATACTTCACCAACTGACAGTTTTATCTTACAATACAGAAAAATAAATGTCAAATTAAAGTATTATAAAGGTAGGTTATAATCGATAGGGATTAACTGATTCTTGCCAGGAAGATATATACACACCGGGATCAATATCTAGAGCCTCTATTGCATCCATATAATTACTCTCATAAGCAATGCTGGCATTACCATTTATTCTTACTTCCTCTCCTGCCCATACTCCACATTAACATTAAGATTACCTCCTCCACTATTGATTCTAAATTCACCTAAAGTATAAACAACTCCGTCGATAGTGCCGTTGCCGTTAATCACAGTATCGTCCACAATCTCGCCAAGAGGATATATAAACCCCGGGGTCAATATCCAGACTCTGTATTGCATTCATATAGCTTGACTCATAAGCAATATGGGCATTACCATTTATTCTTACTTCCTCTCCTGCCCATACCCCTCCGTTAACATTCAAGTCTCCCCCCCCGCCATTAATTCTGAACTCACCTAAAGTATAAACAACTCCGTCTATAGTGCCGTTGCCGTTAATCACAGTATCGTCCACATCATCAGGGTCAGTTATAACATCTCCCACAACTACGAAAAACCCTCCAATTGTTCCAATGTTGCCATTAAGCTGCAAATCACTCTCTACATAAACAACGTTAGGAACCCACTCATCTGCCTCATCGGTTTGTCCATCACCATCATTATCTACGCCGTCATCGGCACGCGTATACCAGAAAGAAGAAGGAAAACTATCATCTCCCTTTTGCACATCTTGAAGGCGACTTTCATCATAAACATTTCCCTGTGAAGTGCTTATATCGTAAAGCTCTTGAAAATCAAAGCGGGCTAAAGGAGAAATAGTGCTCTCATATGTTACTGTACCAGTAATATTCTCGGGATGCTCTACACTGTAACTTCCCGCATATGTTACAGCAGGGTTCTCACTTAGGCCATCTTCTGAAGTTATGCTGTAGGAACTTCCATTTAAATCAACATTTCCTGCACAATAAACCGCACTATCATAAAAATCAGGAGGAATATACTTTTTAATCTTTGCCTCTATAGTGCGTATTATAGAACTGCTGGCAACAGAGCCTCTAGATGTAACTTTCTTTGTAGAAGCGTCTTCTATTGCCACATCTACAGAATAATTTCCCCCACCGATAGACCCGGAAAATATACTTTCTCCTGTCTGGTCAAAATCCACCTTTAACTCATCGAGGACACGATTTATACCGGCCTCTGCTATCCAAAAAATCTGCGTAGAAAGCTTATTGCGCTTTGCGCTGTTAATCTCAAAAATGCTCCTGTTATAAATAACCACACCAAAAACAATAAACACAACTACAACTATTATACTTAAAATGAGGGCAACCCCTTTCTTTTCTGCTATATTACAGTTTATAAAACACATCTTTATCCTCCTGCGAACCAATAGCATAACCTGAATTTACCGAAGTTAATATATTATCTAAAGCAGTATCATAATTAAGGTCGTCATTACCTTTAATTTTAACTCCATTATAACTTCCTGAATAGCAACAGCTTTCCTATCCATTCCTTAACCTCACCTTTTGTTTTAAGGAAAAGGATAAATTCCTCCCCCGGCTAACTCGTTGCGCCTGAAGAGCTATGCTCACAACATCTCCTGAGGGAGAAAAAGATAAACTGCTTATATCTTTTGCTAAAAGTTTTTTTGTTCCCGAAGGATACTCACGCACAAGGTCATCAGAAACTCCATCAGAATCAAAATCATCTAAATAATAACTGATAGTTCCTGATACTTGGGGAATAGTAAAATCAATTCTATTTCCTCCTGTAATAGTAACTGGAGGCTGGGCTTGTCTTATCTCTCTTACCATGCCATCAAGAGAACGCCGCACCTCTTCCTGTAAGGACGCCATAACCATCTCTGAGCGCCAAACCATATCTCCCACATTAAGTACATTGTAAATTCCCAGAGCAATAAAACCAAGTATGACCATGCATATAACTGCCTCTAAGAATGTAAATCCTCTTTTCATGGTTCAGCAATTAAGGTTTCTAGAAAGGTAGATTGGGCTCTTCCTCCTTTATTTTGCCAGCTAACATTAACAGTGACATCCAGCAAATCTGTTCCACTTACATTTGTATCAATAATCTCATTTCTTAAGGGGGTTAACCCCTCATTAGAAATGTCCGTAGAATCCCAATCCCAATCGCCGTTATCTATTTTACTTTTAATATTAATAAAAGTAGTGTTTTTTATGTCCTCCATAACATACTGAGCATGAGTTATGGCTCTAGTAAGATTACGCGCTGCTTCGCTTAAAACGGCGCAACCTAAGAATTCAAGCAAAAGAACAGATAAAGCAACTGCTAAAATCACTGATGCTAAAAGAAGCTCTAACAATGTAAACCCTTTTCTTTTTCTCTTAACAATCAGGTTCACTTAACAATCCTCCTGTAGTAATAGTGTAGTTTTTTGTCCCGCTTGAACCACAGGAAACAGGCGTAGCCGTTATGGTGTAACCTGTGGTACTTAACGTACAGCTATAAGAATACCCATTAATTGTCTCACCACAGTAAGGACGATTCAAATAAGGAGGGGATGCGCCTGTAAGATCCCCTACATCGTCGGGATACTCTCCATTATTATGAAGAGCGTAATTTTCAAGGGCGGCGGAAATTATCTCTAAATTTGCCTTAGCTGCGCTATCATTAGCAATTGTTTGAGTTTTAAACATTTTAGGCATAGCAATAACTGCTAAAATTCCTACAATTACAATAACCATTATAAGCTCTATTAAAGTAAAGGACTTTCTCAACATACACCCCTCCCACTTTATAGATAACACACCTCTTATTTAATGTCAATATAAATAGAAATATATAAGGTGTTTAGGGTTGGTTGGTTTAACAAATTAGTGATGCGCAGTAAAATAAAAACTAACTACTAACGCTAAACGCTATTACCCTATTAGTTATCCAGCGTGAAGGATAACCTGGGATATATTAACAATAGGCAAAAACAATGCTATAACAATAAACCCTACCACTACCCCTAAGAAAACTATAAGGATGGGCTCAAGCATACTGGTTAAAGCAGTGATTGCTGCTTCGGTTTGCTCCTCATAAAACTGGGCAATTTTACTTAACATATGCTCCAGCTTTCCCGTGCGCTCTCCCACGGAAATCATCTTAACAACCATAGGAGGAAATATCCCACTTTCCTCTAAAGGATGAGATAAAGGAACTCCCTCCTGAATGGAACCCTGTGCTTTTGTCACAGCTTCTTCAATTATTTTATTGCCGCTTGTTTTACCTACAATATCAAGAGCACGCATAATAGAAACTCCGCTTCGTACCAGCGTAGCAAAGGTACGAGCAAATTTAGAAATAGCAACTTTCCTTACCACATCTCCAAATATTGGCAGTTTAAGAAGAGTACTGTGGTATTTTCTTTTCCCTTTAGGCGTTGAGATATATTTTCTAAAACCAATAATGACTCCTATAAAAATAACTATGATAAAAACGATTCTCTTTTTAACTGTCTCAGCAAAATTAACCAATAACTGAGTAATAAAAGGAAGGTCTGCCCCCAAAGATTTATACATCTGGGCAAATGTAGGCACAATTTTAAAAATTAAAAAACTTGTTGCGCCAATAGCCATTATCATTACAATAGCAGGATATATCATACTTGAAATAATCTTTTTTCTTAAGGCACTCATTTTTTCCAAATATCCTGAAAGCCTATCCAGAATCTGAGGTAAATTTCCTGAAGTCTCTGCAGCCTCTACCATACTTACATAAATCTCAGGAAAAATCTTAGGATATTTCGTTATAGAACGAGCAAACGAAGAACCCTCTTTTAAATCCTTCAATATGAGTCCTATTACTCCTTTAAAATATAAATTTTGTGTTTGCTCTAACAATATTTCCAATGCTCCTACAATAGGAATACCACTTTCAATTAAAGTAGTAAGCTGGCGCGAAAAGACTACAAGTTCATCTGTCTTAACCCTGCCTTTCTTAGCGATTTTTTTCTTTTTTGCCTTACCCTCTTTAAGAGAAAGTATCATTCCTCCCTGTGTATGGAGATATTCGAGGGCCTTATCTTTGCTTTCGGCTTCAATTTGCCCTGTAACTACCTTCCCGTCTTCTTTTCTTATTGTATAAGAAAAAATGCCCATTGTTAAAAAAAGGGTGCAGGGTATCGGGCATAGGGTGTTTGTTTATGTACTTTACTATACGCTATACCCTATCCGCTATACCCTGCATTTTTATCCCGCAACTCTTAAGACTTCTTCTACACTTGTTACGCCATCAATAACCTTTTTAAAACCGTCCTCTTTAAGAGAAGAAAAAATATTCTTTTTCTCCGCATATCTTACAATATCATCTTCACTTGCTCCTTTGGTAATCATTTCTCTAATTGTATCATCAAACAGTAGAATCTCCAACAGCGCAGTTCTACCACGATAACCACTACTGATACAATAGCTGCATCCCTTAGGATGGTAAATTTCTTTTACTTTGTTATTAATTCCCAATCGCTTAATAAGAAGAGGGGTTGCTTTCTCCTTAATCTTACATTTTGGACAAAGCTTCCTCACTAAACGCTGGGCAGTAGCAGCAATCAAAGAAGACGCCACAAGAAACGGCTCAATCCCCATATCGATAAGACGTGTAATAGCTCCCACAGAATTGTTGGTATGAAGGGTAGAAAATATAAGCTCGCCCGTCAAAGATGCTTTAATAGCGATATCAGCAGTCTCAGCATCACGAATCTCACCTACCATAATTATATCGGGAGACTGCCGCAAAACACTTCTTAAGGCAGAAGCAAAATTAAGCCCTATATCAGGACGCGCCTGAATCTGGGTTATACCTTCTATTTGATACTCAACAGGATCCTCAATGGTAATAATACTTTTGTCAGGGGTGTTAAGCTGGTTTATAATAGAATAAAGTGTTGTGGATTTACCGCTTCCTGTGGGTCCAGTAACAAGAATTATTCCAAAAGGAGCAGCAAGTGCCTTCTCAAACAACTTAAGAGGTTTCTCCGAAAAACCTAAATTCTTAATACCCACAGATAAACTTTCTCTGTCTAGAATTCTAAGGACTATCTTTTCGCCAAACTGCGTGGGCAAAGATGAGACCCTAAAATCAATGTGGCGTCCTTCAAACTTTACCTTAAATCTACCATCTTGAGGTATTCTAAATTCGGTAATATTCAAAGAGGACATAATCTTTAATCTTGCAAGGACTGCACTTTCGTTTTTTTTGGGAAGACTTATTCCGTGTTGCAATACCCCATCTATTCTATAACGTACTTCTAAGTCTTTTTCTGTTGGTTCAATATGGATATCAGAAGCTCCTTTGCGCAAACCTTCATAAACAATTAAATCAACTACCCTTACTATAGGAGGAAGTTTACTTTCTTTTACCAAACTCTCCAAACCTTTGCCTTCTTCTACACCTTTTGCCTCAACAGAGACCTCTTCTTCTTGCTCCTCTTCCAGGAGAGAAACGATATCCGTATCTGTATAAAGGCTGTGAAGACACTTCATTATTCTGTCCTCTCTAGCCAATACCAAATCAATCTTCTTAAAAGGAGCTGCTACTTTTAAATCATCCAAGACGATTATATCCAAAGGATTAGCAGTAGCAACAGTAAGAACGTCTCCTATCTTAGAAATAGGTAGAACCTTGTATCTAAAAGCTATTTCCTGAGGAAGAAGATTTTTATTATCCTTGTTTAAACGGTACTTGTCCAAATCCAAATAAGGCATTTGATATTCTTTAGAAAGAATTAGAAGAATGTCTTCTTCATTTACAATATTATATTTTATTAAATTATTCTTAAACTCACTAAAATTGGCAGACTCCTGAGCAATACTACGGACAGAATCTTCCTTTATACCTTTATATTCAACAATATGCTTAATAAACCTTTCCTGTAACGACTCCATAAAATTATTTTTTAAAATTAATCCTCATCTGCTGCAGTTACCTTAAGAACTTCCTCTAGACTAGTAAGGCCTTTTTCCACCTTTAAAATACCATCCTCTCTTAAGGTACGCATACCAGTGTTGCGGGCATAATGTTTAATGGTGTGTTCTCCTTGAGATTCATTCACTAATCGTCTTATCTCAGAATCCATATGCAAATACTCTCCTAAAGCAATTCTTCCCCTATAACCCTGATTAAAACAAGAATGACACCCTTTCGGTTTGTATACTGTTGAGTTCTTTCTTATTTTATATGTGTTACGCACCTCTTCGGTCAACTTAACCGCCTCTTTACACTTTGGACACAACTTCCTTACTAATCTCTGGGCTACTACTCCAATAAGTGTAGAAGAAAGCAGAAATGGCTCAACTCCCATATTAACAAGGCGAGTAACTGAACCGCAAGCGGTAGTAGTGTGAAGAGTGGATAATACAAGATGGCCTGTAAGAGCTGCTTTTATAGCAATATCCACAGTATCAAAATCACGGATTTCTCCTACCATAATGATATCAGGGTCCTGTCGTAAAATAGAACGCAAGGCAGAAGCAAAAGTTAAATTAACTTCGTAATTAACATTTACTTGATTTATACCTTCAAGTTGATATTCTATAGGATCTTCAACAGTTATAATATTTTTCTGGGGAGTATAGATGTAACGCAAGATTGAATAAAGCGTTGTAGTTTTACCACTTCCTGTTGGACCACACACAAGTATCATACCATAAGAAGAAGCCGCATCTTCTTTTAACTTCTTTACAAAATCCTCTTCAAACCCAAGAACATCTAAATCTAAAAGACCGGCGCTCTTATCAAGAATTCTTAAAGCTGCCTTTTCTCCTAATGTAGAAGGCAATATAGATACTCTAAAGTCTACATCGCGATTTAATATTTTTAGTCTAAATCTTCCGTCTTGAGGAAGACGATGTTCTGTAATATCTAAACCTGCAATAACTTTTATACGAGAAATAACAAAGTTGTGCATTTTCCCAGGAAATGAATCCGCCTCCCTTAAAACTCCATCAATACGATAGCGCACCCTAGATGATTCTCCCATCGGCTCAATAAGAATATCAGAAGCGCGGTCTTCAACAGCTTTTCTCATAATATAGTTAGTAAGTTTAATGATAGGGGCTTCTTCAATGGAACGCAGTATCTCTTCGTCTTTTATCTCTTTCTTTTCCTCTCTTATGATCTCTATAGAAGCATTCTGGGAATCTTTAATGATTTCTTCAATGGCAGTTGTAACTGATTCTTTATAATGCACTTCGATGGCCTGTTCTAATTCCGAACGTGAGGCAATAACAGGATTAATCTCACACCCTGTCAATCTCTCTAAGTCATCAAAAATAACAACATTTAAAGGGTCGGCTACCGCCACAGTAATAATATTACCTATCTTACCAACAGGTATTATCATATATTTTCTTGCAATATCTTTGGGAATAAGTTTTATCACTTCAGGAGGAATTTTTAAGTTCAATACTTTTATAGGGGGTATAGAGAGGTAGGTGGAAAGAAAAATCACCAAGTCTTTTTCATTAACATACCCTAGCTCTATAAGAATTTCACTTAAAGAGCCCCCTTGTTTAGCATGCACTCTCTCAAGATTCTTAAGCTGCTCTTCATTTATTAATCCTTTCTCAACTAATAGATGAGAAAAGTCTTTTCTCTTACCATCCATAATTCATCATTATAAAAAGAAAATTTTATTCTTTATAAGAACGCTCAATTGCTCTTCTGATATCAGAAGCAGTACTTACAAAAATTTGGATATTTAAAGAGGTTACATCTTCCAAATCTTCGGCTGCTTCCATATTCAAAGGGTTGGCCATCGCAACAGTTAGAGTGTTACCAATCTTATCTATAGGAATAAGGCAATAGTGCTGAGCAACATTCTTGGGAATGAGTTTAACTGCATCTGGAGGAATGTCATAATTTTCCAGAGGCAAGAAAGGAAACCCATACTGGAAGGAAATACACTGGGCAATCTCCTCTTCAGTAGCAAATTTTTTATTAACAATAATCTCACCAATTAAGCCACCTTCTTTTACCTGTGTATCTAAAACTTCTTTTAACTGTTCCTGTGTGATAATATTTTTTTCGACAAGAATCTCCCCCAATAATTTCTCTATCTTTTTTTTTCTAAATCTCATTATTCTTTAAGCTGTGCGTGGATACAATCCAAAAGTTCCTGCGCACTTGCGCCATCAATAGGATTCTCAGCTACAGCCAAGGAAACTCTAGGTGCTAATGCTACGTTTTCCTCTAAAAAGCTATAAATTACCTCCTTAAGCCGTACTCCTACATAATGGGACTGCCGTTTATTACGCTCAATAAGTATGATACCAAACCTATTTTCACGAATCCTTCCCAAAATATCTATAGGTCTTACATTATCCTTAAAAATATTCACTAACTTTTTCAATAGTCTTTCAAGCTCTAAGAATCCCAGCTTCTCTCTATATTCATTATAATTACCAATTTCTATAACCAAGAGTCCGCATGGCCGTTGATAGGTAGTAGCGCGTTTTACTTCTTCCTCAAGACGGTTAAGAAAAAACTTATCGTTATAGATTCCTGTTAAAGGATCGAGGATCTCTAAATCCTCTACTTTTTTATAGAGGTTTTTTCTCTCCCAGACAATGCTCATATTATAAGAAAAAAGGTTGACGGCATCACTGTCGTCTTTGGAGAAAACAAAATTATCAAGACGATTTCCTACAACAATAAAACCTACAATACTTTCTCGTAAGTAGATAGGTTGGACAATAAAATTATTAACACCCAAAATTTCTCTAATAAACAAAAGTTCATCGTTTCTGTTGGAGTCATCTACGACACATCTAGTAGTAATATGTTTTATCTTTTTTATATTCTCTTCACTTACCAGATAAAGAATTTTATCTTCCTCTATCCCAGAGAAGAAACGATAAGACTTACTACCTGTGTCTTTGACAAAAAAAATAAAAGATATGTTGGCAGGAACTATTTCCCTTAATCTTTCTATGAGAAACTGTAGAATATCCTCTGATGGCGCTCCTTTTGAGAATAAAGAATTGGCTTCTAATATAGAAGAAAAAATTCTAACTTTCTGAGCAATCGCTTTACTTAATTCTTCGGTCTTAGAGCTTACTATCCTAAGTTCCTCAACGCTTTCTTTTACTTTCGAAGAAAGCATACTAAATACAACATCAAGCCGTTCCACTTCATTTTTTATTCCAGTGGTTTTTACTTTGTCTGCTTTTTCTATTTGCTTAACAGCCTCTTCTGTCTTGCTGTAAATTCTTAAAACATGAAGAAATATCTCAACTACAAAGCCCCATCCAACAAGAATAATAAAAATAATCACCGAGATAGTAAAAAAAGATATCGTATAGGAATTAAACCAGTAATAGAAAAGTATGGCTGTGGGGAAAAAGGTGGCAAAAGTGAAAGCAAGCCACAGTCTGCTTTTAAGCCCTAACTTACTCAATGTAGATTTTTCAGCTTCTTTCACTGTTCTTAAACTCCTTTAAAGCACTCAACGTATATATCCCTTTTAAAATATCTTTGACTCTTACCGGCTTAACCAGATAATAATCCGCTTCTAAATCATAAGTTTTCTTAATTTCCTCTAAGGAATCCTTAGCAGAAAGAATTAAAATAGGAAGAGAAGTCTTTGCCTGCTCTCTAATCCAGTTTAAAACATCCCATCCACTAATCCCCGGCATTACCAAATCAAGGATAAGTAAATCGGGGTTTTCTTCTAATATTCTCCTCTTGGTTTCTTCACCATCAAAAGCTACAACAACCTCAAACCCTTCTCTTTTTAAAGCAACCTTTAAAAGTTCAACAACATCTCTCTCGTCGTCAGCAATAAGAATCTTCTTAAACATATACTTTCTCCTTCTTTTTAATGCGACTTTCTTTTTTTATAAAAGCAATTATTTCTCTTACAAATTCTTTTTCTGCCATAGCTAGCTTGAGATGGTGCTCTACAAGTAATATAAGATTATAGGGGGAATTTTTAAGTTCCTTTCTTTTTGAAATTAGCCACTTCTCTACATTATCAAGAAATCGCGAACGTAACCTCAAAAGAGGCATAATTTCTTTTTTATCCAGGAAAGAAAGAAAATAGAGAGGTATGTCTAACTCAATAAATGGCCGCTTTTTAGAAATTAAAGCCTGGGCACAAAGGTTTAGAAACTCTTTTTCTCCTTTTGGTGTAATATGATAGACATATTTCTTTATATTGAATTTTCTTAGCACTTCTTTTTTAATAAGCTTCTCTTGCTCCATCTTTTTAAGAGGATAATATATAGAAGAGGTATCTAATTCTGAGAATACCCCCAGCTCTTTTCTTATAAATTTTTTAATGTCGTAACCTGTAGCAGCGTTCTGTTTAAGAAATCCCAGAATGATAAGCTTCTGAATCATTCTTTAAATATCCCTATCTTCCGGAATCTCTCATACCTTCTTAAAAGAAGCTCATCAGAAGGTATATCAATAAGTTCCTCTAAAGACTTTAAAAGGTATTCTTTTACATTGGAAGCTGCTTTTTCATAATCACGGTGTGCTCCCCCTTCAGGCTCAGGGACTATTTCATCGACAATTCCCAAAGAAAGCAACTCTTCACTGGTCAACTCAAGAGCCTCTGCTGCCTGCGGAGCCATTTTAGAATCCCGCCATAATATTGCTGCACACCCTTCAGGAGAAATAACAGAGTAGTACGCGTATTCCATAATTAATATTTTATCTCCGACACCAATACCAAGCGCTCCCCCGCTTCCGCCTTCTCCTATCACTATAATCACAATAGGAGTACGAAGGTTAAACATATCACGAATATTCTCTGCAATTGCTAAGGCCTGGCCGCGTTCTTCTGCACCTATTCCAGGATAGGCGCCTCTAGTATCAATAAAAGAAACTATGGGCAAAGAGAACCTTTCTGCTAACTTCATTATCCGCATTGCCTTACGGTAACCTTCAGGATGCGCACATCCAAAATTCCTCTCTAAATTCTCCTTTGTATCCTTTCCACGCTGATGCCCAACAATAGCAATCTTTCTTCCTTCTAGTCTTGCTAAACCACAAACAACCGCCTTATCATCTCTATATAAGCGATCACCGGAAAGCTCTATAAAATCTTCCATTATCATTCCCACATAATCCAGTGTTGTAGGACGCTTTATGTGACGAGCAATCTGAACTTTTTGCCAAGAGGTAAGGTTAGAATAGACTCTTTTCTTTAAACTTCTTAGTTTCTCCTCTAAATTATTTATCTCGCTGGACAAATCTATCTGTTTATTCAAGGAGAAATCTTTCAGTCCCTTTATCTTATTTTCCAGCTCAACTATTGGCCTCTCAAAATCCCAACACTGTACCATTTCATCCCCACAATTATCAGAATATGCTCTCTACTAATCTACAATAACTACCTCTGTTCCTATGGGCACAATATCATAGAGTTCCTCAACATCTTCGTTATGCATCCTTATACAACCCTGGGTTACCTGTTTTCCAATCTCATTTACGTTTCTATTCCCATGTATTCCATAACCTTTAATGTCTAAACCCATCCAACGGGAGCCTAAAACATTCTCCGGGCTGCCAGGCGGAACGACTGCTCCTGCCTTAAACCATGTGGGATTTTCTAGCTTATTAACTATCTTGAATTTCCCTGTAGGGGTAGAATTATTTTTTCCTGTAGACACCACATAAGTCTTTATTACTTTATCTCCTTGTTTTAAAAAAAGTAAGTTTAAAGACTTATCAACTACTATAGAAAATTTACAGGTAGCTACTTTTAATTTCTGATTGGGATGAATAATATCGCTGGTTAAGCCATTGGCCTTTTTGATAAGAGCGACAGTTGTACCAAATTTCTTAGCAATATTAATCAAACTATCTTTGGGTTTAACTGTATATGTAACACTACACTCATCAATAATCGGAGAAAAAAGAATCTTAATGTTGAGTTCTTCTATCTTTTTATTTATCTGCTCTAACAACGCCGTATCCTCGATTAACCCACTCGCTTTCCTGTATAAATTGCGCGCCTCTAACAAGTCTTTGTCTGACAAAGCCTTTTCTGCCTGGCTTAATATATTTTTTACAGAAACTTTATCTACTGCTGGTTTCCTGGAAAAAACAGCCATAATAAGCAAAACCAAAATGATTATTCCTATACCTCCAAAAATGAATACGTTTCGCCTCAATCTTACCTCCTTCTAATTCTTTCCTTATTTATAGAACAATAAAAAAGTTACTAATCCTACCAATGCTCCCATAAAAACTTCAAAAGGGGTGTGTCCAACAAGCTCCTTAAGATGATACTCCTTTACTTTCTTTCTTCTGTGAATATCATCCATAATTAAATTAAGAATTCTCGCCTGGACACCTATAGAACGCCGCCATGTTTGAGCATCAAACATAGTAATAAGAGCTAAAATAGCGGCCAAAGCAAAGACAGCAGAAGAATATCCTACTTCTTTACCTAAAGAAAGGGCTAAGGCGGAGACAGCCGCACTATGGGCAGACGGCATACCCCCTGTTCTTAAAATCCAATAAAAATTAAACTTCTCTCTCCTCGCTAAACCAATAACAATCTTAATACCTTGGGCAATTGCCCAGCTTAAGAGGGTAATCCACAATACCCTGTTAGCAAATACTCCATGCCAAAATTCCTTCATAATAAATATATTATTATAAGCCTAATTATCTCTGCAATCAAGAAAGAATACTTTCTATATAATTAAGGAAGGAATTGTATCTAACAATTTGGAATATAATATGTTGTATAAATAAAAACCGCCTAGAGACGATCATCCTGCTGTGCTTTAGTCTTATGCCTAATAATATACTGCATAATCTGCATCCGTTCACTCTCATCCATATCTACAAACTGCACTCCTAATGTGTACTTATAATGAGGTTGACTGTTCTTTTTTATCCACATTACCTTAGCAGAAGCGCTAATGTCTTTATCCTCGTTGGGAAGCTTAAATCTTAGAGCTATCTGAATAGTGCCTGATTTTAAAAACTCTACCCACTTCTCCTCCAAATCATTAGTATCAATGCAGGCTCCGGTTAGGGAAATATCGCGCATAACACCTCTGCGCAAAGAAACTAAATCTTTAACCGTAAGTACCCCTGATGCTTCTGTATCAAACACTACAAGATTCATAGAAATATTTATAT